>Ga0115000_10002422_pt1 | contig 16123 bp, 10 predicted proteins | sample ArcticOcean_MG_C_6_FD_89690 | JGI IMG/M metagenome (GOLD analysis project Ga0115000, IMG submission 89690) | Marine microbial communities from western Arctic Ocean - ArcticOcean_MG_CB8_128 | ecosystem: Environmental > Aquatic > Marine > Oceanic | place: Arctic Ocean: Canada Basin | collected...
GCAGCCCCGCGGGGGCGCTGCACCTCCGGTTGCGCCGACCGCGCCGTGTGCGTAACGCCAACCTGGGTATAATTTTCCGACTACCCTGCCAGTGCATGTAGGCATCTTACTTCCTCCACCCAGACGCACTTCGCCGCTAAGTTGGACGTCCATAAGCGTCGGGAAGAGCCCAGAAGAAAAAGAAGCGCGTTTGAGGAAGTCTGATGGGGTTTCATGGCCGCCTATAACTACCTTTACTTCTACTTGCGGTTGACGTGGGGGTAAGTTGAAGCTCGCTGACTGTAGGGTTGCGAGTTTTGGATCAACGGGGGCCTGTAGTCTCGGAGAGCCAGCGGTCCGCGACGGGGTTTCGCGGGTTTTAACTACAATCTCAGGCTCACGTAGAAGGACGTTTCCCTTGAGGAGATCCAGACATTATTCGTCCGAGGTGCGACTTGTCGTAGGTCACAACGCACACACTCGCGCAAGAAGGAGTCCACGTTCACTGTGAACGCCGGGCATTCAAACAAGGGCACTTTATTTTTGCGCACGCGCGGGAGGAGGCGCCAGAACAGAAGGACAGCGATGCGCCGCGTGCATAACAGCGAAGTTCAATAGAGATTACCGGCGCGCGTTCGGCCCTTCTTTTTCCCGCCTGGTGATTTCTAGTCTGGTAGTCTCTAGTCGATTGCAACAACGCGTCGGGTTTAGTCGATTGCAACAACGCGTCGGGACGCAATCGAATCCTCATGGCACCCCGCGTCTCGACAATTCCTATTGGTCGCAGTGCAGTGTTTGTTGCTGGGACAACGAATGCTTCGGCCGCACACTCGAGCACGGCGACTCGATGACTTGCCTTGGGCTGCTGACTCACTAGTTTTCAAGCCGTAGCGGCGGCGAGAGATCTCCTCGGACATACCAACAGGAACCTTACGTAGTTTCCCTATTTCTTATGACGGTTAGAGATAACTGTGTCCTTTGTCCGCGCCCCAGCGGCGCACGACTCAGCACCGCACGTATCGTATAAATCCGCCGAGCGGCACTATTTATTTATCATAGAAAAGTCCAATGTAGATGTTCATTCCAGCCAACTCATTTTTTAGATACCTACATTCCGCAGTAGAATAATCTAAGATCTGCAGCAAATCACCTGAAAACGTAGGGTATGGTGATGGACGCAAGAGTCAGAAAATTTTCTTTGCCAGACGAGTTAGGTGGGTGAAGTACGAGCACTGCTCCACACCTCGTGTCAACACAAACACGAGCAGGATGACTGTCAGAGCAAATTACGAGCCTATCATGCAGAAGGAAAGAAGTGCCGTGTGCAAGCAATGAATCCCTCTCCATTTCACCCAGGCGAATCCCACCATGCCTTTTCCGACCTTTGACAGGTTGTTGTGTAAGTGGATGTACAGGACCAGTCCCACGAACTTGCGATTTGTCAGATACCATATGACGCAGGCGCTGATAGTATACAATCCCCACGAATATCTCCATGCGCATCAGTAGACCAGATAGTCCCGAGTAAACCTGTCCAAATTATATTCCAATAGATCTTGATCTCCACGCAGCTATTAAGACTGGTTCAGATCCAAAATATTCATAGCCAGCTGCACAAAGCTGGGAACCTGGGAGAGAGTGGGATCTAGAAGATACAGAGGAGTGAAATGTACCGAAGAAATCTACAGCTTTACGGTGTTCTTGAAATGCAAACGGCGTGCCATCCTGGAACCGACCACATGATGCAGCGGATTTCCCGGCCATAGATTCAATGAGCATCCCAATAGTCATTCGCGATGGGAACCTTAAGTCGCAAAAGTGCTGCTAGAGAAGTAGATACAAACAACATACGCATGTGGGTTTATGATGATGTCAGGTGTTAGTCCCGACTCACAGAATGGCATATCACATTCCGGCCATAGAACAGAGAGAACACCTTTCTGACCATGTCGTGACGAAAACTTGTCTCCAATGACGGGTCTGCGAGGATAACGCAATGTGATACTAGCTTTGTGTTGAGTAGTATCTTTTCTGTTTTCATTGCACCTGGGATCGCAGCGTCAAATTCTTACACGCCGAGGAGTGACGACGGGAAACACCCTAGAAAGCGTATTGCATCGACATAGGCATTTTCAGTGTCTTTGTGTGCACCAATGATGTGTTCGTCACAATTCTCAATAAATGCACACCACAACGGGTCTCCTGGTCCGATCTTCTGCCCAACTGACGGTAATCCATCTTCTCCTAGCAGTGGAGCAACATACTCAGGGCCATCGACTGTGTTGTTTGCACTATTATTGGCAGGATTCATGACAGTATTCCGATTGCCAAAACAAAGTAGGCTAGTTTTACCTAGGGCACCCTTCCTGCGCTCGGCTTCTGCAGTAAGATCAATAAGCAGCGTCTTATAGACGGCCCCGTGGCCGAAGCCTCGCTCAAACGCAGATTTATTGATAATCATTGCATCCTCCATATCGTAACCAGTATATGACACAACTGCAACAATAGAATTTGTGCCTTGGGCATTGAGATCAAGCTTAAAGTTGTGATAGTCTCGAGTGCAGACAAGAGGGGACTGTGGTGTCAGGAGCCGATACATTTTGTGATCACCCCGATGATAAAAAGAATGCGAAGGTGTCCCCATAGTTTGCTTTCCCATCTGGCATTGGTACATATTGCGAGGAGACTGATTGAAGTCTGAGAAAGGTGTTAGGGATGCGAGGAAGGAAAGCATGACTGTGGGGTCTATTTCTGCATGAGTCTCAGTCACAACGGTCGATATGTTGTCTTCAGGCAACGATAGCCCTGATTTAGTGCATGATATCTGCAACGTACTTTGTTCAAATGGACCAATCAATTCAATCTGTGCCGTTAGGCCACACTGCAACACTGGGCGCACAAGTCGAGCAGGTTGCGAGAATAGGTACAAGCCAGAAAATGGACAAGAAGCACTCAGTCCTCGTTGTTTGACGTGAGCGATTTCGATTGTTGTATCAATCCCTAGGACATTAAAAGCCTTGACCTTTAAGCGCCTTAGAACCCATGATATGTTGACACACACTTGATCTGATGCAGATCCAAGCACAAAGCCATCAAGGCAGATATGAAGATGGTCGCTTATGCATTTCCAGCTAGTTATGCATCCTGTTGAACTAGCTCTCCCAATCGTGGCACCACTATCAAGTGACAAAGTTCGCGCGGGTAACATCCCTAATGATATGAGTATATCAATCAATAAGATACGCCATTTTTTGTTGTTAGTCATCACAATACTGCTCTTGCAGACTACGTGTGCCTTAGCAGAAATATGCGACAACAATCCGCACGGAGCACCATCTGGCGTGTGAACGGGGCATAGAAAGCCCCAAGACTCAGGCAAAAGTTTACGAACACTTGTTGTCTTCATGGTTGTGAAGAATTGACCACGATGTACTGAACGGAAGTGGCTCAAGTATCTCCACTTATTCAATCGTTCTGCGACTATAGCAAAACCCGTCGTTTGTTGTAGATCCAATCCACTGGAAGAAATTAGGTTTCCACTGGCGATAAAAGAAGAAATCTTCGACCCCACGACTCCAACGTATCGTCCAAGGATTTTACTGCAATATGGCAAAATCTCTTGTTGGATCTTCGAGGAACTGTGTGTTAGATCGTTTCTAGCATCACGGCGCATATGAGCTATTGATTGTCCAAGAGTGTCTTCCAACTTCTCTCTGATGTAAGCGCTCAGAATGTGTCCTGGCAAAAGTACTTCCTGGTGACTGACTGAATCCATATTATCCTCACAACATTTAGCGTGTACAAAACTGTACAGCTTGCGAGACATAAGTGCAAGAACATCTTGCTTCGCAGACAAGCTGTTTACGTGCACAGCAATATATCGCTTTAGAAAGAATAGTCCAAACATAATATCGTCAGCATCTTCAGGAAGATTCTGGCGAAAAAGGCTGGCACACATGGTACCCAGTAAGGCCAAGGAACTAGCTTTGGTTGAGGATTGATTGGGTAAGAAACCTGCAACCGGGTACTGAGATTTACATAGGATAAGAAACAAGGTGATGGCTATAGAACTCTGTTTGCTGCCTTCAACTCGAGGTGTGCTCGCGCTTATCACATGGGCAAAATTACCTTGATCATAAAGATCAGGCATCAGGGCGTTGAGAACAATAACCAGAGGTATCATCAAATCCTGCTTACGTATGGAGACTCGAAGACGCATACTTCCATTTGAAAGATAGTGTAAAGTCATAGTGCAAGTTGACTGATCTGATCGGGCGCAACGCATTGTCACTGCGTATCTAAAATAATTGTGTGAAGGTACGCTGAATGTCATGAAGCGCACTGGGTATAAAAGGCTCCACGTCCTCTGTACACAGGTCGCTGTATTGCCATTGGCATGTTTCGCATCGGTACCTAAGTTGCAGAACTGTTGATTGCTTTGACAGCGATGATATGAACTCATGTGGTAAACTTGAATTAACCTGAGCACCTTTTCCAGGCCGTTGATAATGAAATAACCGCCAAGCTCATCATATTCCTGTATAGCGAATATTAATCAGCTATGCACAGTAAAAAAGTTCCCTGGCGTAGTCCACACACCTCACGGGCAGCAGTTAATCCGGCTTCATCTAAGCCCGAGAGGTGACATCTGCGAACAGGGGTAATTTGCGATGTCTAACTATTAGCACCTATTGGAGAGAACCATAATGGGTAAACACCCTGCTGCCCGGGTAATGGTCTCTCGATCATCAATGCCATTAATACCACACTTGAAACTGACACTCATGGGAGCTGAATAAGTAATCTTTCGTTCTCGACATTCTCTTGGGGTGATAATTGTTTGGGAATCCTTGGTTAGTACCGGATAATCGATTGCGATGGCAGTCATTTGTAGCAGAACTTGGAGCCTCTCGTGACATCTATCATATGCGCATATATGTGGAAGCACGTGGTCCACAGCACTATTTAGGTGGTGCTGGAGGAACTGATTGAAGCTATGGACATGATGGACGGCCGCAGATCGCATTTTGAGGGCCGCACGCAAGTCTTGGCTCTCAGCTATACCTTTAGGTGCGCTATCAAGGCCGCACAGTGTGGCCTTTAGTCACCAGCAGTCCTCCGCTATACTGAACTAGGGCCGCATTTGAGTCCAGTTTAAATAGCTGTATTTTTACAAGAGGCGGGCAGGGACACCACCCCCTGCCACCCCCCGCGTCATGCCACCGGGGCCCCTAGGGCGAAATCGCGAAAAGAATAATCCCATTTAGCCCTGACCGCGACCAACGTAACGTCAACTCCGAGTCCGAGTCAACAGGCGAGCTGGCACAAGCCACCTGCCGCTTGGACAGTGGCTCGGCCCTCTAGCCTGACCCCCCGGACTTCTTGAGCCCTTCAGTTTGCGACGACCCCCCTACCATACCGACCGCCTGTTCGAGCCGATCAGGCCACCGCTGCGTCGGATATCGTCGTTTGTATGGCCGCCGGCGATCTGGGACGCTTTACTGCAGCAGTGGCCCATCAGATGCCGGTCTATGCGTCGTCCACGTTTCTCGGCCGTAACGCGCTTCGGGCGAATATCGCGCCGCAAGCGCGCCACTTTTAGTGGGGCCTGCTCAGCTACCATGGCGGGTGTACGCGGGAGTTCGGGGCCTGTGTTGAGGGCCAGAGGACCTCAAACGGTACTTGTTATAAGGTATGTACCAAAAATTAGGCGCGTTTGGTAAGGGGGGGGGTCGTTGTGATCGGCATCTTATGAGCTGTTGCTGCAGTTGAGTGTCTCAGGCCGTCGGCGGCTATATGGACGCCAAGAAAGGCGATCGCGTGGCCTTTTTCATGGTTTTTGCCCGTTTTCTCGGCGTGAAGCAGCTTACTATTTGCTTCCGCCACGTTTTTTGTATGGTCACGGTGCCGTTCACCTATTATTGCCTTTCTTCGTGATCAAGCTTGTTGCGCGAGGTTGCCCGGGCGCCGAGCTACGGCCAGCAACATCACAAACTCTTAAGCTACTAGCGGGTGGTCAAGCTAGCCATGAAAGTTTCGTTGCGACACCCGCCTCTTGGCAAATTTCGGGGCCGCCTCCTGTATTTTTAGCTAAACACTAGCCTCCACTTTTTTCAAGTTGTCCTGGTTTGGGGCTTCTCGGCGGGCCCTGACTGGGAGTGGTGCGCGCCGCGATGTCACGGTCACAGTACGGTAAACGTTGTTGAACCCTCGGTTACCACCCTAGGCGGGTGAATCGCCGCACATAGGACTGAGGACGGATCTTTGCTTGTGCCCGCGCAGATTTCGCAGTGCCTTAACGATCTACGACGCGGCGTAAGCCGTGCCAGTGTCTACCCACGCACGCGGTGGCGAGTACCGTGACGCGCATTAACACGCACAACTTCACCAACACGCCCACCCACGTTGACGATGACGCGCGCTTCTGCGGCCGCCAGAGAGCCTACGTACACGCGAGAGATAGCTCCCAAACTCCTCCCGAGACCCGAGTTGACTATTCATAATGTTATGTTATTTAAGTTAATTAAGACTTAGTAAGGGATCCCTAAGTTAAGTAAATATAAATCCAAAGAGAGGAAGTCCAAGGAGGCTGCGTATACCCTAACGTACACACATCTTGCACAATGCATGGAGGTAGTCTAGATCTTGTGCGTATCCTGCGTGGAGGTAGCTAGTGGCGCCTGGCACCCGCACTAGTGCTTGAGATGGGCAGAAGAGGCAGACTGGGAGATTTGGTAGTTGACGTCTGCGCCCCCCTAACAACATGCTGATTGATATAGACTCATCTCGGCCGCGATCTGTAGATTACTTCTTCTTGGGCGTGTCCTACCGAAGTGAACTTAATTTTGGACTCGCTATTAAGCAAGCTCTGTGGATGACGTACAGGTTTGGATTTCCGAGGATGAGGCCTTACTCTCACACTGATGACACCGGTTGGGGCTGCATGCTGCGCTCAGCGCAGATGCTAATGGCGAATGCCTTATTGCGGCACCTGGCCCATGACGCGGTGCCCTGGCATCAGATCCAGCAGAGGGTCCTGCAGTGGTTTGTCGATTCAACAGATGTTGAAGCTGTTTATTCAATTCACAACCTAACAAGGTGTGGTCAGCTTTATGATATACTCCCTGGGGAATGGTGCGGACCTGGTATTGCTGCATTCATCATCCGTGACTTATGCGAATGTCACCGACACAAACTTGATGGTCCAGCGATAAAACTGGTAGTAACACCGGCTGGGGAGCTTCTCTGCGTTGAGACAATCCTTGACAAAATGACGAGACATGCTTTGGATCGCGCTGCCGAGACTCAACCCTCTAAACTTTCCAATGGCCTTAATCACGACCCGTCGTTTAATCCCCAGCCCTGGGTCTTCAGTCCTGCACACGAACAGTGCACTTCAGCATCTGCTCGACGCCTAGCGTATAATAAACGCCTTGAGTTGCCGTGGGACGCTGCACTTGTTATTGTCATGCCGCTCCGCCTTGGGTTGGAGGAGATAGAGATTGATTATTTCCCAGAGCTTCTACATGCACTTCGCCTCCGTCAATCACTAGGCCTTATTGGCGGCCAACCACGCCGAGCATTATTTTTCCCTGGCATGTATCACTTAGACTGCGCACCGCATCTAGTTGGCTTTGACCCGCACACAGTGCAGCCTGCACTGCTTACCGAAGATATTTCTGATTTACACATCAATAGCATACGTTGCAATGCCCCAACCTATGTGAATCCTGATGATCTTGACCCGTCTCTTGCTCTTGGGTTTTACTGTTGCGGCCGTGATGACTTCCTCAGCTTCTGCAATGAAGTGAGGAGACTACCTAGAAATGGAAGAAACCCCATGCTCAATATCGCCCAGGCACATGGGGACGCACTTGAGACTGATTTAGGTACAATTGGGTGCCCCTTTAGCTACCCTTGCCACGATGAAGGCAGCAGAGAAGACAAATGGGAAGTTATCTAAAGCCTCAGGGACCTGGGGTTTACTGAAGTAGCCAGCTCATTCAGTTCGTTCCATTCGACCTGGCATATAAATTATGACCACCGGGCTCTTCGCGGGGACAGTACTAGGTAAGCTTGCATGTAGTTGAGCTAGCGCATTATGTTCTAAGAACAGGCGCACCAGTCAGAGTTCACGGAGAGGACGTGGAGGAGATTCTTTTAGAAGATCGCCGCGCTTCATTTAGAAGATCACCGCAAGGGAGTTGGGCGCGAAGTGTGTGTGTCAGGGACGGCTGCAGCCATCAGACAAAATCGCAGAGTATCCTGAGCGCAGCGCCGGTGGGTGTTGGCTACGAGACCTCTACACGACCGACCGGCGCCGGGCAATCCCTGAGTTTAGAGGCGCTGGGTCTACTACCCCGGTCTACTACCGGTGGGTCTTTGCCGCTGCTCCACCAGCGGCGCCCCCATCATCCCCACCAATAAACAATCATGATGATGTATTTTTACTCTCGGAGTCCAAGTTGCTAATGTTTGCTGAAGGCGCGACACGGTGGATAAATTGCATCAGAGTCCGACAGCCTGAGCGAGAAACTCTTTGTACGTCGCGAAAGTTGGTCACGATTGGTGCCCGATCCCCGCTGTCCACAAGGATGACCAAAAAGCCCAGTTTCGCAAATAGCAGCCTGCGAGAATAGCCCTGGCCCCGCTAGAACTACGGCTCCGATTATTGCCGCATCAATCGCTTTGGGGGTTTACGGCGCAATTGGGGGTGCCTAACCGTGACGCGCAGCCCAACTTGAATGGCGCAGTCCCCCTCAGGGTCTTCTTAATACTACTAGTATGTTATTATTACTAGTAAATTTTAGCCTCCGCGGTACAGTGGCGAGTACTATCTGACTGGACCTAGTGACCTGACTCACCCGGGCCGGGCCGGGGCCACTGCCAACCTGGAAATTGCCCTAGCTACCTCCGAGTCCTGCATTACCGGCAATTACAACCAGAAATGGAATTTACAGGCATTCAAGTTGCCTGGTGAGTACCAGCCCTTGGCGACTGGTGGTAATGTGGACCGAATCGCCCTTTGAGTACCGGGGAGAGGACCCCCTGTGTTCCAGGTTGAGGGGGAGTGACCTGGAACATAGGGGGGTCTATTGGGACAGGCCGGCATAAAGCAAGCTGGAGGGACCAAGTCGGCGGCGGGCCCCAGGAATCGATGGGGATGGACCCTCGACTTTAATTCGAACTTGTTTCTGGACGAATACTCGCAAACGTCCCGTGGGCACTGGGGGATTCGCCTTAGGCGACATCCTCTTGCTTAACTCAGCTATGGCGCCATTCACCCGGGCGGACTGGGCGACCCGCCGGGGCCTGTGAGTTTAATTCGACGATTCCGGGCGGATGTAAAGCAAACAATTTAGGGTGCATGAGCCAATGAGGTTTGACTCCCAGTGTAGCTAGGCTACGGCCCGGAGCCGTGTGCCTGCGGCGCCGCGTGGTGCGCTGCTTGCGGCGTTGGACGCCGCAGCACAGACGAGTCCGACAACTCACTGAAGCTTATGCGCGCTGACGCGCAGAAGGCGTCGAACGCCGGGGCTGCCTCAGGCTCAGGCTGGCGCCGGTTTCCGAGTCATTGCCAGTGCCCGCGGCTACTAGCTGCTACTAGTCGGTTTTAATTCCGTTCCAGTAAACCACCGCCTAGAGGCCGGAAACGTCGCAACGAAGGAGACATGGACCAAAAGGGGAGCCACCCCCGTCCGTTTCCTTTGGTTTTTACCGTCCCCCCGCCCCCCCCTGTGTTCCAGGTCACTGGCACTCGGGGGGGCGACCGGGGTTTGAGAATGCGTACTCAAACCCCAACCTGCACCTCCAAACGGGTCTCAAACCCCAAACCCCAAACCTCAAGCCCGGTCGCCCCTCCTGGGTCTCAAGAGTCAAGCTCACTGCCAGTGGCAAAGTGCCTTAGCCCGCATTCTCACAAAATTTACACGCGCGAGAGCTTAGACCCAAGGTTGCTGCCGCAACCACCCAGGTTCAAAACGGTGGGGCTGCCGCTGCGCTAAGGCCGTGGCGCGCTGCGGCTCAACCTGGCAGAGATGCTCTCACGGCCTTCGAATGAAAATTGGCTCTGAGAGCGTTGTGCGCGTAGAGCGGTGATGGCGGCACCGCGCTACGACCAATGGGTCGCCAGTGGTCCTACGCGACCGCCAGGAGCCGTCGTCTTGACCGCTATGGGCACTGGAGAGCGCCGTGAACGTCGTCGTCGACCTGGCCAGTGGGGCTGCCCAGAGGGCTAAGATGGGTCAATCTGGCCAGCGGCAGAGGGACGGATAGTCACCTGCCGCCCTGGGTGCGGCTGCTTGCGCGCAGAATGCTTACAACCCGCTGGACGTGCCGGCCCGGTCTCGGCTGCAGCTTTGCTCGAGCTTGTCTTGGAACAAAATCGATTAGACACGAGCCTCGCGCCACCGAAGCCGGTCGGTATCACATTGGGTGTCTCGAACCGGCGCGGGCTTGGTCATAGACACGAATTTAGGGTCGATGGCTTCTGTACCACGTTTCTCGGCTTCGCGTGCGCTGCACCGCAGGTGGCAAACCCGGCGGCCATAGGCTGTCTATGACCCGCCGGAAGTGTTAGCTTAAGTTCGGGGAGAAGTGGGGGGATTTTGGATGTGTTAGGTGCCCGCGACTTTTTTCTGAACAGGGGGGTCTTTCTTAAAACTTTACTAGTAAAAGTTTGTAGCAATAAAGTAGTTGGCAGCTAGTTGGCAGCAGCTTTTGTACGAGTCCTAAAAATGACACCTGGTATAGCGAGGCTAGATGTAGACTCTGTGCGTATGATCTGCTCCGGGCAAGTAATCGTGGACCTCGCTACGGCAACCAAGGAGTTGGTTGAGAACGCTTTAGACGCGGGTGCAACATCAATCGACGTGCGATTGGTTGAGTATGGGACCTCCGAGATAGAATGTTCTGACAATGGATGTGGCATTGCCCCGAGCGACTTCGAAATTATGGCTCAACGATATTCAACTTCGAAGTTGCGGGATTTCGCGACGCTGCGTAATGTAGATAGCCTTGGATTCCGGGGAGAGGCCCTCTCTTCTCTATGTGAATTAGCGAGTAATTTTACTATAGTCACACGTTGTGAGGCGGAGAAGGTTGGTACACTACTGGTATTTAATCGAAACGGTGCCCTCACGACGATGATACCAACTGCAAGAAAAGTTGGCACAACAGTCATCGTCAAGGATCTATTCGCAGCATTGCCTGTCCGCCGTGCTGACCTTCAACGTAACTTAAAACGGCAGTACGCAAAGACATTGCGATTGCTACATGGATACGCGTTGATTGCGACACATTGTCGGTTGCGCGTCATGTTGCAAGTAGGCAGCAAGCGGAGCAATGCAATTACAGTTCAATGTGGTCGTTCAATCAAAGATGGCCTGTCGTCTCTCTTTGGCACAAAATTTCCTCAGACACTCGAGCCAGTAAGCGTGTCATTAAATGGGTCGCTAGATATGCGGAATAAAGAGGTTGAACACTCTTCACCACAAGCGGCGACTCGTAGGGTAGCAGTTGGGCTTGTGTCACGTGTGGGTGAGGGCGTTGGACGGTCAGAGAGTGACCGGCAATTCATATTTATCAACAGGCGTCCTATCAATGCACATAGAATCATTCGTGCCATCAATGATGTTTGGCGTACCTTTGAGCTGAAGCAGAAGCCAGCGTTTGTCATAAATCTTCAGTTACCAAGAGCAGAAGTAGATGTGAACATACAACCGGACAAGCGCGAAGCCGTGATTGCTTGTGAGGCTTCAGTGATACGTTGTCTAAAGACTGCCCTTCTTAACTTTTGGGAGCAAGCACAGGGTCATTTTGGTTTAAAGCATTCCCTGTTTCTGCCGTACCGGCCTCAGTATTCGCACTCTATCGCACCTGGTAAAACTTGCAACGTTTCCTGGACGAAATCTCAAGAGTCTGAAGCTAATGTTAATTATGAATCACAGAAATGTCACATGGCCATCGGCGAGAAGAATTTACTTCCCACGTCAAGAGCAGCTAAGGATGATATCAAAATACAGCCTGTCGATGGTTTGGCGAGCAAAACAAAAAATCCAAAAGCACACAGATCTTTGTCCAAGGCCATCTCGGCCACTGCGGATCTGCGAAGGGACAGTAACGCGATTCAGAGTTCACTTGAAGCTCCCTTATCGGCCAAGAGTGCGGATTCTCAAAGTGAATCAAACCGACTTAGCAGTCACAGTCCGGCAGATCGAAGGACACACCGATGCTTTCAGTTTGCTCCGGGATTGACTCAGTTTGTGAAGTCTATTCAGCTACTGCGCAGATCTGCAAGAATAGTGATGCAAATGGACGTTGGGGCCTTAAAATCTATTTCCGGTGCTGCTGAAGATAATAAAACTACTGCGAAAATGCTGTCCGCAGTGATGAGCAAAAACGACTTCACTCAAATGAAAGTATTGGGCCAGTTCAATCTTGGCTTTCTAATATGTAAATTTGCGCGGCATCTCTTCATTATAGATCAGCATGCTGCGGACGAAAAGTTCCGATATGAGCATAACTGGAGGAACACCAAAGTACGGACACAGCCTCTGCTGGCACCACTCATACTCAATCTGAGCGCAGCGGATGAGCTATTCCTCATGGAAAAGCGAGAAGTCTTTGAAAGAAATGCTTTTGTGGTTACCGTTGACGAGAATGCACAGGCTGGCAGTCGCGTGAAAGTGTCAGGTGTACCAAGTGCCAAAGGTATCACATTTGGCACAAAAGACATCCGTGAGTTTATCTCTATGCTTGCTGAACTCAAAGATGTTGCTAGAGATGAAGACTTGCCCCGGTTTCCAAAGCTACATTCGCTTTTTGCATCGAAGGCCTGCCGCTCTGCTGTGATGATTGGCACTGCGCTCGCTCTCCCTGGGATGAAAAAACTCCTGGATCAACTTGCGACGCTAGATGGGCCCTGGAGCTGCCCTCATGGTCGACCTACTATAAGGCATCTTTCCCTCATTCACAGTCCATATGAGTCGCGACACACATAGACTAAATAGGAGGTGTGGAAAAGGCCTGCCACCTGCTAGCCAGAGGCGGCGCACAACGCGCTATTGAGCTGGTCTAAACGCCAAGTCTAGTGTACTGATCAGGCAGCCGCAATTGCGAGCAAGAATGGCCCTGGTCCGTTACATGCACTTCATACAATGCTTGAATGCACAGTATTTGTCTGAGGATGAAAGGGGGGCTTCCTAAGCTACGTGAAGTTATAGATTGTTGTTGTTGGACGTACTTGTGTACTGTCGTTCTTATCTATTTGCAGCTACTTGAAGAGCCTCTTTTTTTACCCGCGGAGAGAATAAATATCATACACCATGCTGCCACCCACCAACCACAGTGCTAGCTAGACATGTAGCCGATTGGTCTACTTTGCTGGTCTACTTTTAATCTCAAGTTTGCTGGGTTCAGGTTTGGCTGGCGCTCTAGGCGAGACAACCTAGCGTGATCTGCATCTAGACCTTTCGTAGGCGACTTCGGCGGGGTGATCCTACCCTGATGGCGTTTCGAACGGGCCACATCGACCTATTTCCGACGGTCTCACACGGCGGCGGCGCGGTTCGACGCGACAGCGCTTGTGTGGCACGTTTACGAGTGTTACTGGCCGGGTGCGTTCGACTTTTGCACCACTGCGGGCCTAAAGTTGTCAAAGCGGCCGCCCGAAGTTGCCGCGTCGGGACGTGGACGGCGGATGGATGACTAAGGACTTCCCTGACCATGTACGTCGCACCGAGCGGGTCTCCTTGCTATACCATCGACGCTGGACCTGTAATTGGGGCACCGGAACTACTGGGTTGGGCACCAGAGGCTCTGACGCGTTGAGGGTGGGCGTTTCGGGCTGTTTGGTGGGCCGGCGGCGCGAAGGGCGAAAGCGTTTACCCAACGGATTTTTCTGATTTTGGAAGTGGATGTATTGTAGCCTTTTGAGACGATCAAGTCCGCACGCTTCTGGGGCTACTGGCCGACACACGTCACTCAAACGTGGCTCCGAGTGCCCTCGGCCGATACACGCGATGCCCCTCCAACGCCGTGTGTCCAGTCTAGGAGCTACTCCAACGGTTGCGACGCCCTAAGTTTGCCATGTGGCGGCCACTTCGACGCGCAGGCGGGCATGACTGGTCCGCAATGCCTCAAACTCGCATTTTGGCGCTTCCGAAACGCCCAGAAACGGCAACGTTTCGGTGCATGGCATACCCGCCGCGATATCAGGACCTAACGGACTTTTCGATTTCGGGAGCAAGTGCCTCGTCGGCTCGGCTCCGGAGTTCACGTCGGCTAGTTGCATCGCCAAATTTCAGGGACCTCAAAAAAAAGTCGAGATGTTCAGAGCAATGAATCAGCATGCTCTGGAAATGCTCTGAAAACGCCGTCGACGCTCCGAGAGCTAGCAGCGACAATTAGTTTTACTGACTTTAGCGCGGGGGTTGGGCATTGTGGTGTGCGCACGACCCGCGCCGACGCTCATCGAGGCCGCTACTGCAGCTCTGTGACCCGTTCCCTGTCTCCGTCCCCCGGGCAACGAGCCCGCCCCATTCGGCCTCAGGCTAGCGCTAGGCAACCAGATCACCCTGCAAACTGGCTTAGGCATGCATAAAGCTCAGCACGATGAATGAAACCCGTCCGCGCAGGGTAACTAAATTGGCTTTGGCTCGGCGCGTACGCCCTGCACCCGGCCCGGTTGCTCGTGGCCTAGGGCACCCTTTGCGCCTCTCGAGGGCTCTTGGGCGCCAACGATGCGGCGCGCGCAGCCGTGCGAGGCCGCTGAAAATCGACCTATTTTTGACAGCCCCACGCGGCGGCGTCCGAGGCGCGGTTCGACGCGGCAGCGCTTGTATGGCACGTTCATTAGTACTACCGGCCTAACGCGTTCGACTTTTGCACCATTACGGGTCAGAAAGTGTCGACGTGACGGCCCGAAGTAGGCGCGTCGGCGCGTGGGCGGTAGATGAATGAGGGTTGTCCTGGCTGGCCACTTCGCGCCGCGCGGGCGTCCTTACTATACCATCGACAATGGACTTCTAAATGGGGCACTGGAACTACTGGGTTCGGCTGGATTGGCTCGGACACGATATGGCTGGCTCTCGGAGCACGTTCAGCGGACCGGTGGCACGTAGGGGGAAAGCGTGTACCCTCCGGACTTTCACATTTCGGGCGTGAGTCTATCGAAGCTTTGTATCGGCCAACGTCCGGTAGAGCTGCAAGGCCCTGACCTGAGATAGAGTTCCAAATGTCTCGTCGATCAACCTCGGCCGACGCACGCGATGCCCCACCCTCGGACGAGGTCCAGTCTAAGAGCTACTACAACGATTGCGCCGCCCTTCGTTCATCATGCGGCGGCTATTTCGACGCGCAGGCGGGCGTGACTGGTCCGCAATGCCTCAAGCTCACATTTTTGGCAAGGGGGGGTGAGACGGGTTTTAAAAACCGCCTTCCCACGTATCAATGTGGGGGCGACTCCTGCTTTCGAGCCTTCGGGGGGGCCTTCACGGATCCTAGGGTCGATAAACTTTACGGGGATCGGGATTGGGGCGCGCGGCGCCGCTAAACATGGCTAAAACCCGTGAAAGTTGATTAAACGCGTTTTGCGCAGACGTATTGCGCAGCCAATACACACCCGTAGGCAGCCCAGAGGGTCACCGGAGGCCACCAGAAGGTTACCGAAGGCAACGCGCCACGAAAAAGCGCCGCAGCACCACATTGCGCCGCGGCCCTTTTCCCATTTGGAGAGCACAATGCGCGATGCGCTCTCCGACGCGATGCGGGCATGCCCCAGCCCAAATAACGGTGCGGCCGGGTCGGTGGGCATGCCCTTGACGCCGCAGACAACTTCACCTGCTCGGAACGCTGGATATAGTCAACACCGCGTCGACTGCGTCGAGGTCGACGCGAGACGAACTGAGAGCTTCTAGGTCGCCCGTGCGAGAAACTATGGGGCCAGGGACCGGCGCGGGGTTATAAACGATGATATCCGACACTGCGATGGCCCGAACGGCCTCAATAAGCGGCATCGGAGGGGTTACGAAGGCCCAATGTCACCAGCAACCCCCATTTTTGCAGTGCGACGCAGCCAGCACTGCACCAAACTTTGCGCAGGGGTCTGTTGGGACCCAAAACCCTTTAGTTTCGAGTTGCCCCC
>Ga0115000_10002425_pt1 | contig 16110 bp, 17 predicted proteins | sample ArcticOcean_MG_C_6_FD_89690 | JGI IMG/M metagenome (GOLD analysis project Ga0115000, IMG submission 89690) | Marine microbial communities from western Arctic Ocean - ArcticOcean_MG_CB8_128 | ecosystem: Environmental > Aquatic > Marine > Oceanic | place: Arctic Ocean: Canada Basin | collected...
AAAATTAGTTATTAAATAGTAAGACTTGGTAAGCGCAATAGTATTTGTGCTTATGAGATAAATTGAGCATTTCTAAAAAGGAGATAATGGATGGCAACATATGAAAAAGAAGAAGATGTCGTAACAGAACAGACAGATGATCCTAAAGCAAGGGAAGCTCTTAGAGAAGTGTTCGGTAATACAGCTCGCTGGTCATCTGATTTTAAAGGGTTTACAGCAGATGTTACTGTAAATATTAATGGCAATGAAGAGTCAGGAACGATTACAGTAAAGAACTCCAAAGATATAGAACATTCCATGCAAAGCGAAAAACATAAGAATTTTTTAACTGAAAATATGGCTTCTATTGCTATGCATAGAGGACCCCGTTCATTTGAGGAGTCAGATGGAAAGTATAAACTAGCATTCGCAGATGATGGTTCACACCCACAAGGCAGAGCAGTAACTATGGGTGGCGATGGAATGAAATCTTTTTATCGCATTAAAGATGGAAGAATTCAGCAGATCAATCGTAAGACGCCTCGCATGTCTTTTACTATTAATGTGGAAGAAAGTGTAAAGAATTCTGAGGGTAAGTTTCTTACTCATAAGTACACTGTATATTATTTCAATCCTGAAGATGGGTCGATTAAAGATGTAGAAAGTTATACTGATACATTTACGCAGGTGGGTAGTTTTGACTTACCTGAGTACCGTCGAATTATAAATGCTGAGAGTGGTACAGTCGAAGCTGCGTTTATGAAACTTAAAAATCATAAAACTTTATAATTAATTTTTGTCTAGTACACTAAAAACCCGCTTAGAGCCCTTTGGTTTCTTTGCGGGTTTTTTTAATTAGATTATCGATTGGTCGTCGATATTTGCACCGCCACCAATAGTTTTATTTTGAGCAATTACAGAACGCTTGATGGTAGTACCTGCACCAACAGTGACGCCTCCCCATAAAATACTATTCTCAATTACCGCGCCACTTTCTACTATACAGTTTGGCCCAATAACCGAGTGAGGTCCTATTTTAGAGTCTTTTGAAATACGACAATTAGGGCCAACTAATGCTGGAGGAATAATAGATGGGTTGTTAGATTGGTATGTAGATGCTTCCTTTAGCGTAATTATTTTATTAAGAGCATCGGTATTAACTTGTATATAACTTTCGCGGTTTCCCATATCTTTCCAATATCCTTCGTGGAGGTACCCATAAATTGGAACGCCATCTTGAATCATTTGTGGAAATATATCTTCTGTTGTTCCGCAAAACTGACCTTCAGGAATGCGTTCAAAAATATCAGGTTCCATAATTTGTATCCCCGTAAACATAACTCTAGTGGTTTTTTTTGGAATGTTCATAGAGGATGCCCCGATAAAATGGGCAATACGTCCATTTTTACAAATTTCGATTGAGTCATACTGTTCCGGGGATATATCTTGACGAACCACTAATGTTAACTTTGAATTATTATTTTTGTGAAAATTAATAACCTTATTAATTTCAAGATCTGTAATGATATCACTGTTTATAGTTATAAAAGGTCCCTCCTCAAGAAAACCCTGCATTTTTTTTATGCCACCTGCGGTTCCAAGAATTTTTTTTTCAGTTGAAAAATGGAGATTAAAGGGAGGGGGGTTTTCTTTTTCAAAATAATTGATTATGGAATTAGGAAGGTGGTGAATATTGACTGCAATATCGTCGATACTTGCAGACTGAAGAAGGTCAAACGTATGAGATAATAGAGGCCTGCCAAGAACCGGGAACATCGGTTTTGGTAAAATACGGGTTAAAGGTTGAAGCCTCATGCCAAAACCAGCAGCTAGCACCATCGCTTTCATTTGATTGTTCTTTTGTGGTTTATGTTTTGTAGAAAATAATAAAAATAACTTTATTGCTCAGCGAGTTTTTTAAGTGAAGTTGAATACGATTGCTGAGCGATACCTCTATCTGTGATTATTGCAGTAACTAAATCATTTGGTGTTATGTCAAAAGCTGGATGAGCAATCTTTGCTCCCTCTGGTGTAATGCGTTTATTATTTAGGCAAGCGACTTCATCTCCAGATCGTTGCTCAATAGGAATTTCATCACCGGAACTTAAGGATAAGTCTAGTGTCGAAATTGGAGCAGCAACATAAAATGGGATGTTATGTTTTTGGGCCATCACCGCAACCATATAAGTTCCAATCTTATTTGCAACGTCTCCATTGCTAGCTATTCTATCAGCTCCGACTACAACAGCATCAACTTGTTTGTTTCTCATGAAAAATCCGCTCATATTATCGGTAATCAGTTTGACCGGAATATTATCCTGCATTAATTCCCATACTGTTAAACGGGCACCTTGTAAAAATGGTCGTGTTTCGTCGGCAAGGACATCAATCTTTTTCCCGGCATTAACGGCAGCACGTATAACTCCTAGAGCTGTGCCAAAACCTGCTGTTGCAAGCGCGCCTGCATTGCAATGGGTAAGAACGGTACTACCATCTTTAATTAAAGTTTGGCCAAAGTTTCCCATAGCCATATTGCACTCAATATCCTCTTTGCAAATATTAATTGCTTCTTGCTTAAGCCTTTTCTTTAGTTCGGGAATGGTTAGAGACTTTGATTCACGTGCGACGCGTTTCATCCTTTCAATACCCCATGCTAAGTTGACGGCTGTCGGACGAGATTTTGCAAGTGGTAAACATTTTTTTTCTAATTCAGAATAAAATGATTCGAATCTGTCTGCTTGAATTGACTCTGCTCCTAGACTTACACCCATAGCAGCAGATACTCCTATAGCAGGAGCACCTCTAACAACCATCGTCTTGATTGCATTAGCTACATCATTGATAGTTGCGCAATCTACGAAAACTTCTTCTAATGGAAGGCGTGTCTGGTCAATCATTCGGACGATACCATCCAAGTATTCAACTGTTTTTATCATTAAGGACGTCCTGTTTAAATGATGTTAATCGTTTTTAATAAATAAATTTTACTTCAGGCTTTATTTTTTTAATGGACAGTTTAAATAGACTGGGGTATTTTTTTTAAAAATTTTAATTCAGTAATTCCTTTTAATACGTAAAATTTGATTTCTACCTTTTTGTCCTTTAGTTATAATTATTTTGGAAAGACTAATGCCAATTTTTTGGCTAATAGCTTTGCACACATTTTATTTGCGGCTCCATCGACCGGAGGAGACTTTAGATAAATTTTAGTGAATCACCTTGCAAACGGCAGATTATGTTTTTTGATGGCAGTGGCTGAATAATTGGCGCAAACTGAATGTCGTCCTTGCAAAATTTGATATTAAGGGCATAAATCATTAATTAGTTTTATCGTTTAGAAAATAGATGTGTCTCTCGAAAATAAATTTATTATTTTTGTGTTTCTATTAGATGTTTTTGTTCCTCTTTTAGTTTTTCTATCTCTTTTTTTAGGCTAGATAGTTCATAGGCAGCTTTCTTTTTGTGTTGGGTGGCAATTTCTCGTGCGGCACTAATTATGCGTTTGGCCTTTTCTTTTATTATATCTGGAGTAAGCTTTAAGGATTCAGTTTTTGTTTCTTTTTGTTTGTGACTTACTTCGGCATTAATTTTTTCTAAGTCTTTATTTTTTTTGGTGATTTCTTTTTTTAGGAGTTCAAGCTCTTCGGAAATTCCTTTGAAGTCCTCTGCCACCAAGTGAAGGAATGTGTCCACGTCTTCTTTATTATAACCAAATATCGTATTACGAAAACATTGTTCAAGAACATCAAGATAATTAAGTTTCATGAGTAATTTATTGCAGCCTCATGGCAAGCGTACCTATTGAATTAACTAGGAACGATTGTAGGAAAATAATTAATAGAATTACAATCATTGGAGAAAAGTCAATCCCTGCGCCGCTCATGGGCATTAGTTGGCGCACACGATAAAGAACTGGTTCTGTTATGCTATTGAGAAACTGAACTATTGGATTATATGGGTCTGGGTTGACCCAAGATAATAGGGAACGGATTATCATAATCCACATATAAAGTTCCAAGATAATTTTAAGAATTTGCGCTGTTGCGGATAAGAAATTTCCTAAGATGAACATCGATCAGTCTCTTTGTGTAAATATATACAAGTCCCTTGACGTAAGAGGTTGTTTCTTAAAACAGTTATTAAAGTATCCCTTAACTTTAAGGATGTCAATGTGTAACGAGTTGCTGTAATTTGCTTATATCCTATAATTTTTATAAAAAGTTTTAAGTGTTGAGATCTTTATAAGTTTTTATTGAGGCATGAAATGAAAATAACTAATCGTTGGAAAATTAAAAAAGTACTACAGGAAGGAAAAGATGAGACAGATGTTCTTGTTAAAGGATGGATCAGAACACGTCGAGATTCTAAGGGTGGATTTTCTTTTATTGAAATTAATGATGGTTCTTGTTTGAAAAATCTTCAAGTTGTTACCGATCATAGTATGGATGGCTTTGAGGCTGCTTCTAAAAAATTACATACTGGTAGCTGTGTTGGTTTCATTGGGAAACTGGTTCTATCTCCAGGAAAAGAACAAAGTGTCGAACTGCAGGCAAATTCGATTGAAGTTTATGGTGAGGCTGACCCAGAGCACTATCCTTTGCAAAAAAAACATCATTCGTTTGAATTTTTACGTGAAATTGCTCACCTGCGACCTAGAACAAATACTTTTGGTGCGGTAATGCGGGTGCGTAATCGTTTATCCTATGCCATTCACAATTTTTTTCAAGATGAAGGATTTGTTTACCTACATACTCCTATAATTACCGCTAATGATTGTGAGGGAGCCGGTGAAATTTTTCAGGTTACCACTTTGAACCCTGGTTCTCCTCCAATGCTAGATGGGTGTGTTGATTATAGTCAGGATTTTTTTGGAGAAAAAACGGGTCTTACTGTAAGTGGCCAATTGGAAGGTGAGGTTTTTGCTATGGCTCTTTCTGAAATCTATACTTTTGGTCCTACTTTTCGTGCTGAAAACTCTAATACAAGCCGTCACCTTTCAGAGTTCTGGATGGTTGAACCAGAAATGGCATTTTATGACCTTGAAGATGATATGGATTTAGCAGAGAGTTTTTTACGTTACTTGTTGAAAGATGCTTTAGAAAATTGCTCAGAAGACTTGGAATTTTTTAATAAACAAATTGATAAAACTATTTTGGAAAGGCATAGAAAAATTGTAGATAATAAATTTGAACGTATTTCATATTCTGAAGCTGTTCAATTGTTAGGAAAGTCAAATAAGAAATTCAAGTATTCAGTTAAGTGGGGTAGTAATTTACAATCTGAGCATGAACGATATATCAGTGAAGAGGTTTTTAATAATCCTGTCATTATTTACGATTACCCAGAGGAGATTAAGCCTTTTTATATGAAGATCAATGATAATGGTAAGACTGTGCGAGCGATGGACGTTCTATTGCCTAAGCTTGGAGAAATTATTGGTGGTAGTCAACGTGAGGACGATTATGATGTATTGTTAAAAAGAATGAAATTTAAAAAATTAAACTCAGAGGATTACAATTGGTATCTTGATCTCAGGCGATTTGGATCTGCTCCGCATTCAGGTTTTGGTCTTGGATTTGAACGCTTAGTTCAATTTGTAACAGGAGTGGAAAATATCCGTGATGTTATTCCATTCCCACGCACTCCAAAGAATGCTAGCTTTTAGGGTTCAATCAAAGTCAACAAGACTGCCGTTTCTATATGTTGTGTTTGTGGAAACAAATCAATAACAACGATGTCGTCTATGCGATAATTTTCTAAACGAGCTAGGTCTCGGGCTAGAGTCGAAGGATTACAGGAGATATAGATAATTTTTTTTGGTGTGATTTCGGAGATAGCTTGAATTATTTTTTCTGCACAACCTTTTCGTGGAGGGTCTAAAATTATTATTTCAATATCTTGTGTTTTGAATTTTCTGATATGATCTTCGACTTTTCCTTCAATAAATGTGCAGGATTCGATACCGTTTTCTTTTGCACTAGCACGCGCATCTAAAACCGCTTGAGGTAGTTCTTCAATACCAATAACCCGCAAGCCTGATTGACCTAGCCATAAACTGATAGCGCCCACCCCACAAAATGCATCTAGGATACGACCGGTGCAATTTTTTGCCCAGTCGGCTATTGTTTCAAACAATCGAATTGTTTGTTCTGGGTGGACTTGGAAAAAAGATGTTAATGAAATTTTAAAATTTAATTTTCCTAGCTTTTCATTGATCTGCCCTTTTCCACAAAGAACTCTAGTCTCTTTCCCTAAAATCACATTGGTCCTTTGGGAGTTTATGTTTTGTACAATCCCATGAATATTTAATTTTTTGCAAGAGTCTTTATCTCTTAGGTCTTGCAAAAATTCTTCAGGAAATTCTCCTGAGGTGGTTACTAGCCCAACGAGTAATTGATTTGTTTCCGGGGAATGGCGTATTACTAGTTCACGAACTAAGCCTAAGTGTTTTTTTTCATCATAAATGGAGACTTGGTGTTTAATAAGAAGCTCTCTAATAAATTCTTTAGCATCATTAATTTGCTCATGAAGTATTCCGCATTTTTCGGTGCTAACAACATCATGTGAACCTTGTTTAAAAAAACCTATACGGAGAAACCCGCCTTGTTTTTGTATGGCAAAACTTCCCTTATTCCTATAGTGATATGTTTTTTCTGCTGGAATCGATTTTATGGACGGTATTTTGACTTTCCCAATATGTTTTAATGCGTCTTTGACAACGCCAACTTTAAACTCCATCTGTTTGTCGTATTTTAAATCCTGTAGTTTACATCCACCGCATTGTTCAAATACGGGGCAGGGTGCCTTCACACGATCTGGCGATGAAGAGAGCCTCTTTATCAAGCGTGTAACTCCAAACCTTGGTGTAGTTTTTATTACTTCTGCAAATACTTTGTCCCCTGGAATACCTCCAGGAGTAAAAATTGTATAACCTTCGTATTTACATATGCCGTCTCCGCTAGAGCCTTGACTGTCGACAGTCAGTTCTAGCTTTGCTCCTGGACGAACAGGAATGGTATGCTTTTGCTTTGCCATAGTTTTCTCATTAGTTCGATCGGTAAAACTAACATAATATAGAACAAGGGAGCAAGCTGAATCAATAATTTAAAACTATTTCTTTGCGTCTTCAGCGTCATTGAGGTTTAATTTGGTATAAATAATTTTTATCTGAAAGTTTATAAATGGATCGACAAATTTTAATTTTAGGGGCACTTAGAGAAGAGATTAATCAGATTAGAAGACGTATGACGGTTAAAGGTCAATTCAAGGCAGGCCATGCTGATGTCTGGTCTGGAAATTGGGAAGGAGCTAATATTGTTTTAGCACGAACAGGTATGGGCAAGAATTGCGCTTTGAGTGCATTTGATGAAATTTTAAAAACAGTTCGACCGTCTTTAGTCCTATCAATAGGGTATGCTGGTGGCTTAGGTTTTAAATTAAAAATTGGTGATCTAGTTATACCAGATTCTATTATAGAATTAAGTTCTAATAATAGTTATGTTAATAAACATGCTGTTAGTCAGCAGCAACTTGTTCTACTTGAAAAATTAGATTTCCCAAAAAATATTTTAATTCACCGAGGTACTTTAATAACAGTTAATCAAGTTATATGCGACTCTGTAGTTAAAAAAGAACTTGGGTCGCTCTATAACGCGTTGGCTGTTGATATGGAAACATCAGCATTAATAGCTCATGCTACGCAAAAAAAAATCCCCTTTATTTCAATTAGATCTATTAGTGATACTGTTGATCAGTCTTTAGTTGATGTGAGTTCGTTTATTAATAATGATGGCGAAGTTTCTAAAATTAAAGCTGGATGGTATATTGCCACGCACCCTAATATGGTTAAAAAATTTATATCTTTCCGTGATCAAAGCCAAAAAGCTACTTTCAACCTGACAGAGTTTACAGGAGTTGTTGTTAGATCGTTTGACTGCATTTAATAAAATATATTTTAAAAAATAAAGGATTTTTGACAGAAACAGGACAAAACTACCCTATTTGTTTTTTTATGAAGTACCTGAGTACAGTGGTAAAATTAAATAAGTCTTTATAAAGTAAAGACTTGGCGTTTATCGAAAGATTTTTTTTAATTGGTATAGTGATTGCATTAATTATGAGTGAAGATTCGAATTGGTATTGCCTCCTCCAACAGTTTTAACCTCCAGGGTTTAAACTGTGGCACGCCAAAACGAAAGCCAAATGTATTTTCTCTCCGGCTCCCCACATTGGGGAGCCTTTTTTCTGTGATATTTTTGCTTTGGTAAAAATTGCAGAGATTGAATTATTTGTGGACTATTTACTCTAATTATTTCTCAAGACCAATTACGTGTGGCGTAATCAAGAGTTTTTATTTGTTCGAGTAGTTTTGGTAGTTGAGATAGTTTAAGCATGTTAGGTCCATCAGATTTTGCTTTATCTGGGTTTGGATGAACCTCCATGAATAGGGAATCGCATCCTACAGCAACAGCCCCACGAACTAGATCTGGGATGAGTTCCCTTTGCCCACCACTCATTTTCCCCTTTCCTCCCGGGAGTTGAAGACTATGGGTTGCGTCGAAGATTACTGGATACCCTAGGTCACGCATCAATGGCAAGGACCGCATATCAACAACTAGGTTGTTGTATCCAAACATATATCCACGCTCGGTAAGTAGTATTTTTTTACAACCGCTTTGGGACAATTTATCTATAACATTTTTCATGTCCCATGGAGCCATGAATTGGCCTTTTTTGACATTGATTGTGCAGCCAGTTTTGGCTGCCTTCACTAGCATATTGGTTTGCCTGCATAAAAAAGCAGGAATCTGTAATATGTCAAGAACTTGAGCTGCGGGCTCTATCTCATCTTCTGTATGTACATCTGATAGTAAAGGGATATTAAGTTCTTGTTTGATTTTTTTAAGAATTTTTAGTCCTTTTATTAATCCAGGGCCACGGAAGGAATCGATCGAAGAACGATTAGCTTTGTCGTATGAAGCTTTAAATATAAATGGAATATTTGCATCGCTAGTGGCACGTTTTAATTTCTCCGCTGTTTTTAGTGCATGAGTTTCTGACTCGATGACGCAGGGCCCGGCTATCAATACGATTGGATTTCCACCACCTATTAGTAATTTTCCTGCTGATATCTGTTTTGTTTTTTTTATTTTTATTCCCATGGGTCTTAATTATTATTGTTAGGTGTTATAAGAAAGCTGATTAATTAATTAAAGATTTATTTTAATTTAAGTTAAAGATTCATCTACTTTAGTTGCCTGGCATTCTGGCATTAGCGAATAGATCAGCTCTTTTACCGTATCTTGATTCCCTGCCTTATGAATTGATGTGAAGCCATGCTCTCTAAATTCGGTAATGTTCAATTCAGAAATATCAGGAGTCAGTAAAATAATAAAATGTATCTTTTTGAAAAGCTTTTTAATAGTTTTTAATTGACTCGGTTCATTTTTGTCCTTGCGAAGAACATATATGGCTAAATCTGGCTTGATCGGATTAGTTTGTTTAAAACAAGCCTCAAGGTTGATGTATGTCATCATTAAAAATTTTTCTTGTTTTAGAAGTTTTGCTAATTGAAGCCTCTCTCCTTTTACGGGATCGATAATAAATATCGATTTAAAAACAGAGTTGTGTTGTTGCTTTAAATTGTTATCCATGTCCGTAATACTCTATCACCAATCAAGATGGTCATGAAAAAAACTATTTACTCCGAAGTATTATTTTTTGAATTAATATTTGAATTTGACTTTGTCTAAACCGGTATGAAAAAATAAAATCTTACTAAATTGATATTATTTGAGACTTTATGGCGATACTTAACAGGTTGTTAATCACTTTATTATTAGTTTCAGTTTGTCCTTTAAACGCAATCGCATTGGATAAAATTATTGTGATTAAAGTTAATGGAGCCATCAACTCAGCAGTAGCTGAATTTGTGACGCATGAGATTCGTAATGCTAATACGTCTTCGGAAGAATTAATTGTGATTCAAATGGATATACTTGGTGGATTAGATACTTCCATGAGAAAAATTATTAAGGCTATTCAAAGTTCTAAGATTCCTGTGGCTTCGCTTGTTTCTCCGTTAGGATCAAGCGCAGTTTCATCGGGGATTTTTATTACAATTGCTTCTCATGTTGCTGCTATGGAGCCTGGAACAAGCATCGGGATGACTCATCCATTAAACTTAATAGGTGGTGAAGGTGAACAGGGAAAACTAACGAAAGAGAAAGTTGTTAATGACGCTTCTGCCTATATACGTTCTCTGGCTGAAGAAAGAGGTAGAAACTCTCATTGGGCTGAATTGTCAGTTAGAAATAATGTTTCTGTTTCTGCAGAAGAGGCTTTGCGCCTTAATATAATTGATCTGATGGTCGCTAACTTAGATTCTCTGGTATTGGCATTGGATAAAAGAGAAGTAAAATTGATGGAAAGGATAGTCACGCTGAACACTGCTGACAAAAATATTATTTTTAGAGAAATGGGTGCTAGGCAAAAAATTCTCGATATTATCTCTCAACCCGATGTTGCCTATATTTTGATGATGTTGGGCTTGGTCGGACTTTTTCTAGAACTTTCAAGCCCGGGGCTTATCTTACCAGGGGTGGTAGGCAGTTTTAGTTTGATCTTATCTTTCTATGCCATGCAGACTTTGCCAATAAGTTCTGCTGGGTTTTTGTTGGTTGTTTTAGGTGTGATTTTATTAATTGCTGAATTAAACGTGATGAGCTATGGCTTACTTTCAATAGGTGGCGCAGCTTCAATATGTTTGGGATCAATTATGCTTATCGATAGTGATGATCCTGCGATGCAGATTTCTAAGATAGTTTTATACCCAATCTTGGGGATGACTTTTTTTATTTCAGCCGGAAGTATTTATCTGGCTACTAAGTCTCGTCAATTGCGTTCCCTGACTGGGATGGAGGGTTTGGTTGGGGAGATAGGTGTCGTAAAACTAACATTAAATCCTCAGGGGCTCGTGCTTGTTCATGGAGAAGTATGGAATGCTGAAAGCGATACGCTAATTGCAGATGGAGAAAATGTGGTAGTGGATGCAGTTGAAGGTTTAAAGATAAAGGTGCGAAAAATAGTTGATTAGTTTTACGTTGGAACACATTTTTATATAATGAGAGGCATTTCTTGAATAAGCCTGTTCATCTACCTAGACACTTCGATGAGTTATATTGCCTCTTAGTTCTACTTGCAAAATATCATTCATAATGAACCTTGGATAAATTTAAGTTAGAGTATAAGTATTTTAGAGCAAGTTTTGTTTAATCTTAAAAATATTAATATGACTATAGGTGTTCGTAGAGAAATTTTAAAAGGTCTCAAACGGGTAGTGATTAAAGTTGGAAGTAGTATTATTGCTAAACGTGTAAAGGGGAAGGCGGGGGTGGCTAATGGGTTGAGTGTTTCTAGTATAAGTCTTTTAGCTCAAACGGTTCTCCAAATTATTGATAGAGGTTGTGAGGTGGTTTTGGTTTCTTCTGGCGCGATAATGGCAGGAAGAGAGCGTTTAGATTTACATCAAACAGAACTCTCTATTCCAGAAAAGCAAGCGTGTGCTGCTATTGGGCAGAGTTATCTTATGCATACCTATGAAAAACAATTTGAGAAGCACGGATTTAAGGTAGCTCAGATATTGCTCAGCCATGACGACTTGAAAAATCGTAAGCGATTTCTAAATGCAAAGCATACTCTTGAAACTCTTTTAGAATATAGAGTCGTGCCTATTATTAATGAAAATGATTCGGTAACTGTTGATGAGATCAAAATTGGAGATAATGATACTTTGTCTGCAACCGTTACATGCCTTATCAACGCACAGTTACTTATTATTTTTTCTGATGTCGATGGACTTTACTCCCGAGATCCTTCAATAAAAAAGGGGCAATTAGACGATCCTTTAGAGGTTGTTGAACATGTCGATTGCATAACCGAAAAAATTAAAAAACTAGCAGGAGGAACTAATAGTAGTATCACGGTTGGTGGAATGCATACTAAGGTTCTTGCCGCAAAACAGACGATGAGTTTTGGTATTCCTACTCTTATTGTTAATGGGTTTGATAATAATATTGCTGATAAGATTTTTGAAGGCGAAAGTGTAGGGACTTTGTTTTGGGCAGGGCATGATAAAATAAAAAAACGTAAGCATTGGATAGCTTATACCTTAAAACCTTGTGGAAAAGTAACTGTTGACTTGGGTGCCGGAAAAGCGATTTTAGCGAGAGGTAAGAGTCTTCTCCCTGCTGGAATAATTAAGGTTGAAGGTAAATTTGAATTTGGTAATACGGTTCGTGTTATTGACGTTACTGGAAAAGAGATTGCGCGTGGTCTAGTTAATTATAGCTTTCGTGACCTTAAAAGAATTATGGGTATGAAAACCGGTGCGGTGAGAAAAATTTTTGGTGAAAGTTTTTATAAAGAAGTTATTCATCGTGATGATCTCGTCGTATTATGACTTCTGATAAGAAATGGTGGGAAAAAGAACCTTTACGCTTTGAATGCCAGGCAGATTGCTTTAAATGTTGCACCAAACCGGGAATTGTTTATTTTGATAAAGCCTCTATTGAAAATGCTGCAAAGATTTTAAAGATCAGCTCCGAACTCTTAAAAAAAGAGTTTCTACTGTGGGATGATGGTCACTGGGTGCATGAAGTGGCAAATGGAGATCCCTGTGCATTTTTAGTCCCTGAAGGATGTTCTATTCATAACGGGAAGCCAATTCAATGCCGGTCCTATCCTTTCTGGAAAGAAAATATGACTTCTAAGAGTATGTGGAGCCTTGTCGGAGCTTTTTGTCCGGGGATAGGCTTTGGCTCGCATGTAGCAATTACGACTATTAGAAAATTTTTAAACCAGTTTAAATTGTGAAATAATAAAACTCTCCTGATCTTCCCATCTTGTTTTTTTAGCGGTATTTTTTTAACTTGGGTTTTTTTTTAAGATCATTGGTTTAAGGTCATGCAAAGACGTTCAAGTTCTTTGATTAATTCGCTTATTCGGTCTTTTACCTGAGGGTCAGTGACTTTGCCCTCAGTAAAATCCTCACTAGTGGAATAAATAAAACGAGGAATAATTAGACACCGGAAATCTAGCATTAAACTGTTAGCCAGACCCATTACAGACATGTAGCTGCTTTTTCCGCCAGCCGCACATAAAAAACCAACTACTTTATTTGTCCATGCGTCTCCAGTTAGTTCAATTAGATTTTTTGCTGCAGCGTTAACGTCATAGTTGTAAATCGGAACGGCAAAAAGAATTCCTTTGGCATTCTGAACTTTTTCTCTGAGGTTTTTGGCTGCAGGATTTTTGTAAGTTGAATCACCGTCACAGAAAGGAATTGAGTGATCAGCAAGATCTAACCACTCAGCAAATACACCTTTTTTCTTAAAAGTGTTAAATGCAGTGAGAGCTAGCAAACGACTCAGACTTTTCGGGTTTAGACTGGAGGAGATTACAAGATAGCTCATATTATTTTTACCTTACAGAAACCTAATAATCTTATCTTGATCGTTTGACATTCTTACTTTAAGAAAGTAGTTAGTTTACCTGTTCCACTTTCTGGCTAGGCCTGTGGCAATAGCAATCTGGCCTACGGTCATTTTTTTTTCAATAATATCTGCATTTTTTCTTCCTGTTTCATTCCCATTTATACCGGCAATATTAAACCACTTATGAGCTTCTATATAATTTTGTTCTATGCCCTGTCCCTTTTCATACATCAGTCCAAGGTTGGATTGTGCTCCAGTAATGCCCTGCTCAGCCGAACGTCGATACCATTTAACCGCTTCCTTATAGTTTCGATCAATTCCCTCTCCTTTGTTGTTCAGCAATCCGAGGTTATATTGAGCTTGGGCATATCCCTGTCTTGCGGCTAGCTCAAACCATTTAATCGCCTTTTCGTAATCTTTTAAAATACCCTGTCCTTTTCCAAGCATTACTCCAAGATTGTGTTGAGCTTGAGCAAGTCCCTGTCCCGCTGCAAGTTGATACCATTTAAATGCTTCATTATAATTTTGTTTTACGCCTTGCCCCTTCCCATACATCAAACCAAGATTAGTTTGAGCTTGAGCAAAGCCTTGTTCCGCTGAAAGGCGATACCATTTAACGGCCTCTTTATTGTCTTTTGGTACTCCCTTCCCAGTGCTAAATAGTAGTCCAAAATTATATTGGGCTTCAGGGGCCCCCTCCTTAGCTAATAGTTCATATTCTTCAAATGTCATTTTTAAACTCTATGTTTTAGATGCTAATAGTAAATGATTATATTAAAATTCTTAGCTTGATTCCTCATGCCGTTTGCTAAAATCTAACAAAATTAAAGCAACTCCTCTAGATAGAGAGGGTTAATTTTTTGATTTATTTTTTTTAGTGGGAGGAGTCGTTTTTTTTGTCCTTTTTCATGACGTGCTTCGCTACTGGCTTTCCACTTTTCCTATTTTTTATTTTACCGAGACAACCAGGTAGTCTGTTTGTCTTTATCAGAAAATATTCTTTCTAGAAAATCAATAATAGTTTTCTTTGCAGGTCTATTCCTTAAAATATACTTTTAGTTCGTAGTTTTTATTCATTCAATTTTGTGATAAAGGCCAACGCTAAAATTGATTAACTAGGTGCTTGATCAAAAAGCATCTTGATAGAAATAGTACATGGCAACAGCCCCAAACATAGGAATAAGAAGCCACAATATTTTTAGTATTCGCTGGATCATTTATTAGTTTTAAATATATTTAAAGTAAAATTAACTATTTTTTCATAGTTTGGCATATCTTTTAGTAAAAACAATGCCTTAATAAACGGCCGTTAAAATCATAAATAGGTTTTGTCATATTTGAGTAAGCTTTTATCTGTTTTGATGATTCTAGATCGACGTAGGTCTTGTATAAAGCTACTCCAAACATTAAGGAAAAATAAAATACTAGAGTTGCTTCAAGCATAATGGGCTCCTTAATTAATTTTTAAAATAGTTGCTTACAACTATAAAATAAGATCGAATAAATTAATTGTCTATTAAAGAAAAATTAATATTTGTTAATCCAGTAATCATGAACGATAAAAATTGAGCTCACATGCAGTTTTGGTTTTATACACTAGTTCTTAACCGTTAGCCTTATTGCAGGTTATTAAGTTTGGTCAATACCACAAATAATTAGAGGGACATCTATGCAAACTATTCCACTTCGAGAACTTAGTATCATGTTCATTCCTACAGTTTATTTGCTCGTTATAATGTATCGCTGGCAACTTAAAGCTTGGGTCGCGGTGTATGCCAATATTCGTATGATTTTTCAGCTTTTATTGGCAGGGTATTTTCTTACTTATATCTTTGACACCACCCAACCAGTTATCATCATTTTGTTGCTAGTTTTAATGATAGGGGTTGCTACGTGGATCGCACTTAGATCATTTGAAGGGTATGAAGCTAAACCCTACTTGATAGTTTTAATTTCAATTGGAGGACCTGGATTAATACTGCTGTTCATAGTCACACAGCTTGTGTTGGAGATGCCGAGATGGTTCGAGCCTAATCTAGTGATTCCAATTGCAGGAATGATTTTTGCTAACTCAATGAATACGGTCAGTTTGGCAGCAGAACGTTTTGAATCAGAATTTAAACGGGGAGTAAGTTATATAGTTGCGAGACAAACTGCTTTAGATGCCGCTCTTATACCTCAGATAAATAGTCTATTTGCTGTCGGGTTAGTTGCGCTGCCAGGAATGATGACTGGACAAATTCTTTCGGGTATTGACCCCAACATTGCGGTACGCTATCAAATTATGGTGATGTGTATGGTATTTGGGTCTGGTGGGATTGCAGCCTTCACTTACCTCTCTTTACGGTCAAGAATAGTTTAGAAACAGACTACATAAATATTTTATTGACACCTGATTGACATTTCATTTATCAGTTATTATCGTTCAACTTATAGGTGTGAAAATAGCTAACCCATCTTAATACTTTAATATGACCATCTTTGAAGAAGCGCATACAAACTTAAGAAATCAACTTATCTTACGGGATGTTATGGTTTTATAGTTGTATATATACTAATTGTATTTTTATTGGCATATTTTAGTCTTAGTAGGTACTTCCTATGTCAGCTTTGCCATGGTTCTTATTTCTATCGGCGG
>Ga0115000_10002428_pt1 | contig 16103 bp, 16 predicted proteins | sample ArcticOcean_MG_C_6_FD_89690 | JGI IMG/M metagenome (GOLD analysis project Ga0115000, IMG submission 89690) | Marine microbial communities from western Arctic Ocean - ArcticOcean_MG_CB8_128 | ecosystem: Environmental > Aquatic > Marine > Oceanic | place: Arctic Ocean: Canada Basin | collected...
AGATGCTGCCGAAGCCGCCACCTTGGTTGACCTTGAGAGAATAATTGGCGCTCGGTACTTCGGCGTCGAGTAGCAGTTGAGCTAGGCTCGATCCTTCTTCTTTAACCGATGTGAAGGTGTTCAGGCCATCTGTAATCGTTATCGAATCACCGATTACCTCGATATCTAGCGAGGCTGACCCGCTACTGTTTTTCGCCAACTCGACTACTTCGTTAATGCCAATTTCTTGTGAGCCACTCGCGGGCTGATCGACAAACATGAAGAAGATGGTGATCACTGCGACGATGATCACGAGGTAGACGAGACTATTCCTCATCCAGCGGTTGTTCATTTGTCCTGGCGTCCTATCGATAACTAATAAGTCGGTATATTCGGGTGAAGTTTGTTCATCGGTCGTATCGATTGGATGTAATTCCAGCCGATACGGTACAAGCTACGTTTTCAAGACAATGTTTGAAGTTCAATTTCTTGGAATTTCAACAGTTTCTAATCGTAACATAGCGACGGTTTCGCGCCGCATTGGAGTTGTCCCGTAATACGTGTGGTAACCACGTAAAGATTTCTACTCGTTTTGAATTGAGTATCGGGCGCAAGATTGGTATATTGGAAGTTCGACCAATTCGACATTGGGGAGAAGTGCGCGCCGGCAAAGTGTTTTAAGGGGCGTATTTTGATGGAATTATTCCGTTCAATGTCATAGGGAGCGCGAACATAGCAAAAGAATTTAGAGTGAATCGCCGAATTCGAGCCGATGAGGTTCGAGTAATTCGTGGCGAGGATTCTTCGGTCTCGACAGTGATGGCCATTCGTGACGCACTAGAGATGGCAGAGGATGAAGGTCTAGATCTGGTTGAGGTTGGTCCTAACCAAAGCCCGCCTGTGTGCCGATTACTTGATTATGGTCGTTTCAAATTTATTCAAGGTAAGAAGCAGCGAGAAGCTCGAAAAGTCTCACGTAGCGCGAGTAAGCAAAAAGAAGTAAGACTCAGCCCTGTGATGTCGGATAACGACATCGAAACGAAAATCAAGATGACCAAGAACCTTCTTGGCGAAGGTGCGAAGGTCAGAGTGTTTGTGCGATTCCGCGGTAGGCAGCGCGCCCACCCTGAAATCGCAATGAAGGTGTTACGTAAGGTCGCTGAAGGTGTTGCGACTGTTGCGAAGCTGGAGAAACCGCCTGGAATGGAAGGTCGAGTGCTTAGCATTCTGCTCGCTCCATCGGCTGTGGCTAAAGAGCGAGAGCGACAGGAAAAATCAACACCGGTTACGGCCGCTGCTCCAGCAGCAAATGGCACCCCAACAGATGGGGCCGCCGCAGTAGAAGAATAGGTTCAGGCATTAATCGCCTGAACATAAGAATTGAGAACGGAAACTACCTGATATGCCGAAGATGAAGACCCATAAGGGCGCCAAGAAGCGGTTCCACATTAGTGGTACTGGCAAGGTGCTGCGGTCAAAGGGTCCGAAGAGTCACTTCCGCCGACGCAAGGCAAACCGAGTTAAGCGGTTGTTCGGCGGCAAGGTTGCGCTCGACTCAAAGACGTTCTCAAAGACAATCAAGCAGGCCATTAGCGCGCTTCACTAGAAGCTAACTGCACAATCACAAACCATTATCTGAATTCATTGTTGGGGCTACATCGGATGCTCCGCAATTGATCGCCAAGGAGACTTACATTGGCCAGGGTTAAAGCCGGTAAAACTACAAGACGACGGCATAAAGCTGTCCTAAAAGCGACACGTGGACATCGAGCAGCACGTAGCAATCGCTTCCGCGTCGCTCGAGAGTCACTGACTCACGCACAGGCATATTCAACGGCTCACCGCCGCTTGAAGAAGCGTACGAACCGGTCTTTGCAGATCGTTCGAATCAACGCTGCTGCACGTGCACTTGGAATCAACTACGCAAGCTTGATTCATGGCATGGCGCTAGCTGGCATCGAGCTTGACCGCAAGTCACTCGCTGAACTAGCGATCCGAGAGCCAGAAGACTTCACTCAAGTCGTAAAATTGGCTCAAGCAGCACTTCCTGCTTAGTCTGGTTCGACCGTCGGCGATTATGCTTCAGTGGAATCATCGTCACTTAAAACCGAAGACTGATTTGAACTTTGGGGCGCACTTAGGTGCGCCCCAAAGAATTTAACCAATCTCTAAATATAGGCCGTAGGTTCAGTACGGAACAACCCAGTGTGACCTGCACTGGGGACTATCGAAACAGACTCCTCGCCACCTTCGATCTGGTCGAAGCTGTCGCCTATCTCGCGTCCAAGCAGCCGAGCATGCTCCACTGGAACGACATCGTCGTTTTATCGTGAATGATCAGAACCGGAGTATCGGATAGCGTTATCCCGCGCACAGGTGAAATCTCTTTGATGTCGATTCCGTAGATCCACCTCGCCATGAGCTCCATCCCGGGTAGACCGAGTCTGAGCGGTCGTTTGATACCGGTCATGGAATTTCGTAGGACCAGCGATAAATCTGCGAACTAGCTGTCGACGACGCCTACTCCGAAGTTGTTCGGGTTCGATCCTGCCATGAGCGCAACCGCACCACCTAGCGAGAAGCGTAGAACTCCAATGCGGCTTCGATCGGCGCCCTTGCTGAGAAGGAGGTCGGATGCTCATTGTAGATCGAGGCGTTCGGAAAATCACGACGATGACATCGTTACATGAGAATCGCCTTGTCCTCTCATATCTAACATAAATATTCCGAAGCCACGCTCTCTAAGTGCTCGACCCAAGCCTAGATTTTCCGTTTTGGCATCGCTACGATTCGTGGCGTCGCCGTGAATCATGAAGACCCACGACTGGTTGCTGGGTGAGTGCATTGGGATTATCCAACCCGAGAGCCGGGCGTCGCCCCTTCGGCTCTTGAAACTTACATCCTGAAAATCTAGTCCGACTGATTTGGGAGTATCTTCAGGACGTACACGCGCGGTCTTCGTAAGGCTCGCTGCCATTGCCGACGATGCACCTGCGTGGCCGGCTGCGGGAGTCCGATGAGTGCGAATGTTGTTTTGATGTATCCCACGGCGACATGTTATCGCCGAACGAGTTCGAGTATCAGCCTTGTGGCGCAGATACGGTCAAGAATTGGTTTTCAGTGAGAGGAATGAGAGCGAGTCAGGTCAGCGTATGGTCAGCACGCCGACAACTGCGCTCAATCGGCGCTAACGGCTGGTGCTAGGCGACTATCGAATCGACCATAACCAATACGAAGAATAGCGCCAGGAACAGTAGTGAGTACTTATACAGGCTGGTCGCTGCTGTGCGGTCTGGTGCTTTAGTGAGCTTCAGGGCGTACCACAAGAATGCTAAGCAAAGACCAGACGCACCGATCATGTATATCCAGCTCAGGGCATCTGAAACGACACCAAAAATTATCGTCATGACCGACAGTATCACGGTGTAGAGCATGATCTGAATCGTCGTGTGCTCCACTCCGCGAACGACCGGCAACATGGGGATGTCGGCTTTGGCGTAGTCATCTTTGATCATGATCGCCAGCGCCCAGAAATGCGGCGGAGTCCAGAAGAACACGATGATGAACATGTACCAAGCCGCAAGGTCTAACGAACCGGTCACGGCTGCATATCCTACGAGAGGTGGGACCGCTCCGGCGGCTCCACCGAGAACGATGTTCTGGGTGGTCGTGCGCTTGAGAATCACCGTGTACAGGCCGAAGTAGAGAATCGTACCCGCTATTGCGAGTGAAGCTGCAAGAACGTTCGTCATTAAAGCCAACAGAACAAACGAAATAATGTTCAGGGCTACTCCGTATATTACGGCGGTGAGAACTGAAATCCTGCCTTCAGCAACAGGTCGGTTTTTCGTACGACCCATCCGCTGGTCAAGTTCGCTTTCGTATGCCATGTTTAGCGATGCTGCTCCGCCAGAGGCGAGTGCTCCACCGATAAGTACTGCAACGATTACTTCAAGCGTCGGGGTCGATCCCGCACCTAAGAAAGCACCGGCAATAGCCGACACCAGTAGAAGCGACATGACGCGCGGCTTCGTCAGTGCGATGAAATCGCCCAGCAGGGTCATCACAGATCCGCTTTGTATTGTTTCGTTAGTAGCCATAACAGAATGGTAGCTGGTGTAGCTTTATTCCGCCGAACTTCTTGATGGTTCAGCGAGTTCTCGTCCCGGTACTGGGCGAAGCAGTAGTGCGACGATAAACACCATGTCTACCCATACGAGGGTTGCAAGGGTAAGGTGGCCGGCTCGCGCCCATTCGGCGAATGTGGTCCACGGATTAGCTGCGCCCATGAGCATTTGACTGAAGATGATTAGTGCCGATGCTAATGCAGCGAATTTAAGAGCGCCTGAAATGTTAGGTAGTCTCCAAACCTTGTGTCCTGCTAGCAGAACCAAGATGATCGAAACTAACGACAGCACGCGGTGAGTCATGTGGATCCACTCGAACGTCGATTGCGGGATGATTTCTCCTCCACAGAGAGGCCATGATGGGCAGACCGCCCCAGCGTCTTTCCAAACTGCGTAAGAGCCGGAAAGGAGGGCGATTAGAGTAACTATTCCGGCGGTGGCGGAAAGTATCAGGGCGCTTCGATGATCGTCGCTGACTCTACCCCACATCCATTTTGACGTGCCAGTGATCGATTTAGGTCTGTCGTACCTAGCAGCAACGAGTGCGAGAACTGCCAGCAGTGCTACGATCTCAGCGAGAAACAGGTGCAGAGTGCGGATCGCAGGGTCAAGGTCAGTTAACACCACACGACCGCCAATCATTCCGACGATGAAAATCAATCCAAGTTCAGCTGTTGCTAACCATGCGACTACTTTGCTGGCCCTGTGACGTACCCACACTCGAATTACAGCGGCGATGATTACTAGACCAAGAATCGTGCCATTAGCTCTGTGGCTATATTCGAGAATAACGTTGTGAACCCTTGGCGTTGTCTGGCGAGGTCCGTCGTAGAGCCGGTCGATGGTTTCCTGGTCTAGTGGTGGGAATAACTGTCCGAAACAGGCTGGCCAGTCAGGACAGCCATCGCCTGAACCGGTAACCCGAACAACTCCACCCAGGGTGACCTGTAGCACTACGCCAATGATCGTAATTGCCATCAGAGTAAGCAGCAATTTATCTTGCCAGATGGGAGATTTTCCCGGGTTTTCTTTGGTGGAGCGATCAGACGAAATCATTTTTACCCAGTTTCAGGTTCGTGAATTGCGAGAAATCGTGCAGCCGTTGCTAAAAGCCAAATTTTGACTCTGACATTGAACGACGTTAATTATCGCGCAGAAATCGACAAATCGGCAGTGAATTAGAGCGTGCTATTTCGAGTCACCAAGTTCATAAATCTGATGTGACGTCTAAATAGGGCGGTATGCGATGAGAGTGGCATTGACTAGTACTCGGTGGTCGTACACCCGTGGAGGCCAGCAGGTTACGAGGGTAATCTGTGCATCGTCGGTGTTACTCAATTGAAGGTCGTTTTGATGAATCTGGGTTGTACTAGTAACTCTGTATATGAATTCAGCGTCCGGCGTTTCTAGATACACGTCGACAGGGTCTTCCTTGATAAGTTCTGTGATCTCAGGCAGGTGTCGGAATATGTTTCCTTCACCTGCGGCGAAACTTTCTAGATGCGCGAAGAACCAGCCGTCACCTTGCTGACCGGGGCGCGACGTTTCAGGAATGTGTCCAACTGTGTTGTTTGGAGTTTCATACGATCGCTGGTCGTCAAGATCAATGATGTTTAGCTCGGACACAGTCGAATTTACATTGATTGCTGGGATTCTGATGTGAGTAGCGTTTGACGTAGGATCGAAATCTCGGAAGAGATCAGTCGATAGTAGCGGTACGAAATTGTCGGGAATCGACGGGCCGCCGAAGGGATCAGTTCCGCCCCACTCTGGTTCTGACCAGTACTTAGGATTGAGAAGATTGCCCGGGTAGAGATTGGCGAACTGCGCTACATTAGGCGATTTTAGTTCGAGTGGTACCGGCTGTTCGTCATCGGCAATCAGATGGGGCTGGGGAGCTTTAGCTTCTATGCCAAGATGGCTTTCGAGCGATTCATCGGGAATCGAGTAAACGAACTCAGCAATATCTGAACCTGATCGTGACTGGGAGTAGATGTAAAGACCCGACACCGCGATTAATACGAATCCTAGCACCGCAACCGAGTATGCTGCGATCGAAGTAATCGTGAATCGAGGTTGTTTTGATGGGCCAGATTGCTTTTCTGCAATTGGACCGCCGTTTTGTTCAGCCATGTTTATTCCTGTACGACTTTCGGGTCGCTACGGATTTTATGGCTAAATGCTATCGGACTCGGGCACCGCGTATGATCGGCTCGTTGATGTGAATTTCTCCATTTCGAATCTTTAGGTTGTATTCACACTCTGGGTTTGTGCATACCCAAGCCTTGTAGTGAACTGCAGCACCTTGAGCTCCGAAGTCAGACAGGGGTACCAATCGACCTTCATCACAATTCATGCACTCTGGCCAGTTGTTGGTTTCCGACATTGTTGCGTCCTCGGTTCATTTGGCAACTGCAATACATATGAGCAGTATTGCGTTGTCAAATAATGAATATATATGCCTGTTCCATCAGTCTAAACTCGATCGTGACGAATAGTAGTGACTGAAAGTAGGCCGTTTCACTGAATTCAGCGGTACATTGGACGTATTGATATGAATATTTTGGGAATCGAAACCAGTTGTGACGAAACGTCAGTCGGCATTGTCGACGGTGACGGTCGTGTTCGCGCCAACGTAATTGCGACACAGATAGATATCCATGCTCGTTATGGCGGAATTGTTCCTGAGGTTGCATCTAGGCAGCACGTGCTCGACATTCGACCCGTGTGCGAGCAGGCAGTCGAAGACGCCGGTCTCGACTGGGGAGACATCGACGCTGTTGCTGCAACGCATGGTCCTGGGCTTGCCGGGTCTCTTATCGTTGGGCTGAACTTTTCCAAGGGATTATCTGCTGCTTTAGATGTTCCACTGATTGGTGTGAACCACATGGATGGTCACGTTTACGGCGCGTGGGCTCGAACCGAAGATCATGAACTCGAGCCATTCCAGGAACTCGTCGGCGAACAGCCGATAATGTGTCTTGTTGTATCAGGCGGGCACACCGAACTAGTGCTGCTCGAAGGCCACGGCAAATTTCGTTTGCTTGGCGAGACTCGAGACGATGCGGCAGGCGAAGCATTCGATAAAGCCGCACGAGTTTTGGGGCTGCGATACCCGGGTGGACCTGAGATTCAGCGCGTCGCCGAGGGGGCTCCTGAAACAGAGCCGCTTCCACGTGCGTGGATGCGAGGAACCGACGAATTTTCTTTTAGTGGCTTGAAAACTGCTGTTCTGAATCGAGCTCGCAAATTAGGAATATACCCACCAAATGGAGCTGACGGTGGAGCGGATCCCGATGTTGTTGCAGGACTTGCGAAAGCGTTTCAGGATTCCGTTGTCGATGTGCTGGTTACGAAGACGATTTCTGCGGCCAAACGAGAGAAATGCGCCGGCATCGTGTTGGTCGGTGGTGTTGCTGCCAACGGTCCGCTTCGTCAAACACTAACGGGCAAATCGCCGCTGCCGGTCGCAATACCGCCGTTCAAGCTATGTACCGATAACGGTGCAATGATCGCAATGAGCGGTCTGGTGAACTTCCGTAACGGTCGACGTGATCACTGGGATCTAGACGTAATCCCAAGTTTGCGAATTGGGACAAGCTCACTCGTTTAGGGTGGACCGTAGCCGTGAGCCGAGACTTTTCGTCGTTCTTCAACTTAGCTCGACGGATAGTTGCGGTATGGCGATTTGGTTCTGATCGGAACTAATCGACGCTTAGCATCTTCAACGTCGCGTGTGAACTGAATTCCGAGTTCTGATTTTCCGCCGATTTCGCCACCAATGTTACTGCCGCCCGTTGTATGAAATTCGACGTGCACTCCGGTGGGCCGAATCCAGTAGTCACCCATCAGAATCATCGAGACCACTGCCACGGCGATTGCAGCAAATACACCGACATTTGAACTAGGAATCACTTGCCAGACGCCAATAGCTGCAAAGAGACCAACCGTTCCCCAAGCCGCACTTCTTCGCGCTCGTGGTCGTCGGGAGATTTCAACAGAGCTAATGTCTTTTAGATAAGCCGATGCGTACACAGAGTTAGAGTCAGATCCACCTCGGAAGATGACCCTTGCATGCGTGAGGGTAAAATTTCCGTCGTCGTTTGACTCGAGTTTGGACACAACTCGCTCTCCGGGCAACAGTCCATTTTTAGGACTTGTACTCATTACTTCGGGTTGCACTGAACTTCGGAGACGATCTGTAGTGGTTTCTACTGCCATGTGTCTAATCGTAACGTGTTCGCGGCGCCTTTGGATGCGGGCGATCTGGATGTTCTCTACACAGTGTTCTCTTACTGCTGTGTTCTGGGCACAGGCTGAAAGTGCTTTATACCCCGGGAATCCTAGGCTGACGATCACGAATGCCATGACGGAACATTTCACTATAAAGAGCGATTACCCCTTGTTGATCTTGGGTATTGGTGATTTTCGGGAGTTCGTAATCGAGGCCGAGAGAGATTACCGCTTCTTTATTAACTTAATTAGCGGCGAGGTTGGGGTGTGATGAGTAGTGCGACAGTGCAAGATTTCTTAATTGCGTGTCTTCTGGGCGACGATCGTTCGGATGTGTCACCATTTCGAATACAGCACGCAATATGATGTTTACGACGATTTCGGCAGTGCGCTAAGTTCCAAGCACTGTGATGTTTTCGCTCTTGACGTACCCGGTCGGCCTGAGCATGTTTGACAGATCTTTTGGCTTACCAGAGTTTTTAACAACTAGTTCAGCTGCGGAGGCGATTCCGCCTTGATGCAACCATGTGGCGCGTTCGCAGGTCGCCCCCACGGTCTGACCCAGTCTGGCGCGTTTCCTTTTATAGGTATCCGTCTTATTTGACCCTGGACAATTTTGTCATCAGTGTGGAGTCCCGAGGCGTAAAGCAGTAGTTGCTCTAGCTCCCGAGCAGTCTCACACCTTCATGCCATTTGCCAGTCAACTCGACCGCCCACCGCTCTAAACGCCCGTTTGTTTCGTTAAGCACAAATGTCGGCGGTTGCCTTGAAGCGACCGCCGACATTTGTGCTTAACGAAACTATGTACGCCAAGTTGCAACCCGCTCGCCTACGTAAGAAAAACACCGCTGGCGGTAGGTTACGACAAAGCTATCGCTAACTACGAGCCCAGCTTGTCATTCTTGTGAGCAGCAACGAACGCACGTGCCTCACCGAGCATCAATTCGGCGATGCCAATACCTGAAGTCTGATCGCCGCCAGCCGTCTTTCCTGCGGCTCGTGCGCGTGTCTCGACATCAAGCGTTGCCGCGATTCGATCTGGGTGATTCGGCTCGCCGGGGTGCCCAAGCGACTGCGCAAAATCGTGTGGCCCACCAGTTACGCCCGTTAGACCGGGTACAGCGAGAATTGCGTCGAGATTATCCCACGCCTTCTTGTCTTCGATTTGTGCAACAACAAGCATGTTTGCATTCGACCATTTTGCGAATCCGAGCTTACCGCCGTACTTATCGTCTAGGAGTGTTTGGTCATTGAACTCGGTTCCACGGCCACCGCCCCAAGATCGCTTGCCATCGGTAGGGAACAGGCAAGCGTCGGCGAATGCCTGTGCTTCAGCACCTGAGTTGATGTGCGGTCCTGTCACTCCCTGAATCCCGCGGTCGAGATACAGGTTGATCTGGTACGCAGCGCTATCTGGCACTCGTGCGATAACCGACATGCCGTAACCGTTTGCAGTTCGACAAATGTCGTCGATGGCTTCTTCAGGAAAACCGCCGTGCTCGCCATCGATAGTGATCGCGTCGAAGCCGACATGAGATGCCATTTCGATCATGTACAGCGCAGGGTGAGCCAGCGCGAACACGGTCGCCTTTCGACCTTCTTTGTTAGCTTTCAAAATTGTGTTGTTAATCATTTTCGAACGGTTCCTAACTTGATGTGTTGTCCCTGATGGGGATTAGTTGATTGCTTACTTACTGTAAAAAATATATCGCTATGTGACTAGAACCAAATTATTCAATCGAGATCCGAGCGTCGTCGAGCAGAAACCGTGGCTTACCCACCTGAGCCACTCAGATGCCTCGAACGGTTCCTCCTGCGGATGTGGTTTTCGCTAGCGGCGGATGTGCAGCGATTTCGGCTTCGTTGAGCTCGAGTCCGAGACCCGGTGCATCGGAAAGTTCGACGTAGCCGTCTTTCTGCCGGGGGAAGCCATCGAGAACAGTGAAATAGTGCTCTGTGTAGAACTCGGCGTGGTACTCCTGAATCTCGAAGTTTATGATCGAAGCATCGAGGTGCATTTCGGCCATTGCTCCAACTGGCGAGCAGACGTTGTGCGGTGCCATTGTGATGTGTTTGGCCTCGGCGATGATCGCTATTTTCTTCAGCTCAGTGATTCCGCCGGCATTGGCGATATCGGGCTGTAACACGTCGGCGGCGTGTCGATCAACAATTTCTGCGAACGGGAATTTTGTGTACAGCCGCTCGCCGGTTGCAATCGGGATGTTCACCTTGTTTCGAACTTCTAGTAGTTCCGAAACCCGCTCTTGCGACACGGGCTCTTCGTAGAACAATGGTCGATATTCTTCGAGTCGCTTGCCGATCTGTATAGCGTTCATAACATCGAACTTAGCGTGTGCTTCGACAAGAATGTCAACATTCGGCCCAACAGCTTGTCGAACAGCAGCGACTCGGTCTTCGGCTAATTGCGCTTCTTTAAGAGACAGCTTGTAGTAGTTGTGCTGGCCGAACGGATCGAACTTGAGAGCGGTGTAGCCCATGCCGACAACGATCTTCGCCTCTTCCGCGTTTTGTTCTGCTGTGCCAGGGTTCGAATACCAGCCGTTGGCATAGACCCGAATGCTCCTGCGGTGCGCACCGCCGAGCAACTTCCAAACCGGCTGGTCGAGAATGCGACCTTTGAGATCCCAGAGTGCGATATCGATACCCGAGATTGCGGTGGACGCTATTCGACCTCCTCGTGCTTGGAAGTCTTGGTATAAGTTCGTCCAGTGAACTTCGGTTTCGAGAGGGTCTTTTCCGATCAGGTGCTTCTCGACCATTCGCTCGATCATGCCCATAACCAGGACGTCGTCTTCCATGGGCGAAGCATCGCCGATGCCGTACACGCTCGGATCGTCGGTGTTCAGCTTGACCAGAAGCCAGTTTCGCTGTGCATTGTGGTGGTTCGCTGTGAACCTTCGGAATTCGACTCCGGTAATTGCTGGCATATATCTTTCTCTTTTCTTGACCGATGCTTGATGCAGGGAGCACGCTGCTTGCAAACCGCAATTAAAAATCAACACGCGCGGCGGGATTATACGCCGGTTTGAAGCGGATGTTGCCGGTCGATTCGCTCGAACCAGCCGACACACCGGATTCTGTTGCGGCTATGATGCGGGTTGCTTCGGCTTGCTCAGTTGATGCTGGCAGTGTTCGTAATGCCAACGATGTTATACCCACCAATGAAGAAACTATTTCAGAGAGAATAAAAAACGTTGGCTCGAACTTTTCGCCTCTGGGCACTGTCGGATACGCATGTTGGAACCGAGATTAAATACGGCCGTCGTTCGCTTGAAGAGGTGATCCAGCACGCCGAAGCGTGGCCTAATGCCGATGGACAATCCGGTGGCTTCGATATCTCAGTAAATCTCGGCGATTTCTCAGGCTCACAATTGCCTCCCGGCGACGAAGAAGGCGAACTGGTCGTTTCACAATACGCATCGGCAAAAAATCATGGTCGTGAGCATTTTTACGACGTGATTGGAAACCACGATGCTTCGGGTGCCGACGAACCGACTCAATGGTGGTTCCAAAAGTGGATCGACCCGACCGGCGAAAGCACTGAACACTCGGGAATCGACAATTCGGCTCGACCGTATCCAACCACTGGTACATGGGAGAACTACTCGTTCGAAGTAGGCAATGTCGTGTTCCTCATGATGGCCGATCGAAATGACGGTGGAGTTCCCATTGGTCGAGGCGAGTTCGGCGGGTATCCGGCAGGGGCGATTTCGGAAGAGACGTTCCAGTGGTGGACTCATAAGGTCGCAGAAAACAAAGACAAGATCGTTATTTCAGCTCATCACCACATGATTAAAGAGACGACGGTAGCCTCAGGCCTAAACGAAGGTTGCGACGAGGGCTATCACGGTCGCATGCCAGACGGTGGCGCACCCGGATCATCGTTCATTTACTGGGTGGGTGGTCAAAAAGATTCAGGCCGTATCGAGTCTTTTTTGGAAGCGAACAGCCCTGCAATCGATTTGTGGTTGGGCGCTCATACCCACACCCATCCCGACGATACAACCGGTGGGCGATCTCACGTCGAGCAAAAGTGGGGTGCGAACTTCGTGAACGTTTCTGCGGTTACTCGCTATCACGGCCAGCGGAACTCGATTCCGATGAGTCGGCTGTTCACGTTCACTGAAGGATCAGATGAAGTTCGGGTGCAGTGCTATTTACATACCGACCAATATGCAGATCAAGGCTGGTACGAGCCGTCCGAGCGAACTATCAAGCTACGCCACAATTTCGAAGCGCCAATCAAATGACTAAATCAATTCAACAACTCTTAGATCTCACAGGCCGAACCGCCATCGTAACCGGCGGCGGTACGCATCTTGGGACAGCGTTTACCGAAGCTCTTTGCGATCTCGGTGCAAAGGTCTACATCGCTTCTCGGAGATTCGAACTTTGCGAAGAGGTCGCTGAACGACTTCGTGGTCGAGGCATGGACGTCACGGCAATGGGTTGTGATGTTACTGACGAATCTCAAGTCGATGCGCTGGTCGACAGAGTCATGAACGATAACGGCCGACTCGACATAGCCATTTGCAACGCAGGTGGTTCGTTCACGACGAACTATCCGCCCAATGGCGACATCGAGGAGTTCAGGCGAACACTCGATGTGAACCTAACAGGCACGTACATCACTGCGCAGTCGGCGGGTAGGGCGATGATTCCTGCAAAACGTGGATCGATCGTTACGTTAGGTTCGATTGCTTCAACGCTGGCGATGGACACCCGTATCTATAACTCAGAGTTCAAGCGTTCTGGTCCTCCTTACATTGCTGCAAAAGGTGGCGTGCTGAGCCTGACACGAGCGATGGCTGCCGAGTTTGGCGAACACGGAATTACAGTGAACTGCATAAGCCCTGGACAAATCCCTCGGACAGACTCCAATGCCGACCAAGTCGAGACCTTCCGCAAAATGATCCCGCTCCAGCGAACCGGTTTGTCGCAAGATCTAAAAGGCACTGCAGCATTGCTGGCATCGGATGCCGGAGCATGGATCACAGGCCAAGAATTCCGAGTTGATGGCGGCTGGTCGATCTGGTAGCCGATGGCTAGTTTTCTGCTTGACGACGATTTGGCTGGAATTACGACGGCGTGACTAGTCGAGTTTCTAACGCCTAGGTGAACCCGTGGAATCTTTCCCTTTAGTCTTCATCCAAACGACGGTCATACTGAATTATTTTCAGTATCTATCGCAAGCGGCTACTAATCCTTAGATCAGGCCAGCACTCTTCATCGCAACCCGGATGATCTCACGGTCGGCGTCTGTGACCGATGGATTCGGCAGGCGAGGTGCACCACCGTCGTAGCCGAGAAGATCCATTGCCGCTTTGATTCCAGCCGCTCCGCGATCGAGGATCTGTTGGTCGGCTTCGATGATTCGACTCTGAATTTCCTTCGCTGTTGCAAGATCGCCGTTGATGACGCTTGAGATGATCTGGAGACACTCGGTTGGCGCAACGTTCCCGAACATTAGGCACGCACCATTCGCGCCAATAGCGCTCATAGCGAGAAGCAATAGACCGTTTCCGAGCCAGAACGGCTTGTCAGTCGTTACAAAGTTGCGGACTCTTGCCTCGAACCGAACGTTGCCCGAAGCTATGTAGCCCCAGACGTTATCGATATCCACTAGTTCGCCGATCACTTCAGGCTCGGCACCGACGGGTGCCGCTCCCCCAGCAAACATGCCGGGAGCCATCTGGTGAATGATCACGACGGGAGCTGGAACCCGCGGCACGACCTGTTCGAAGTAGCCAGTGACGTTCTTAGTTAGTCGTGGGATTCTGATCCGAATCATTTCTGCTCCGGCCTCGACCAAATCTTCCGCCAAACGAATCGAATCGGTGACGGACGAGCTGTCGACGCCCCCAACGATGAACTTCTCACCGTTTCGAGCGTTGTTCACAGTGCGAACAATTTCGAGTCGTTCTGCTTCCGACAAAAACTGCTCTTCGCCGTTTTCTGAATTCAGCACAAATCCCGAAAGCGGAGTTTTAATCCACTTTTCTACGTTTCTTTCGATGGCGGCGTAATCGACCGAATCGTCCGCCTTGAACGGCGTAGGACTTGGTGCTACAACGATGGGATTGGAACTTGGAATTGGCATGAGGTTGGTTTTTTTAGAAAATTGATGGGAGGTAGATTTCAAGTATGTCCGAACTCGAAGTCGACCGCTGAACGATCTCCCTATTGAACGATAGATACTGAACTAGATTCGTAACGATAAATTTCGATAGTTGGCGAATAAGACCGTCCTTTCGGAAGAAAGTCCGAATAGCGGTCAACCAATCGAGCTGTGTAAGATCGCCGTCACGAGGAAAAGGAAACCTTGGTTCTTACTGATCGATCACACTTCCGTCGGCATGAAGACGTGTAATTACTTCACGCGGCTTCGCAGGGCACATCTCAACTGCGTTCGGCTTCAGCTCGAGTCCGATTCCCGGCGCATCCGAAATCGTCAGGTAACCGTTGCCGTCGTGCTCTGCCATTCCTGTCACCATGTTGATCTTCGGCGCAACGTCTTCGCCGATTGGGTATTCCTGAAGAGCGAAGTTCGGTGCTGTTGCGGCTATTTGCAAGCAGGCGGCGGTCGATACTGGCGAAAGCGGATTATGCGGCACAACACCAACGTGGCGAGCCTCAGCAAGAGCAGCAATCTTACGCGCACCTGAAATACCGCCGACCAAACAGACATCCGGTCTGATGTATTGCACTGAGTTTCGCGAGAGCGCCATTTCGAATTCCCAGATCGAGGTGAATCTCTCGCCGGTAGCAATAGGGATGTTGATCTTGTCGGCAACGTAAGCCATCTCGTCGAAGTTATCGGGTGTAACAGGGTCCTCAAAGAAGTACGGGTGGAACTCTTCGATACCCAATCCGAGCTGAACTGCTTCGGTCGGGGTCATTCGTCGATGAATTTCGATACACAGGTCGACCCCAGTTCCGACTGCCTCGCGATAGCCGCGTACTGTTTCGATCGCGTCGCCAATTTTATCGGCGTGAGTTTTGAAATAAGGAACGTCGCGATCTTCGTCCAAGAACGGAGTCAGATGACCCACAGCAGTAAAGCCTTGTTCCTTCGCATCGACGATTCCATCAGTCAGAACCTGAGTTGTATCGCCGAACACGTGATAGTAAACGCGCGCCTTATCACGAACCTTGCCGCCTAATAGCTGATGAACCGGGGTGTCAAAGTGTTTGCCCATGATGTCCCAAAGTGCGATGTCGATTGCACTAAGTGCACCCATGATAGCTGCCCCTCGGAAGTGCGAAAAGCGGTACATGTATTGCCAGTGGTGTTCGATGCGGAGTGGGTCTTCTCCAACGAGGTATCGACCAAATTTCTCAATAGCCGACTGCGAAGCCTCTAAAAAGCCCCATGCACCCGATTCACCCAGGCCCGTAATTCCGGCGTCGGTTTCGACTTGTACTAAAAGGTATCGGTCGAGCATCAGTGGAGTGACTTTTGTGATTCTCATGGAAGCGAACTTCGTTTTCTGTAGGCGGCAAATTCTTCCTACGATCGTAAAGGAGTTATTAGTCGACCATATGGCAGCGATATTATGCTAGCTAGAACGTTTTATCTACGGGAGACCACTTACCCGTCAGTGGCTTCCGAGCATACAAACGAAACTATATACAAAGAACTTTTTACCGAAGTTGAGATTAATCGACTCAATAAGCGCGTGACGATATTGTTGTCGCCGCAGTGACGTTAGGTAGTGCTGCGAACTCCGTGTTCACCGGCTA
>Ga0115000_10002429_pt1 | contig 16085 bp, 1 predicted proteins | sample ArcticOcean_MG_C_6_FD_89690 | JGI IMG/M metagenome (GOLD analysis project Ga0115000, IMG submission 89690) | Marine microbial communities from western Arctic Ocean - ArcticOcean_MG_CB8_128 | ecosystem: Environmental > Aquatic > Marine > Oceanic | place: Arctic Ocean: Canada Basin | collected...
AACGCAAGGGAAAATTTCCTTGAGACAGCGGAGAGGAGGAACTCCGTTTTGAGAGTAGCGAGACTGATCAACTACAATGCAAAGAGGCACCTACCGGCGACGGGTCTTCTAAAAATTGATGCAATTTCAACAACACAGGATGTCTCAGATTCAACGGGAACGAACCTAGCGAATTCAAACATTATATGGAATGATTCGGCAAATTCAAATTACAGAGAACAGTTCACATCAATACTGAATGCGGCCAACCAGACGGGACAACTATTTGGCAGTCCCAGGGAGTCGGGAGCGATAGGCGGTATAGCAACAGAGATATACACATTGAGCTCGAACCAAGCAGATCTTCCAATATTCTCTTTCAACAAGAGTGTTGGTGGTATTACTAGACAGTTTGAGATATTGCCAAGCACGATCAACAATTCAGAATCAATATACGAGTCATCACCAGTGCCAGGAACAGGACTGACTTACACCTACCGATCGGATGGTTCAGGAGACAGCTCCAACAACACAGGATTCTTTTTTCTCTTTAAACAAGGGACAATACAACAGATAGATTTTTCAGTAGACACTGCCATAACCAATTACGTCAAGAGTTTAAATATTTCAAACATCAATGACTCAGACGTCTGGCTGTACAAGTTGGACCAGTTTGGCCAGCTGTCAGAACAGTGGACCATGGTACCATCACTGGCAGGAAACAATGCAATTTACAATTCGTTGTCAAAAGCAGAACGAAATACTTTTAATGTTGTAACAAAATCAAATGACTCGGTTGATCTTGTTTTTGGCGATGGTAACTTCTCAAACTTACCATTAGGCACATTCAGAACATATCACAGAGTTAGTGACAATGCCAAGTTTGCAATACAACCATCGGACATGCAGGGCATTACAGTGTCTGTGCCATACACAGATGCCAATGGTGCACAACAGACACTGACACTGACCATGAGTCTGAAGGCATCAGTGTACAACAGTGCCGCATCAGAATCAAACGCTTCTATCAAAGAGAAAGCAGGACAAGTTTATTATTCACAAAACAGAATGATCACTGCTGAGGACTACCAGGTCGTGCCACTTTCGGCATCACAGGAGATTATTAAAGTTAGATCGGTGAACAGGACAGCATCAGGGATATCAAGGGCCAAGGAGATACTTGATCCAACCGGCGCATACTCGAATGTGAATGTGTTTGCTGAAGACGGAATGCTGTACAGAGAAGAAAGCACACAGCAGTTCACTTTTACTTTTAATAACAGAGGAGATATACAGTCAACAATTGACAGATCTGTTGAGGCAAAATTAAAAGAAGCATACGCAAGACAGTTCTACTATGAAAAGTATAATACAAAAGATGTAAGCAGTCTGAGTGCAACTTGGAATTCCACAACAACAGGAACAAACACCAACACAGGTTACTTCACATCAGGAGGAGCACTGGTTGTTGGAGATTTCGCAACATCAAATTTGAAATATGCAAAAGTAGGTGCACTGATCAAATTCACATCACCAGACACGAGAGAATTCTTAAACAACACGTTAGTGACAGCAGGAACAGACAACGCAGAGGACAGGGCGTGGGCCAAGATTGGTGCAGTGGTACTGGATGGAGCAAATGGAGGTTTAGGCAATCTAGAGGATTCTTCTGGACCAGTAACACTTAATAATATAATACCAAATGGGTCAGTAATTAATGCAATAGTACCTAATTTCACAACATCTTTCTCAGCAACTTTTGAAGCAGATCTTATAGAAAGGATTGAAGCATATGAGGAATTTGGATTGAGATATGGTCAGGATTCCGAAGAATGGCAAGTTATCACATCAACAAATTTAAGCTCTAGCACAGTGTTCAGCACAAACAGGCAAGGTGACACATCAGGAACTAATTTAGATGCCAGTTGGTGGTTCAAGTTCACTAATGACGGAAACACATACACAGTAACATACAGAAAACTAGATTATATATTTGAATCGGAAGCACAGAACAAGTTTCACTATGATCCACAGGAAAAAATTTACGATTACAAGACAGGAAAGAGTGTCAAAGACACAGTGAAAATTCTAAAGACTAATGCACTAATATCAACAGGTAATGCACTAGGCCACTCGATTAATTGGCAGGTTGTAGACACAGTAACAGAAGCAGATGGATACCAGGACAACAGGAAAGTAAAAGTTGGATTCTTTGACGATGACGATGATGGGGTTGTTGACAATCCGGAAATATTTGACATAGTAGTAGAACCAAACACTTCTGTCGCAACTAAATTTGTATTCTTTGAGAAGTACATCTCATATGACACAATTGAAAGATATCGACCTTACGCCGCAACAAATTTCTTAGTTTCAAAAAATGAATCAGATATCACACTTTCTAGTATAACATACACAGACAATCAGCTGTTTTATTTCTATGACAGTGCTGAGGACGTGATCAAGAAATACAGCACAACAACAAACACACTAACAACCTCAACTGACTACATAGCAAGGAGAGGCAGAAGTGCTATCTCTTTCCAATACAGACACAACGCCGGACAAGAAACAAGAATAGATCCCAGTGTGTCAAACATTGTGGACATCTACATGTTAGAAAGAACATATGACAACTTATTTAGGACATGGTTGCAGGATGGCGGTACAAGACCTTTAGAATCAACAGCAGATCAGATGAGAATATCTTATTCAGGAAAACTTAATCCTCTTAAATCACTTTCAGATCAGATCATATACCACCCAGTAAAATACAAGATACTTTTTGGATCAAGTGCTGACGAGGAACTACAAGCAACATTTAAAGTTGTAAAAAACAAAGCAACCAATGTCACAGACGCAGTGATCAGGACAAGAGTCATTGCCGCTATTAATGAATTCTTTGCACTAGACAACTGGGATTTTGGAGATGCATTTTACTTCACAGAATTAGCCGCTTACATACACAATCAACTTGCTCCAGATCTTTTGACAGCAGTTATTGTGCCAAACCAATCAGGACAGGGTTTTGGGTCTCTGTTCCAGATCAATTCCGCGACAGACGAAATTTTTATCAGTGGGGCCACCGTTGATGATGTTACGATTATTACAGCACTAGGAGCCAACCAATTAGCGGCTTCGGGCACTGTGGTTACATCAACATCAACATCAACTGCCACGACAAGCACTACATCAGGATCAGCAGTATCAGGCTCCACTACAACAAGTTCCGGCTCAAGTTCAAGTTCAAGTTCCGGCAGTAGTGGATCAGGATACTAATGGCCGATAATTCGATAAATTCACAAGCAAACCAAGAAGTTGTCAAACAAGGCAACAATGAGTACAGGAGGACTGTACAGCACCTACCTGCATTCTACAGGACTGATGCCAATCAGAGATTCCTGGCAAGCACACTGGATCCTTTGATACAGAAGGGCGAACTAGAGAGACTGGACGGGCACATCGGAAGACAGGATGCCTACACCAGAGCAGTAACAGACAGATACCTTACAGCTACCAGCAGAGATAGGATGGCATACCAGCTGGAACCTGCAGTCACATACACAGATAGGGACACTACATCTGTAAATCCAGAGGACCAGGTCAAGTTCACAGGAACATACGATGACTACATAAACCAGATCAAGTACTTTGGTGGCAAGGTAGACAATCATGACAGGTTGAACAAGGAAACTGCATACAGTTGGAATCCTGCGATAGACTACGACAAATTGATCAACTACCGGGAATACTTTTGGATACCAGAAGGTGTAAATGCAATAGAGATAGACTCAGTAGGACCATCAGCAGTAGCAGAATACAAAGTCGAACTTTCCAAACCCGATGGCAGTTCAACAAGAGCTTACAATTTTTTACACAGAGAAAATGAGAGAAATCCTATCATAACACTTTACAGAGGAAACACCTACAAGTTTAGTGTAGATGCAAAAGGACACCCTTTCTATATAATGACCGAACCATACAAGAGCATGGTTGCAGAGGATGGTTCAACTTCAACACTCTATTCAACAGGAGTCACCAACAACGGTGCTGATTATGGTACAGTCACATTTACGGTTCCGCTGACAGGCACTCCGGATACTCTATACTACCAGTGTAGCAACCATAATGCCATGTACGGTATATTACAAATAAGAACTATTAATACACTGACCAAAATTGATCCCGAAGTTGACATTATAGGTGTTAAGAATTACAGTCTGAGAACGTTAACTTTGTCTAACGGCATGAAAGTTAAATTCACAAACAACCAGCTGGTAACAAATTCAACATACCTAAACAAGGAATACTATGTAGAGGGAGTTGGTGAGTCAATAACACTAACCGATGTAGATGATTTAATAACACCGGCAAGCTATTCTACCGAAAGTACTATAGCCTATGATTCGGTGGCATACGATACAAGACCGTATGCCAAGTCATATTACACACCTAACACTAAAGATTACATAACAATAAAGAGAGATTCGCTAGATCAGAATGCATGGTCTAGATACAACAGGTGGTTTCATAAATCGGTTGTAGAGGAAACAGCTAAAGCAAATAATTTCACAGCAAAACTAGATGAAACTGATAGGGCCAAGAGACCGATCATTGAATTTGATTCGGGACTTACACTTTACAATCACGGTACAGTGGCAAAAAAATCTGTAACACTTTATGACACAGTAACAACTGATGCAATGAGTAACGTTGTGTTCGAGTCTGGTTACATAGTTGACGGTGTTGCACTCGCAGAAGGAATGCGAATAATATTTGCCGCAGATAAAGATTCGATAGTAAAAAATAAGATATACAAAGTCAGCTTTGAAACAGCAGGTGACAGTACACAAGTTATAGCACTAACTGAAGAATTGGACGGAGTTGCAACTAACAACGACAGTGTGTTTGTAGAATTTGGGACTGAAAATCAGGGCAAGACTTTCTATTACGACAGTGCAACGACCACTTGGAAAGATGCACAGCAGAAGACAGGAGTAAACCAACAGCCGTTGTTTGGCATGTGGGATGACACTCACATAAGTTTTGATGATGCAACAACATATCCCGGATCAACATTTGTGGGAGCGAAGGTTTTTGAATTTGCAACATCAGACACAGCAACGACAGATACAGAACTGGGTATAAAGGTAAAATATAACACGATAAACAACGTTGGCGACATAACATTTACATCGGATCATACCTCAGGAACATTCACATACAAAGATGGATCGACTACAGTGACCAAGCAACTAGCTGAAGGACATCTTCACTACGCAACAGGCAGGGAAACGCACAACTCGAGGAGCGCCTGGATAAAGAGGACTAACGACAGCAAACAGAGGGTCGTAAGGACTCTTATCGTGGACGACAAAGAGAAGCAACTGTTTCCGATAGATTTCTACAAGAATTCCGCAGACTTAACAGATCTAGAAGTTTCGGTTTCCGTTAATGGTGACAGGAAAACACTAGCAACAGATTACACCCTTGTTAACGGTACAACCAACAGGTATGTAAAATTCGTTAAAGAGTTAACAGTTGATGACCAGATACGTATTGCTGGATACAGCACCGCTGACAAATTACATGGCAAAGGCATATACGAAATACCGGATAATCTTTCAAAAAATAGTTCTAATCAGCAGTTGGGAACATACACTTATGGACAGCTACTAGGACATGTTAGGGATATATTTGATAAGAACCAAGATGTGACAGGAACCATTCCAGGAACATCTAACCTTAGGGACAAACCAGATGCGAGACTAATTGGTGGTAGTATAAGCCAGCACGAATCATCATTAATTCCGGCAGTGTTTGGTCTGATTGATCAAGAAACCAATGTATTATCGGCAATAGATTATGTAAATCAAGAATACGAGAAATGGTACAATGCATTCCTCACACATGCAATAGGTACAGCATACGAAGGCATAGCCTCAGATAGGGTCGACGAAATAATATTAGCAATAACACCAGGCAGGAATAGCACTTTCCCGTTTTACTATGAGGACATGATAGGTTGGGGAGAAAATGTTTCAACAAGAACTTACACAGTCGTTGATCAGACACAGACAGAGTATGCAATTGATTCACAACATAGCATAACAACAACAAGTAACAGGGCAGTCTACATTTATCTTAATGGGGTGCAACTAACTTTAGGAACAGACTATACATTCAGCACAGTGGATGATAGCATAAAAATTTTAGCCACACTTGCAGAAGGTGATGTTGTTAAGATCAAGGATTACACAGACACAACCGGAAGTTACATGCCACCAAGTCCGACCAAACTTGGAATGTATCCAAAATTCCAACCGGAGTCCTTTACAGATACCACTTACATAACTGACACAGCAGTAATTAGGAAACACGATGGATCGATTATAAAAGCATATGGTGACGAGAGAGATGATCTAATATTAGAACTTGAAAAAAGAATTTATAACAACTTAAAAACATCTTACGATTCTACTTTAGTTGATATACACGATGTCATACCGAGTGCATTTACTCCAACAGAATACACACTGCAGGAAACCAACGATGTTATGGCACCAGATTTCCATGTATGGGCAGGTAGGAACAGTGTGCAATACATCAACAACACAAGTTTTGTTGAAGGTTCTCCATTCACATACAACTATGCGAGAAGCACAGACAGGCTAAACATCCAGTCTCTTCCGGGACACTGGAGGGGGATATACAAATACTTCTATGACACAGATGCACCGCATGTAAGACCATGGGAGATGTTTGGACATTCAGAGAAGCCGACTGATTGGGAGACAATATACGGACCAGCACCATACACGTCAGCTAATGATATTCTTTGGAATGCAATAGCGACAGAACCAGGCAGGTATGGCAAGCCAGAAATTAAAAATTATCTTCCGGTTGATGCATCAGGGAACCTATTGGATCCACTTGCGACAGGACTTGTGGACAACTTTGAGATACCGGGAAGACAGGCCTCTTGGAAGTTTGGAGATCAAGGCCCAGCAGAAACATCATGGAGAAAATCAAGTGCATATCCGTTCACTGTATTGAAGACACTGGCACTGACTAAACCGGCCAAGTTCTTTTCGGATTTCTTAGATACTTCCAGGCTGACAACAAATGTAAACGGAAATAGAACATACACAGATACAGGAATTAGGCAACAATTAGCCACAACCAAGTACCACCTGGAAACTGTGACCAACAATAACACAGGGGTAACAACAAGGTACCAGACAGCAGGATACCAACCATTTGTGGTTAACTACTTGATATCACGTAATATAGATGTAACCACTTTCTATTACACAAAGATGAAAAACTTGTCAGTGCAGTTAGCATACAAGCTAGGTGGATTTACAGACAAGGATAATTTAAAAGTATTAACAGATTCGGTGTCACCCGGATCAAAATCAGGATCAAAAATCATACCAGATGAGAACTACAAGATACTGTTCAGGACTTCAAACCCTGTTGAAAGTTTCTATTACTCGGGTGTTTTGATAGAGAAGAACACAGATAAAAGCAGTGACGGATCAACACTGTTGGGAGGATACAAGGTACTAGGGTACTCAACAACAAAACCATATTTCAACATCAACTATCCTGTAAAGACAACAACACACTCGGCAGTTTCGGTAGAGGGCTCAACAGCAGTTAACCGATACAATGCATACCAAGAGACTACACAGACCATACCTTATGGATATGTGTTTAACACAATCCAGGATGTTACAGATTTTCTTTTTGGATACGGACACTGGTTGGAAGAGCAAGGATTTAAATTTAATAAATTTTCAAATGAATTGAAAGAGACACTGAACTGGGCAAACGCAGTGAGGGAGTTCCTGTTCTGGACCACACAGGAATGGGCTCCAGGATCAGCAGTAACAGTATCCCCGGCCGCAGACGGATTTCAACTTGACACCAACAATTCGATTGTTGGCAGATTAAGGAATTTAGCAGGAGACTACTCGTTGTTGGATTCAGGCGGAAGGAAGATAGATATCAGGCAAATATCAACAAAACGTATAGGTAAGACATTCGAGCTAGGAATCAAGTCAGACAGTGTGGGACTTTACAACATAGCCCTAAACACAGTACAGAAAGAACACATACTTCTATTTGATAACAGCACAGTATTCTCAGATATAATATTTGATCCGTTTACAGGTTTTAGACAACAGAGGCTTAAACTTGTCGGGTGGAAGACAGCAGGGTGGAATGGTGACTACTATGCTCCGGGATTCGTATTTGATGCCGCAGAGGTAACTTACTGGCTGGCCAACACTGACTATACTATTGGAGATTCCATAGAGTATCAAGGAAAATTTTATGTTGCAAAAGTAAATCACAACTCAACGTTAACATTTGACAGTGCAAACTGGATGTTGAAGACAAAGAAACCATCACCACAGTTGATTCCAAATTTTGAATATAAAATTTCACAGTTCAATGACTTCTACAATTTAGAGACTAATAACTTTGATGAATCACAACAGCAGTTGGCACAGAGGCTGACAGGGTACCAGTCAAGGGATTATCTAGAAAATCTTTTTGTTAACGATATCTCTCAATACAAATTCTACCAAGGCTACATTAAGGAGAAAGGCACACAGAACGCTATAAACAAAATACTAAAAGCCCAGTACGAGGGTGAGGACATCAATTTAGAATTGTATCCAGAATGGATGATACGTACAGGAAGATTCGGAAACACAGATTCTATCGAAAGCATACAGATCATATTAAAAAACAACGAAGTAACAGCAGATCCACAGAGTATAGAACTGTTTGACACAACAAACGAAACCAATGAGTTCTCGAGATCACTTTCAGTCAGTAAAGATAGGATGTACAATAAACCGGTTGAGTACACAGCCGCAACGACATTTAGCAGATTGGACTATACAAAAGAAGGTGTGGACAGAAATCATGCACAAGTCTTCAATACGGCAGGGTATCCACAGTTGAACCAAGTACAACACACAGCATTTAATATATCAGACATAATTAATCTAGACTTGAATGCCATAACAGCAAATGATCTTGTGTGGGTGGCAAATACGTCTAACAATGACTGGGACGTGTTTAGGATAACCAGTGCCAAAATCAAGATAGCTGAAATAAAAACAATTAATAATGCATCGCAGTTGGAGATTACATTTACAAATTCTCATGGATTAACAGCAGGGTCACCAACAAAACTAGCTGACTACTTTGGAATATCAAATAGTGAGGAACCAACACTGAATGGGGTATACCAGATATTCAGTGTACACGATCACAAGACTGTGATAATAGATTATACTGGAAATACAGCATTCATTCCTCTTCTAGAAGATGGATCAACTGCAGACAGCTTTGGAAATGTTTACAAATTTATATCAGTGAGAGTAGCATCAATGGACAACGTAAATGATCGGATCAACTACGCTGACTACAATGACAAGGATGATGCCATCAAAAAACCCGGCGACAAGATTTACGCTGATGCAGACAGCTCAGGACTGTGGCAGGTGTATGAGAAGCAGAATCCTTATGTTACGAAGATTGTAAACTCAACAGATCTTGCAACATCGGAGCAGAATTTTGGACACCAGGTAGTGGCAAGGAACGATGGAAGGACAGTTGTAGTTTCTGCACCTGGAAAGACACAAGGGGAGATACACTTCCTATTCCGTTCAACTCACACAGCAGGCACAACATTACAACCCCAGTCAACTGCCACAATGACAGAGAATGATGACGCTACCAGCAGATTGGGAGAGTCACTGTCGATGAGTACTGACGAGAACTTTGTTGTAGCAGGTGCACCATACACTAATGCAATAAGTTCGGATGGTAGCACAAGATACACAGACAATGGATTGATTAAAATTTACCTATGGGAGCCAAGCACATTCAAGTATGGAGAGTTGAATACGATTACACCACCTTTGGATGGTTCAACAACAGACTCATCACAGGCACAGCATTTTGGATGGTCTCACAAGATATCAGAACCAGGTACAAACTCCGGCAGAGATACAGCGACAAAATATCTGTTTGTGGGTGCTCCTGGATACAGTTCAGATACAGGACAGGTTTACATGTACGAGTGGGGAATCGGTGCAGACGGATCAACATATTCCGATTGGACCAACTGTTTAACGTTAACATCAGCTGATCCGGGACAGGGTAAAAGATTTGGACACAGGTTAGAAGCTAACGACGACGGTAGCATACTGGCAGTGAGCTCACTGGCCCCGGGACAGGCAGGGAAAGTAGAAATTTATGTGAGGACATCACAATCAAATGACGACAGCACACAACATGCATTCACTCTTACACAGACACTAACAGGTACGAGTGCAGACGGGTCATCACTGAACACAGCTTTTGGTGAATCGATGGCAATGACAAATGACGGAACTGTTTTGCTAGTGGGCTCTCCGGGGGTTGACGGAACGGATGACTCCACTACACAACCAGATGCAGGTGCAGTTTACTACTACAAATGGAACGCTGACGGTTCAACAAACACATACACACTGCAACAAACGATAGCGGCACCGGATGTAGACTCAAATATGAAGTTTGGAACAAGTCTTGATGTGAATCACACTGCAACAAGAATGGTGATAGGTGCAGAACAGGCCTCAACTCCTAGGGAGATGAAAATCGACGTTGGTGAGACCACTCTTGATTTACAAGACACAACAATTAGCGATATAAACTCAGGATCAGGAGCGGCATACACTGCTACTATGTACAACTTACAGTTTGTGATAGATGATAAATTAGTGACTGACAGTGTTTCGGCAACTGATGATTTCGGAAAAGGTGTTTGCGTAGTTGACACCTCTGTGTTTGTCGGTGCACCACAGGATGACGGTAATACTGGCCTGTTGAATGACGGAACACTAGCCAACTTTGATCTAACAGTTGACAATGAGTACGCCTGGAAGAACATAGCTTCAGAAATAGCACTGATCGACACAGACAAAATTGGACAGGTATTTGACTTTGATAACAAAACGAAACAAATAAGAACTTACTACGATCTTTATGATCCAGTAAAAGGAAGAATACTAGGTGTTGCAGACAGAGAAATAAACATCAAAACAACATGGGATCCGGCAGTCTACAACATAGGCACAAACGCCAACACACAAACGTCATGGGCGGAGAATCACATAGGTGAAGTATGGTGGGATTTATCAAAAGTTAAGTGGACATGGTACGAGCAAGGAGATCAAGAATTCAAAACAAACAACTGGGGTAAAACTTTCCCAGGGTCTAGCATAGACATATACGAGTGGACGGAATCAACACTACTGCCAAGTCAGTGGAATGCACTAGCAGGAACACAACAGGGTGCTTCGCAGGGTATATCAGGAACGCCATTAGATACAGATGATTCACAGTACACAGTAATTGAAAAATATAGTTCTCGGTTAGATACTTTTGTAAATTATTATTACTACTGGGTCAGTAATAAATCAACAATGCCAACGAACAGTGTTGTGACAAGAAAGAACACAACAGGGTATGTGGCCAACTTGATAGCAAACCCAGGCAGGTACGGGCTTCACTACTATTCAGTGACAGATACTAATAAATTTTTGTTGAACAACATTACTAATCTGTCTGAGGACGACATAGTGTTAAATGTTGATATTAGGACTAATGCATTTGAAGGTGACGCACACTCGGTGTGGAAGCTGGCGAGAGAAGGAGACAAAGAATACAGACCTGGTAAACAAATAGAAGCACAGTGGTGGAATTCATTAATAGGACAGAACACCACAGGCGACAAAGTTCCTGACATTGAACTTCCGGTCAACGAGAGATACGGGAACAACGTGAGGCCAAGACAAAGCTGGTACGTGAACAGATTTTCAGCACTAAAAGAAATAATTGACTATTCAAATTCTGTATTGATGAAGTATCAATTAGTAGGAACACTTAATTTAACAAATTTAGATTCAAAAGATCCTGAGCCAACTGCTCAGAGTTTGGAATGGGACGCAATCGTAAACACATATGCGGAGCTAACTTATATAAACACAAGAGACCTATCAGGTACAGTTAATTATTTGGTTAAATCAGACGAAACATCTAACGGATACTGGGCAATATACAAATGGGATGGCACAGAATTTAACAGGACAAAATTACAGACATACAACACTTCGCCTTACTGGAGTTACATTGACTGGTACGGCACAGATCCTGCTGTACACGGAATGCTTCACAGCGAAAATACAAAAATTGACAAGCAGGTAACTTACGAATACGAGTTAGACAAGCTGTCACTTGCAGTAGGTAAACATGTTAAAGTCACTAGTGCAGACACAGGTGGATGGAAACTGTACATGAAAACTGCGACAGGTTACACAAACGTGGGAACAGAGAACGGTACAATAAGGATATCTACAAAACTTTACGACTACACACAAGATGCCACAGGATTTGCAGGCGCAGACACATTTGACGATAACTTTTTTGACCAGGAGCCAGCAATAGAGACAAGGAAGATACTTACTGCATTAAGAGATGATCTTTTTGTTAACGATCTTGCTGTAGAGTACAACACATTGTTTTTTACAGGATTACGGAAAGTACTATCAGAACAACTCTATGTTGACTGGATGTTCAAAACAAGTTTCATCAATGCCAAGAACTCGGTCAGAGCATTAGATCAGAGAAAAACATACACAACAGGTACAGACTCGTGGATAGAGAGCTACATAAATGAAGTCAAGCCGTTCCATACAAAATTAAGAGAATACAGATTAGGTCACACAGGTGCGGAAACACACGACGGTTTATTTACAGATTTCGATAGTCCGGCATTCTATGATGAGGCAAGAGACAAGATCAGACCTTTGAGCAGTGATACAGACATTGCCAAACTGACTGAATACCCATGGCAGATGTGGAACGACTACCATAAGAAATATGTTTCGTCGATAACTATCAGCAATAGCGGATCTGGTTATACCAAGACCCCGACAGTCACGATAGTGGGAGGAACAACAGGATCTACAGGTCCGTTCCAGATACTGGCAACAAGTTCAAGAGGAGCGTCTTCAGGCAGTTACGGTTACTACTATCCATTGTTCACTAGTGAAACACAATCTAATATATGGGATTTGCAAAATAGCGGATCTGGCACATCGCATTCTCACACATTCGATGGTTACACAGGAACGTACTACATGCCAGACAGTCAAATTTCTAATCATGCACAGTCAACGATATCCGGTGCATACAAGATGTACACAACACCAGCCACTACTGCGGCGACTGCCATAGCAGTAGTACAGGATGGTAAAGTTACGAAAATCAATATTACAGGGAGTGGAGCAAACTATACCTCAACACCTAGGGTGGTCATAACCGGAGGTGCAGACGACGGGTCAACACCAACAGATACAGTGAGAGCATATGCAAACCTAGGCAACGACCTTGTAAGGGATATTACTACGACAGTTAAATTTGACAGGGTGTCAAGCACATCAAGTGTGGTTGAGTGGACAGCATCCACTAGCTATGCATACGGACAACTGATCAGATACAGCAACGAATTATACAAGGCAACCAAAGCCTTTACTTCAACAACAGATTTTGATGATGGTGAAAACAACCTTTACAAGTTCCGAGGTGACGAAACTGGTTTGACAGCGGCAGATAGGATAAAAGGTTTTTATGCTCCGGAGTCGGGCATGCCAGGCAACGAACTTTCACAAGTGATGTCGGGCGTTGACTACGGCGGAACAATGGTCACAGGGTTACTGTTTGATCAGAGTCAAGGTTGGGACAAATCTAAATGGTACGACTTTCCGTGGGACACTTACGGTATATCTTGAATCAAATCCTTTAGTGCCGATGGTCTGACAGCAACATTTACAATTACCCCAGCGCCAGCTGTGAGTGATGTTCTCCAGGTATACGTGACATCAGATGACAGCACTAGGAAAAAGCGATCTGAGTTCTTCAGGGGAGATGGATCGACGACAGCATTCACATTAACATCTATACCAGATGCAGGTGCATTGGTAGAGTTTATACCATTTGATGATGATGGTGTGTTGACTCCAACAGACGACAGGACGCTTGACTCAATAATCAAAGGTGGACTGTTTGGGTCTGCGATAGGATCAGCACCAAGCGATGTATTATTGGAAGGCGATGATTTTGTAAGTTCAGAAACTAGCTACGCTCCGGAAGAGACAGTTCCAGGGCAGATGTTCGACACACTGGATATACAGGTTTATGATACACCAACACGAGGAGCGCCATTTATATCCAGCAAAAATCACAGAGGTGACGGGGTTACATCAACATTCAGTATAGGTGGATACCCGGGAACACTTGGATCAGTAACGATTTCTGTGAACGGTGTGATTAAGAAATTAACAACAGATTACACAGTTAGTGTCGCAAACAAAACAATAACATTCACTTCAGCACCAGCAGTCAACAGTGTAGTGGCAACAAAAGTTTTTGCAATAAGTGGAGAGGGTTACAGGGTGATTGACCAGTATACTGGTGATGGAAGCACAATAGCATTCACATCAGGAACAAGAGAAGATTTCAGTCCTGGGTTTGATACTACCTCCGAACTATACATCACTATAGATGGTGTGCCAACAACAGCATTCACAACCACAACTATTGCAGGCGCCTTTACAATTACATTCAACTCAGCCCCAGGGGCCGATGCATTTGTACAGATTGCAGGATTCAACAAGACCTCATCAACTACAAGGTCTCACGCCAGCATCAGGAACGAAGCAATAACATATGACGGTTCAACAGCCAGATACACGTTGACCTATCCACCGGGGTCAATAGGTCCGTTATCAGGATTAACGATCATTGAGGTAAACGGAAAAGTTCTTAGAGGTCCGGATATAAGTTACTACCAAGGAGACGACAGTACTTACAGCTTTGAAGTTATTAACAATGTTGACTTTTTTACAACAGATCAAACAGGTGTAACATCTGATACATCAACAACGACAACAGATGAAGTTACATACACGGATCGTGGAGAAGACTCAACAATAGACCCAGCTAAAAATATAACGAATGTTAATCAGATACAGGTACACAAGAACGGAGTGCAACAGATACTAAACTCTGACTACTTTGCGAACGTGGGACTTGGAACCAACAACACTGATACATCAACAACAACTTCTGATTCTGCAACAATAACAGCAGATACACTTACTGTTAACAACAGCATCAGGCTTTCACAGCCAGCATTAACCACGGACCTAGTTGCTATAACAACATTGGTCGACAACCAGTACTACAACGAAGGGAATGATATTGTTATTAACACAGCACAATTGTCAGCAGATGGGCAGGCAATCACAGCAAACGATGTAATATCAGTAACAACATTCAACAATGCACTGGGAATGAAACAGAGAAGAGAAGTTCTAGAAGGAAAACCAGACGGGATATTCAAACTGAGATTTGAAACACTGAACGGATATGCTTATGTCTGGCTAAACGGTGTGCAACTGATAGAGAATCATGATTACACAATGACCGGTAATACTATTACAGTGAGTGGCAAAACAATAATAACATCTGACAGATTAGATGTTATGTATTTTGCTATAGAGTCCTCTAGAGGTGCTACAGGATTTAGGATATTCAAAGACATGTTGAATAGAACTTTCTACAAACGGATCAGTAAAACATCAACAACTGAATTAGTTGATGATTTGACAGATACAATAAACACACTGCAGGTCAAAGACGGCACTGCATTACCGGAACCCGATGCGGCAAACAACACCCCCGGAGTTGTGTTCGTGGACAAGGAAAGAATAGAATACTTTACAAAATCAGGGAACACGTTGGGACAGTTAAGACGTGGAACACTTGGAACAGGAATTAAGGACCATAGCGATGGCACACCAGTGGTAGATGCCAGCGGAACTCAAACTATACCTTATGCGGATACAGTGTACACCAACACCTTCATAGGTGACGGTAGTACTGTTGTTTTCGCACTATCACAAGCCCCATCTTCCGCTAGTGAGTTAGACATATTCATTGGTGGCCAACGATTGTTGCTTACTAGCGAGGAT
>Ga0115000_10002432_pt1 | contig 16075 bp, 9 predicted proteins | sample ArcticOcean_MG_C_6_FD_89690 | JGI IMG/M metagenome (GOLD analysis project Ga0115000, IMG submission 89690) | Marine microbial communities from western Arctic Ocean - ArcticOcean_MG_CB8_128 | ecosystem: Environmental > Aquatic > Marine > Oceanic | place: Arctic Ocean: Canada Basin | collected...
AGCCAACCAGGGAACTTCGATTGCAAGGTAAGACAGGACGCTTCCCCACAACTCTGTAATTGTTTTCATCGGCCCTTGATGAAGGGGGAGAGGGTTTTCAACAGCTTCACCTGCTGTGATGACACCGTGAGCATTGAGCATGGCCGCTTCTGCATCATGAATCATTGTACCCCGGGCCCGAGAATCCACATCTTCGCTTTGAACATCTTCCGATTTCGCTTTCAAACGCTTATCCATCCATGCCATACGAGGGCATTTAAGCCAAGATTGAAGGCGGCTTTGAGACCAAGTATCTCGCTCCATACCGGTTGACTTGAAACCGATTGTCGAATTCAAAACTGAACTTTGCAAATTAAGTGCAGGTAATGGACGTGGATCAATTGCTGGACCTTTGAACTTTGTATTTTGTTTGAGTCCAAGATGCGGCCAATGCTGTTGTTGACTCGAACCGATACTCACTTGGAAGTTCGAAGGCTGTAATACCAAGTCATCGGTACTCAACATATGTTCTCGGTTTTCCCAAGTAAAATATTCACCGTTTTCTAAGTCTTTCATTACCGGTTGTCGAAGACTACGGTCGGTTTGAATCGGGAGTTCATGCGCCATTGCTAAGGCAGTTGGTGAGAGTACTTTTCCTGAGGGTGCCCCTTCGAGCAATTGGAGTCCGAGACGTTGCCGTTCATCTCTTCCACGATGGCCTGCACGTTCTCCGACTGCCTTTCCTTCGACCATGGTCATCGTAAAGGGGCGGGGTGTGAGGCAAACTAAGCCCCCTCCATGTTCATCCTTTGTCCAGTGCCAACTTCGATGCAGTCGTCCCTCTTGATGTTCAAAGTCCTGAAGGAAAGAGGGAGGGGATTGGAATGTTGCGAGTGAACCCTCACGGCGAGTTTCGGTTAACCATTCAGAAAGAGGGGCACTTGGCCCACCGCCTTCTTCGGCACTCGTATCAAAAAATACAACTTCGGAAGCGGCATTGAGGAGATGGCGGAGGTGGTGTCTACCTTGGCGGATGGCAATATCTGAATTAAATAATCCAAGATGGACTTGTGCAGGTGCGTCAAGCCATGGTACTTTCGAAGTCTTCATCGACCATGAATTCACATCCAACCCTGCCAAGAGTATCAAATCTGCTTCAACACCATGGGCTTGTTCGGGTGTAAGAACCTGAATGGCCTTCCCTCGAGAGCGGGAACGCGGCAAGGAGGTATGGGCAAGGAGGTGGTCAAAATATTCAATGAACAAGGTTCCAGTTTGCGGTATTGTATAACCTGCTTTTTCAAGCAGTGTTTGTGTTGATTCATGAGATTCTCTCACCATTTGTAATCCTGCGAGAGACCGGTCATGCTTTGCTGTCCGATTTGAGAGTTCAATCCAATCGATACGGCTGTAGATTATGTCGAGCCATTCAATTCCTGATTTTGGACGTGAAGGAAGGGGGAGAGGTTGCTGTGTTGAACAACCAACAGGTTGCTTGGAGATTTTTGAAAGCGTGTCTTGGTCGACTAATGGTGCCCATGTTTCAGCAACGCAGTGTAACCACCATTGGGTTTCTTCAAGAGCTTGGCGTGCATATTTTGGGTTCTCTCCGAGTTGCGGGGTGGCTTGCGCAAGTGTTCCAAGCCAACGCAACAGTGAGCCCTGCCCCCCTCTTACGTGAAAAGAACGGGCTATTTTTTCAAGAATGTCAGAATGAGGACGCGGTGTCCAGGAAGGTTCGCAGGGGTGGGTGAGTTCTTCGATTGCGCCGTTTTTCAGAGGCAGACTTTGATGCTCATACAACCCTCGAAGATGCTCGAGTGACCATGCATCCATGCCCATTCCAAGTTTCATCGCTCGTGCCAAACCAGCAACTGCTGGTATTTCTTCAAGGTTTTTCTGTTCGGTTCCACATTGATAACCGAGTGATTCAAGACGCGTATTCCATTGAGATTGGTGAGCATCTGCAGCCCCGTCGACAATTAATACGCGACCCTTTGAATACAGTCCGAATGAACGCAATAATTCGATCGCAGCATCCATCGAATGCGCTCCTCGTTCTAGAGTAATTCTGTGAAGTGAAGTGTTTCTCTGCTCCCCTCGTCTTGAACGCCAGTGAATTTCCTTCGGAGGCGACCATACTTCATGCTCCGGCATCCATTCGGGAAGATCTGCTTGGGTCACATAGTCCCATTCAGCATCGAAGAGGTAGGCACCATGGAAACCAAGCCGGAAAGAACCTGCTGAACAAAGTTGGTGGATCGGACGTGTTTTAGAAAGCGCTGTAAAGAAACTGCGTTCGATTTCCGAGTAATCTGGCGCCGTATCCAAGACAACAATCCCTCGCACATCATTCAGTGTAAAGGGTACCTCTGAACTTGTTTCAAGGGCCTTTATTAATCGACTAAATGCATGATGCGGGTGAGTCCCGCCCAACTTCTTTTCAAGAGCGCAGAGAAGTTTGTCAAATTCTTTAGCCCCAGGGTCGCCTTCCCATGACCAAGGGTTGTTCAGTTGATGTAACGTCCGATGGAGACTAAGGATACGCTCTGTTTGATAAGAGGACCACTTCCTTCCTTCGATTGCAGAAAATAACAACGGCAACTCTCCGCTTTCAGCGGCTTTTTTAGTATGTGAATGGATGACTGAAAACAAACCTGCATCGCTTCCAAACAATGGCGGCAAACTAAGGTCGAGCGTTAATAATTGGAGCAAGCGTACTGTCGTTAAATGGTGAGTGGTATCAACTGGGGAATTGGTTTGTGCAAGTTGAAGCAATGTTTGATTTCGACTGGCTTCATTGGGGTGAAGAATCAAAAGGTTCTCGGCAGAACCGTTTTCAAGTGCAGTGGAGAACCAAGGTGGGATGTTATCTCCTGCATCGACTGCTTCAAGTGTAAGTGATGCAACGTTTCCCTCCTTCATCTTCGTCGCCTCAACACCACTACAACCGTCGACTGTTCTTGAAGCCTCTCGGTGAATTCTCAGAAACACTTCTCTGCAGTTCATATAGAGTAGAGAGGTTTTGGAGGTGTAAATGTGGCCTCGGAATTACTTTTCTTATATAGTGTCGAAAGGAATAACTCATGTTGTGGCAAAACATGAAGCATTCTTGTTACGGTAAAAATGCTCTTGATAGGGGAATGATTTAAATAGGATGACTTTCCTAGTAATTATGTTGGCGCAGAATAGTGGATAATTGGGTTAATTGGCACTTTGCCAGAAGCCGAGGTTACCACTTGACTCGCCCTCAACAAAAAACATGAAAGGTGGATATTAAGATGATTGAAGATAAAAATACAAAGAAGCAAGAACTAACACAATGTGACGAATGTTGCAGCAAGGACCTCACACACGTCCCTCAGAAAGGCGAAACTTGGTGTAACTTGTGTGGACTGGTCCACAAGGACCAAGATACTGAAGCCAGCGACAACGGAACTGCTCTGTTTGGCGAAAGTGCCCACTATCAAGCTGTTCGAAACGACAAGGACATCAACCGACGACTTGGCGGGACTGGCCCCAAGATGAAGTATGGTTCACGAGGCATCGTCAATGCCAAAAAGTACTACTTGCTTGAGAAAATAGACCGAAGCTCCGTACGAAACCCACACCCTTTTGCACAACGCGTTAAGAACAACATCGAAGCACTCTATGGCCGTCACGCCCTGCATATTCTTGAGTTCCTGGTCGAGATGTCTTGTAAACCATTGACTGGTGAGCAAGAATTGTTACGACAGAAGGCAGACAAATCAATGAACACACGCCTGAGTATGCCTAAGCAATCCATTTGTCGAAAAAAGAAAGGCATCAAAGGTTCTTCTGATGAACAGAATGCCGTCATTATTGCTGCTGCTATTGTTGAACTCGCAGGTGAGTTGGGGCTCATGCCAAAATTCGACCGTAGAGCCACAATGGAACAAGCCGGTATTGTTCCGAAGCAAATCATGAATGCACGAATAAATATCCTTCGTCATTGGAAGGCACGTGTAACAATGGGTTGGGCCGCAATGCCTCCTCGCAAGAATGCGAACGACAAGCGCGAGGACGCTATCGTTCAAGCAATGGAACATATCTTCGACATGCTCGGAGAACACCGAAATGAAGAAGACTTTGACCGTGTTCTGTATGAAACTGAAGCACGTCTTGCCCTTCTCAAAGAAGGTACAAGTGAAGCCCTCTCCATCAATGTTGAGGAGCGTATGCTTGTATCTGTTTCCGTATATGCTAGCCTCACCACTTTTGGACTCCAATCTGGAGCTGCTGACCTTCTTGCTGACGTCTTTGGTTTAACCAGTAGCGGAATTCGTTCGCGCTATGATGCTTTAGTAAAAGAATCTGCATCTGGGGAATTCCATGACAACGGTGCTTTCGACATGAGCCAAACCTGTGGCGAATTATTGGGTGAGTCACATGAGCAGAATGCTTTGATAGCCAAGTTCCGACTCGGGAGAGTATGCGGAAAGCAGTCTTACTCATTGGAATCTTGATTTTAACTGCAATCCTTCCCACTGTCAGTGTTGCTGCACCTGCGACAACAACTGACGCCGGCATACTGTTCGGTGGACAATCGTTTGAGATCAATCAGTCCGGTTCATCGACGGTCAACTTTAGCGAATTGCCCTCTGTAGTTGAAGTCTACACCGCAACATGGTGTGGGAACTGTGTCGATGTCGAGCACGCTCTTGATAATATCGAGAATGAAACCGGTTTACAGCAGTACCACATACATCGAGCCATCAATGAAGCCCAAGACCCACTTGGGAATAATGAAATCGACCAACGATTTCATGACCGCTACGGTGTTCAATCTCCACCTGTTGTCGTGTTTAATGGCTCGGTAATAAAAATCGGAAATATTGCGGATGCAGAATCTTTAGAAAGCGAATTTACAGAACTCGCTCAACAAAACTTAGAGATTTCTGGTGTTTCGACGTTCACTTGGAACTCGACAAGCGACTCAACAGGAACTGCCACATGGGCAATGAGTTCGCTTAATTTGACCTATTTTGACACCTTAGTCGGGCATAACCAACAGAGTACCCTTTCCGCCTATGCCTGGATTGTCGAACATTCAGCTTCATTTGAAGAAGGGTCTAACGGTCTTGGGGATTATCCCCACGTTGTCCGAGGCATCATTGAACTGGGCGAAATTAACATGACTTCAGATCCGCAAGTACTTTCTGGAAGTGCTGACATCACCCTTCCTCCTGCATACGATGGCGATGATTTGTCGATTCACTTGATTTATCAATTCAACCCACCTGCTGAAGTTGAGGAACCAGTACCACAAATCAGCCCCCCATTGACAGATAGCCCAGAAGAAGGGTTACCTGCGGCTTCACTCCTCGCCAGTCTTTGTGCTGTTTTTGGGGCTGCTCTGATACGTAGAGATTGATACTAGGGTGCAAATTCATCTGGGCCATTACGGTCATTACGGTCTCGTAAGTCCTGCTCAAGTTCCCACCGGAATTCTGGCAACTCACGAGGGACTTCATCCACTCTCCCGTAATGCCACCACCATGGAGGAGCACCACGTGCCCCAAGAGTCTCTTGTGCCCGATTGAGAAGTGCAGTGAGGTGTCGTCGTGCTTGGGGGCGGGGGTGGTCTCTTCGGACAAAGACGATCGAATCACCGTTTCGACCTTGTTCGACAAAACCCAATACTGCTGAAAATCTTCGAATCATTCGCCGCTCTTGGGCGTTTCGAATCGTTACTGCAAGATGACAGTTTTCAAAGGAGAGTATCCCTCTGTCGATTACACCCATTTGGAAAGTTGCACCTATGGGGTGGCGCATGAGAGCTTCCCATATCCGTGGGAATACTTCGCAATACCTTCGCTCACCGTTGCGTATGTCCCCGATGGGAAGGTCGTTTTCTTCACGCCCAAAATTTCGAAGATACATCCATTCGTCCCGCCCTCTAAACTGGTGATAGAAGCGTTGATTCGCTTCGCCATGACGTTCGTTAGGCATTTCATCAAAGGACTTGTGCCAGAACTCGATAAACTGAGGATGGGGGAGAACTGAATCGGCAGCCAAAGCGTGTTCAATCAACAACTGAGTACGATATGTTTGTACAGATTCATTCGCTTCATGTTGCCATCTTCTACGGTTATATGCGAGATTTCTATGGAATAAGTGCCTCATGTTTTGATTGACTTGTCCCGCGTCTCGTTCGCGTTCGCGTTCAGCTGGTTGGGGCAACCAGTCAATTCCAATTATGCCTTGTAGAGATCGCTTTGAAACAACTTCTTTCAACCGCTGTAGGTCTTTGGTGTTGAAAAAGCGGAGATGTTTGTTTGTAATCTTTGAAGGAAACCCTAACGGGGAATAGTGTGAAACATGTTGACAGAGACTTTCTATTTCTGCTGATGTATTGATGTCATCAAGCAGTGCAAGGAGAACCGAAACTATTGTGTCGCCCAAAGGCACTGTAGAGTGAAAAGGGCCATCGTGGATACAAATAGGATGTGTTTGCCGAGACTCGAGTGAATCTATTGAATTGATAATAAATGGAGCACCATGCGCCCCCCGGCCAACTCTAACTTCATAAAAATGGCCAAGCCGGCCAATTACCAAAAGATGTTCTTGATGGATGAAAACTCGGTCAGCATTCCCGTCAATTACCTCTCGCAAAAATTGTATTGAGCGACGTAATGGTGCTGCAATTTCTTGACTCTCTGTATTTTGACTGGTCCAATTGTATTGTAAAGCATAGAGTAATTCTCCAGCATTCGAGGTGAGCGGTGAAAGGGCATTCGAAAGCAACAAGGCCCAAATCCCAGGTTCGTCTGGAACAGCAGTTCTTCTCGAACCATCGTTTTTACTGCGAACTATGAACTTGAATCGCTTCTCTATGATCTCAAATGGCCAAGAGCGATTCGAGTTAAATTGTGTGGTTTCTAAATAACCATGCCAGCGTTCCATCCAAGGGTATTCATTCAAATCATCGAGCCCTTTTGGATGATGTTTGAAGGCCTCAACGATATTTTGATCGAACTTTCTCCGCTCCGACGCCCCTAACCGTAAACGGACATCGCGAGCCCAAACTCCTACTGGATTCAGGGAATAATTTTCAGGAGGGGTCAGATGTTCTTCGGCCATCCATTCTATCCAAGTGAACAGAACCGAAGCACCTGGCTTCTGAAGTGAGGGCCTGAAACGTAGACGGCGTAAGTCTCGAGGACGAATTCGCCGCGGGTCGGGTGTTTCGATGTTGTTGGTATTCAACGAGCCAAACGCAACAAATAATTTCGTCAAATCCCAACCTGTACGAGCTGACTTTGATGAAAGCACATTGAGAAGCGATACGATGGGGACTTCTCCGGGCATGGCTCGGCCGTTGACAAGTAAGCCCCCTCCGATGAATGAAATTCGAACACCGTCATGAAGTACAAAGCCAGCATGAAGGGAAAGGCGTTGGGGTGTTTCAAGACGGATACCGTCAGAAACCTGTTGAATAATTTCTTTCAATTCTTCAGCACTGCAAGGTGCTGATAGGACAGGGTCAAGTGTTTCATCCGCCAATCTTGCCCATTGTACATCTTTGAGGTGATTGGCGTTTTTCCGTAAATTCTTCCAGCGTTGTTGTGCCGTTTTATTTGCTCCACCAATGAGTTCTTGCGCTTGGTCATGAAGAGAAGAATCAATCTCATATGCCCATTTCTGATCTTTTTTACTCACTATTAGCGAGGAACAAAGACGACATGGAGTGACTGAGGATTGACGCTCACATACCGAACATAGGATGTTGTGGTTTCGCCCCCGCATGCAATGTTTGGTAATCGAGGATATATAACTCTCAAAAAGTGGTAAACGTATTCAAAATCTTTTGAATGTCTTCATCTGTTATGTGTAAATGAACAACAATACGGCACGCATGAGGTTGGATATCCATGACGTCGACGCCCGATTTTCGCAACTGCTCCATCACTTCGGTTGCAGGAACTTCGGATTGGAAATAAACCATGTTTGTTTCTACCGTTTGCATATCGACCTCAAACCCTTCAATTTCATTAATGGCTTCAGCCAATACTTTGGTTCTTCGATGGTCTTCTTCGAGACGGTCGATGTTATTGTCAAGCGCATATAAGCAGGCAGCAGCGAGGATGCCGGCCTGACGCATACCACCTCCGAACATCTTTCTCCAGCGATGGGCCCGCGCAATAAAGGCCGTTGAACCTACCAAAACCGAACCCACAGGCGCTCCTAAGCCCTTCGAAAAACAAATAGAAACCGAATCATAACCCCGAACCATACGGTCGACGGGAGTGTTTGTGGCAACTGCCGCATTGAATATTCGAGCTCCGTCCATGTGGGTGGCACAGTCGTTTTCCTTGGCAAGAGCGGCAATCGCATCAAGTGTTTCTTGTGGATAGCAAGCACCTCCGCCCCTATTCGAAGTGTTTTCAACACAGACCAGTGAGCCATCGGGATAATGAGAAAGTGAACCTGCTTGTTTACGGATCGCTTGTTCGACATCTTCGACTCGCATCAATCCACCATGGACGTCCACTAAAGCGATGGATGCACCACATAATGCTGCATAGCCGCCTCCTTCATAGAGATAGATATGACTGTTTTTCGCCGTGATAATTTCATCACCTGGTGAAGTGTGGGCTCGAAGTGCAATCGCATTCGACATCGTACCGGATGGTACGAAGAGCCCCGCTTCTTTACCACATAATGCCGCAAGGCGTTGTTCCAATAGTGTGACGGTCGGGTCATCGCCAAGAACATCGTCCCCTACTACGGCCTGATTCATCGCTTCACGCATCGGTGGCGTCGGTTGAGTAACCGTGTCTGAACGAAGGTCGACGCGGTCCGAAGGATAGTCACGCATATCACTCGCAAAGCGTTTCTCTTCATCAATTCGATGGAGCAGCCTTAGAGTAATTTTAATTCGCCAGTAATCTCTTCAAGAGCCGCTTCCATTTCTGGACCAAGAGCTAAGACAGTGAGCGAACCACTTGGAATTTGAGTATGACCAGCATCATGGACTAAGGTTGTCAAAACCCCTGCTGCTTTTGCTTGCTTTTCAAGTTCAAGAAGGTGTTCTGCATCACGGCCCTTGAGGCAGACTTTCTTTTGACCAGTCGCAAGCCATTGCTCGAGATTCATCGGCTTCTTTGCCCCTGCCTCCATAGTAGCCATGACTGCCCCGTGCCCTACTTGAGCAGCAATTTTCCCCTTGCCCATCTTCAAACCTTGATTCACGACACAGACCATTTTACATGGGCCGTTTAACGGTTCTCCCGATGGAGAAGGGGCGGTAATTCGATGTAAAAAAGAACGAAAACCCATACGAACACCTAGTAGGGTTTCAATTCAGAAACAAGCGCATCAATCGCTCGACGTGGCGCAGGCCCGATACCGAGTACCGTGACCGTTCCTGGAGGAACCTCAGTATGACCGGCGTCTTTCACGAGATACGTGACAAGGCCAGCGGTTTGGGCTTGACCAGCGAGGCGTTGTAAAGATGCCAAATCATCAACCCGTAAGCAAATCTTCCGGGCGCCGGCATTTCTCCATCGTTCAACCAGACGAGGATTTGTTTTACGTGCGTTCATTGTACAAGATACCGCAGCATGAGAGCACTGAACTGCAAGTTTACCTGCTGACATTTTCAAGTCATGGCGTGCGATAAGGACCATCGAAGGTTCCTCAACCGTCGATACCATGGCCGTTCACCACCGCAAATTCGATCTCTTCAAGGCTTGGTTCTTCCTCAAGCAGCTGGGTAAACCAACTACCCAGCCAAACGGCAAAGGTCAAATTCCCAGCCATGTGCAAAAGGTCAAACGGCAGCCCATGGCCAAGATAAATAATGAATTCAGTGAAACCAATCGTACCATCGAGTATCGAGAATGAGACGATGAAATCAAACCAAAAGGCAGCGAAAATTGAGGCCATGCATGCTCGTCCAAGATGGAGACCTGAAGATGTAACCAGTGACAATCGGGAGCCTGCAATTGCAATACTTGCCCAGCCTGCTGCTTGGAAAACGGTCCACCAACCATCACCGATGAAGAAATTTGAAATCATGGCGACAAGAACTGCAAAAGCAGCACCACGACGAGCACCGAGTTGTGCACCTACCAAAAGAGCGGCAACTGTAACGGGCTGGACATTCGGAAGAGGTTGCATCAAGACTCGAAGTAAGGAGACTGAAAGTACTAAACTCACCATGAACAAGGAATCGAAGATTGGGCGCTTTGTTGGCTTTGCCAATAACCAAAAGGCACAACCAAGCAAAATAACATCCAGTAACACACTCGCAAGAGGTGAGAGGGCGGGCCCGTGTACGCCCATTGCTTGGAACATGATTCGACCCAAGAGGGTTGATGATTTGAGGCTTACCTAAGTTATACAGGAGTCCAACGGACTATTGAGGTTGCGTTGACCATTGATTGGTCTACAGAGATGACGCCTTTTGAGCCATCGACTGAGAACTCCCAGCCCTTCCCTTGGATGCCATTAATTGATTCAACATACCATCCAATTTCTGTCGATTCAAAGATAAGTTCAATCTCTAATTCTTCACAAGCCGCTTGTGTTAATGAAAATACATCATCATGGCCGACTAAGCCCCCGACTGAGTGGTCTTCTCCATTGAATTCGAAAATGACAATTTGCGTACCTAGCCATGTATCTGGCCACTGTTCATTCCATTCCTCAAAAGAAGGTTCTTCTGGAAAGCGTTCATCAACGGATTTCGACCATTGCGATGAGAGATCAGGAAAAATAAGCACCAAGAGGATGAGGGCGAACAAACTTGATGTTCGCCAAAACCATTCCCACCTCCCACTTAACAGAAGGATGCTTGATGAAGCCAACAATACAAACATCACAAAAAGGAGCCCTTGAACGCCCCAATCGAACTCATCAACAGAGAGTGTCTCACTGTTTTCGAGGGTGCTGTATACTCGAACGATTGCTTGGTCGTTACCAAAGGCAGTGAAAATCGTCTCTCCAATTACATATTGGGTTGGTGCGGCAGTACCATAGCCATACAGGCCCACGTCAATAGATGAATACGTCAAGTTCTCTTTCCCATCAAAAGCAAAAAGCCCCCAGTTTGATTCTGGCGTGTTCGAGGGTGCGAGTATCTGTCCGTCATCGAGCCATCGAATTTCTCCATTGGTATGAAAAGGTACTTCGTCAATGGTCACGCAGTCCTTGGAACAATGAAGAATTCGGACTGTAGAAGAATCGCCAGTCACGACATAACCATTACGTAAAACCGGGATTGCTGGCGAACTACCGGCTGGAATCTGCTGAGAAATTGTGGCGTTTAATGGATTAAAAACTACAATGGTACTCCCTGATTCTGCCTGAGCATGTATCAATATACCCGTATCCATGAGCAAAGGTGCATGTCGGATTTTTCCAAGTTGGAGAGCATATGATATTGCAGTACCTGTTCGGTCAATTTGCCAAAGTTTCCCAGACTCATCGCCCATGAAATAACCCGTTTCATTAACAGCCACTCCATTACGCCATCCCAATCCTGTTTCACTCCACCATTGTTGTTGACCGTCAGCAAGACAGTATTGGCCAATACCTTGCCGTGTTGGAATGATTACAAACTCTCCATCGAGGCCGAATTGTCCGGTTATGCCCCACCCAATGGCTTCAGTTTGAGTTGACCAAAGCACAGCACCATCAGAGGAATTGAGGGCTTCTACAAGACCACTGGTCCATCCGACTAAAACCATCTCTGGCCATGAACCACACTGACCTTGTCCTGCTTGGACAGTAAGGAGGGGTGACATGTCGTTATTTCTCGAAGCGGCATTGGAATGCTGCCAGACGATAGTGCCAGACACATCAAAAGCAGTTACAGTTGGTTCACTGTTACCGGATGTTCGAACGAGAAGTTGTTCACCGATAAACAAAGGTGATGTCGAGATATAACCTGTTTCGAAAGCATACTCCCAAGAAAGTGAATGGGTCTCATCCCAGGTGGATGAGGGTTCTTGTGCAATGATTGTCGGTACCAGAAAAAGACTGGCAAACAACAACGCTACCAGGCGTCGAAACACGGAGATCACTCCGAAATTTTCTGTATTGCTTCTCGCAGAAGAGCGTTAACGACTTTGCCGTCAGCAGCGCCAACAGTCTGCATAACAATACCCATCAGTGGACCCATTGCACCCATTCCTCGCTCTTTGACAAAGTCGGCTCGTTCAGCGACAATCGCTTCGATGGCTGCACCCAAATCTCCTTCATCAGCAGGTTTGAAACCGTTTGCTTCACCATACTCGGCAATTTGCTCAGTGCTCGGAGATTTGCCGTTGAAGTGTTCAATGATTTCATTGATTGATTCTCGGGTGATGAGGCCTGCCTCCTTGACGGCCATGACGTTGGCGCAAAGTTCTGGTTCTGCTGTATCGTTTTCCATCAACACACTCGCCCAGCCTTTGTGTGGCAATTGTGATGCGTATTCGACAAATAAATCATCCAATTCTCTTGCCAGTAATTGACTTGCTTGGTCATCTGAGATATCGTATTCAGAAATACGTTCACGGCGTTGATCATCTGTCATTGGGAGTGATTGAAGAGTTTCTTGCCATCGTTCAGGGCCGAGGATGAACACTGGAACATCGGTTTCAGGATACATACGGGCGCCACCGGGCAAGGGGCGCATAGGAGTGGTCGTTCCATCTTCTGGAGCACCTTTCTTGACCACGACGTTTCGAACTTCTTGTGCGATTCTATGCCATGCTTTGCGTGCCCGAGTCAGTACGCTTTCAAGCGCTAACTCAGCCTGCCACCGAGGAGCTAAACACAGGATAAAGCCGTCACTTGGTTCAAGAGAAAGTTGAGTTCGAACTGCACCTACATGTTCGGCCTCAATTCCATATGCAGGTAATTCATCAGAATGGAATACTCCTTTGACACCTGCTAATTTTGCAGCACCTGCTAATTCTCGGCCAAGCCGAGGCATTTGAGCTCCTTCTTTATCTGAAGATTTTTCACCAAACTTTCCTGCAAGACCTGGGAGTGGAAGTGCAAGCATCGTGAAGTCTTGTTTCAGGCCGGTTTGAACCATCTTTGATTCACACGAAGTGAAACATGTGCTGACGTCTTCCAATATGAGTGGCAAGTGTTTCTCAACAGCTTGTGCAACTTCTGCTTCGAGTGTAACATCATCACTTCTCCGATCCGGAGGAAGTACTGGCAAGGAGAGGAGCGAGCGTAACTCATTGGCAAGCCGATAGAAATGCAATTGACGAGCCATTTCAAGACGAATAATCCGAGGAATCCAAGATAAATCCTGGCAACCTTTGATTTCAACACGGTCACCACAGGCCAAAGAAACGTTGAGATCTTGGCGAATGCTGCCAAGTCCTCTGCGGACTTTACGGGTTTGGCGCAAACATCTTCCAAGTGCCATCGAAGTTTCTTTTGCGTGTTCTGGAGTCTGGACATCAGGTGCTGTAGCAATCTCAATCAATGGCAAACCTAAACGGTCTAAGTTGTAGATGACTTGTTCTCCATCACCTGTTGAGATGGTATCGAGTTTACGCGCACTGTCTTCTTCAAGGCACAAAACATCAACGCCAACAGGGCCGGTTTCTGTTTGTAGAACACCGTCGATTGAAACTAAAGAGGTACGTTGAAAACCACTGGTATTCGACCCATCAACAACGGTCTTTCTCATCGTTTGGAGGAGCGTAACTGGTTTTGCATCAAGCAGTGCAGAGACCGTCAAAGCGATGGAAACCGCATCTTCATCATGCGGAAGTGGGGGTTGTTCATCCAATTCGATCAGGCCGGAATTGGGTGATTGGACATAGACAAAAGAACGGTTACGTCGTGTTTCAAACCGAGCTGCAATATCGATTGCACCACCTTCACCCCGAGCTGCTCTTAGCCGACGGTGGTATCGGTTCCAATGCACAGGTACAGTGTCAATCGTGACATCGAAAAGAACACCGGGTTGGCGAGAATGGAGTTTGCCTGTAGCCAGTTGTTGGTGGACTTCAATGCCGCACATGAAGCCTAATTGTGACGGTTCAAGCGCAGTGGCGTCATCGACATCGCCGATTGGCTCAGTGCGAATTGGGTCGGCCATATTATGCCGGAGTCGTTCATCCTTCAAGACTACAACCCTTCACATTCAAGCAATTTGCAAGGTATCGTAACCTGAGGGGCGAAGCATTCGTCCATGTTGACAAAGTTTGTCGATGACGTCTTCCGCAGTATTTCGGTCGATGTCGTATCGTTCTGCTTCGTTAAAGACATCAAGTAATTGTGCCACACCGCCACCATTTGCTGCCAAAGAAGCAACGATTTCCATAATTGCTTTTTCTCGGTTACGGACGGTTCCTTTCTTACCAGTAACAAGTGTCGTTTCATCGAAATTCCCACCCATGAGTTCTTCTCGCCAAAGTCGTGTCATGAGAACCGCTCTTTGCGCGTCTTCAAGCGTAGCGACTTGAGACAGACGAATCCGTGCACTGGCTTCCGCTAAACGGGCTAATGCCTCAAGAGAACGAGCGGTGATAGCAACGCTGTCGTTCGAATCACCGATTTGTTTACGGGTATCGACGTAGAAATTGACGATGGCATCACGTGCATCTTGTTCGAGGTGCGGGTGAACGGTTCGCTTCGAATACGCAATGTACTTTCGAATCAAATCGCGAGAAAGTACTTCTCCGTGTTCGGCACTCGTTTCTACACCAGAACGAGATGAGTTTTTGGTTGGGTCAGGAGCACTGCCTTCATTGACCAACAATTCACTGATGCCCTGTAAACGGTTACTGATGATGTGATGGGCAATCTTTGCATCCTTTTCGGTTTCTGGAGAATCTGTCAACAACCAGATGATATCGAATCGAGAAACCAAAGGTGGAGCGAGATTAATTTGGGCGGTAAACGGAACTTCCGACACGGGCTCAAAGCGACCGTTCTTTGGGTTCGCTGCAGCCAAGACTGCACATCTGGTTCGAAGGCTAGCATTGATTCCGGCTTTGGATATCGAAATTTTCTGTTGCTCCATTGCCTCGTGCATACTGGAACGGTCACCTTCATTCATTTTGTCGAATTCGTCAATAGCGGCTAATCCAAGGTCGGCGAGAACCAATGCTCCAGCCTCTAAAGTCCACCGACCATCTGCAGCAGGGTCCTGGACGGCTGCTGCAGTCAAACCAGCAGCAGATGCTGATTGCCCCGAAGTAAATCGGCCCCGTGGTGAAATAGTGGACATGTAATTCAGCAATTGTGATTTGGCAACCCCGGGATCCCCCATAAGCAAAATATGAATATCTCCACGATTACGAGTTCCATCAGAATTGAGTCGTGCTACGCCACCAAACAATTGTAACGCTAAGGACTGTTTAACCGGAGTCATTCCAAAAATCGAAGGAGCAATGCTGTTGGTAAAGAGTTCAAAAATATCCGGTCGGCGGGCTAATTCTTTGATTTCTAATTCTTCATCTTCAGTGATGACAATTTCTTCGAGAGGGATGTTTTGACGTTCAAGAGAATGAATACGCAAGAAAATATCGAAAACTGGTGTGTCTTTACCACCCTTTCTTTGTGAGCGAATAAATAGAATTCCATTCGCTTTGACTCGGTCACCGGGATTGAGTTTACCTGCTAGATCATGTTCACCAATACAGATAATTCGTTCTGGTTGAATTCCACCTTTCATTTGCTCAGGTAATTCTTGCAACTCCATAAATTGAGAATTGATGAGAATTGAATCTTTCTGATTCAACTCGAAGCGGGTTTGACGTTTCGCTCTGCCGCATCCTCCATCCAATTGTTGACATTCAATCGGTTCGATCAGTTCTTGTTCATTGGGTTGGTTGATGACCATAGAATGGCCACATGCAACACATTCGAATGTTGCTGCATAAATTCGAGGGCGAACTCCAGAAATTTTAGTCGTTACTGCGTCGATGGCAAGCATAATTCCGATATCATCAGCTCGCAATTGAGAGACGGTTCGAACTTGGTCAACGGGAAGGTGAATTATTCGAACAAAAGGATACATCGTACTGTGACCTGCATCCATTAAAAATTGACGTAGGGCTTGGTTTGATGCATGAAAATGGAGTTCTGGGTGTTGAACGATATCGTGTGC
>Ga0115000_10002436_pt1 | contig 16048 bp, 15 predicted proteins | sample ArcticOcean_MG_C_6_FD_89690 | JGI IMG/M metagenome (GOLD analysis project Ga0115000, IMG submission 89690) | Marine microbial communities from western Arctic Ocean - ArcticOcean_MG_CB8_128 | ecosystem: Environmental > Aquatic > Marine > Oceanic | place: Arctic Ocean: Canada Basin | collected...
CGGATGCGTCAAACAGCGCAATCTAAAGGTATAAAATTAGAAAGTCGGGCTCAACAGTTTCAAAGTAAAGATTTTAACCGATTCAATCTTGTGCTGGCAATGGACCACAGCAATCTTGTTAGGCTTTCAGAAATTGCTCCAAGCACCCTCCCAAAAAATAAGCTGATGCTTTTTCGTTCCTTTGATCCAGAAAGCACTAACGACCAAGATGTTCCTGACCCCTACTATGGAGGTGCAAAGGGATTCGAGGAAGTCTATTCTATGGTTAAACGTACCTGCCCGCCGCTATTGGATTATATCAAGTCTCGTTTTTTGAATCTTTAGATGATAGAAAATCTTCTCCGGTTATTAGATTCTATTTATGGAAACCCTGTCCAAATTAAAGGTATTACAATCATTGAAGGAGGATGCATTAATGAAACGCAAGTTATCGACTTGTCTAATGGGGAGCGTGTGTTTTTAAAATATAACCCCTCCCCTCCAAAAAATTATTTTGCCGCTGAAGCTGATGGTCTTCGATTAATAGAAAAATCAAAATATGGACCTAGTGTTCCCCGATTCCTTGGCATTGCACCTGAACCCAATCCAAAATTCTTAATCCTAGAATATATCGAATCATCTGCCCCAAAGAATGGATTCGCCAGACGGTTCGGGCAGTCTCTAGCTGCAATGCACAGAGAAACTCAAGAACAATACGGCCTGAGCTATGATAACTTCATAGGAAAAACAGCTCAAAAAAATAACCTAGAGTCAGATGGTTTGGTTTTTTTTCGCGAACACCGCATTCGTTTTCAACAAGAATTCGCAAGAAAAACACGCGGGTTGCCAATATCTATAGATAAACGTTTAGACCTATTTTGCGAAAAGCTTGAAACTTTGCTCGATTTGAAAGATGAAAAACCAGCTCTGCTCCACGGGGACTTGTGGTCAGGGAACTATTTCGCTAGCCATGATCAAGTGCCTTATATTTTTGACCCGGCAGTTTATTTTGGATTAAGGGAAGCTGACCTTGCAATGACCGAGATGTTTGGAAGACTACCAGAGGAGTTCTACAGTGCGTATCATGAAGTTTTCCCTACACAACCAGGGTATACCAAACGTAAAGATATATATAACCTCTATCATCTTCTCAATCATTACAATTTATTTGGAGGGTCTTATCTTGAACAGGCGGATCAAACGGTGAGATGTTTTTTAGATTGATAAATAATTTTTTATAACTCAAGAACAAACAACTAAAAACCTCCTCCAATTTTACGCATAAATGTTCTTAATTCCTGTTGAGTAATTTGATCAAACTGATCCATTTCATTGTTTAAGGTAGTTAGAACCGGTCGGCCGATACTGCTTTCCAACGCTGAAGCAATACTAACAATTATACGTGACCCATAACGTTCTACTAGATCGTAATCCTCAACCGCAGCAAATAATTCTTCTGGGTCCATTGTCATCGCCCATGCCTGAACCACCGAAACCTGATTCGACTCGCGAAATTGGAGCGACTCAACTGCCTCCATATATTCTTCCGCGCCCATTTTACCCGCTTCAAATTTTTCAATGAGTTGTTTTAAATTAAGATTCTCAGCGCCTTCTTCACTACCAAGGATGTATTCCAAAAATTTAGGCTGCAGTTTTTTCATTTCATCACTATTCCAGGGACTCGTGAAATCTTTATTGGTCGATGACGAGCTTTTTGTTTCTCTCTCAATTTTCCCAATACACGTTTGACAACGCCCTCCTGAATCACAACTAAAATTTGAACCACAACTGCACGATGAAAGACACGTTTGTATAGCCAATGAAAGTGCTTCGTCTCTAAGCCCTAATACTATTCGCAATCCTAGGCGAAGAGGATTTGCCCTACCCACAGCTATCCAGTTCACACAGGATGAACAATAGATTCTGTAGCTTTTTTCTCCCTCTCCAGGACCTAACACGGGAGTGTAAGCATCCTTACATAGCACACAATTTATTTCACGATCTATAGTTTTCGTCATGGTGCAACTCTCTATTTTTTAATTTTTTTAAAAAATATTAAAATTTTATCTAATAAACATTCTGCCAATCTATAAAAAATTTATAACAAGGCCATTTTAAATAAAAAATGCCCATGGCATATATGCCATGGGCTGTATTCACATTAATCGCCTTATCCAGCGTAAGCTTGTCCAAGGCCAGCGGTTTCTGCTTCGTCAGCTCCCATAATTACCTTGCCAGTTGTGGCATCAACAGGAAACATGGTGATCGCATTGTGTGTGCTACAAACCACTTTACACAAATCACAACCTTTACAGCGTGGCTCAATGACTATGGCCTTATTAGTGTTTTGGTCCATCATTATAGTGTCTGACTCAGGACAGTACATTATGCACAATCGGCAACCCTTATCCGCGATACACTTATTATTATCTACCCACGCTATGTTATACACGCAAAAATTCTCCTCATCGTTAAATGATTAATTCTTATAGCTAACTTTTAGTTTCAAAATTGCTAGACTTCGATTAACTGTAGGTTATCTTGTTTAGCCGCCCATTCTTCCGCCCGACTATATGACTCTTTGATGCACTCCATATTCGCCTTAATAAGATCATTCTTCTTGGCGTATTTCTTTTTAATCGCCTCATCAAGAGATGCCGTACCACCGGAAGCTACAAACTTCTTACCAAATCGTTCTTGAAGAGCACCATCCAAAGATTCTATGCTCACAACTTTTGTCACACCCGCACACGCACCAATCATTGCCATATTGGTAGAAAGCTCCGTCTTCCCAATATCTAGGGCAAGCTTGGTTGCATCATGATTGAAAACCGTAACATTCAGTTTTGCTAAAGTTTCATGATCCTCTTTATTTAAAAGGTCAGTGGGCGTATTAATAATAACCATGCCGTTTTCTTGAATTCCATCATAGAAGGGTGCCGTGTAGCTTTTCTGCATAGTAATAACCTGCGGATGAAATATCATAATGATATCTGGAAATACTAATTCACCGCGATCATAAATGCGTTCTGAGCCAATCCTACAATAACTCTCAGCGGGTGCCATTCTCTTTTCTGCCCCAAAGAATGGATTGGAGATCGAGAACTTACCATCACGATTGGCCGCCATAGCCAAAAGATGCGCAGCGGTCACTGCTCCCTGTCCTCCCAAACCAGAAATACGAATATTCATCCTTGCCATAGCTTACTCCTATCTATTGTGAGTTAACCCGACTTTGCTGCTTTAGCGGCATCTTTAGCAGATTTTTTTCGAGCCTTAGTTTCAACTTTTATGGAATCAATCAGTTTCTGCGCTTCTTCAGTAATAAACTCTTTCTGAACAAATCGACCACCTATAGTCTCAGAGTCCTTCATTTCATCCAATCCTTCCATACTCTGTTTCCCAATTTCAAGAATACACGGAGTATACAGTTGGACAAATGTAGGCCCAATCTCTCTTGCTACATAGACTGCATTTTTAATAGCCTCTTCCACACGATTAGGCTTACTTACGGTCAGCATAGCAACATAAGCACACCCTGCTTCTCTCGCAATTTCGGCAAGTCGAACCTTATCGAAGCTTTTACCTTTTGGGGCCATCTTAGCAACAAAGCCTTTTTGCATCAGACCACTTTCCTGACCCCCCGTATTCGCATAGAGTTCATTATCAAAACAAATTGTGGTGAATTTTTCCTGACGAAACCAAGATTGCATGGTCATATCTAAACCAATATCAACCGTCGCTCCATCACCAGCCAAAACCACTACATCTTTTTCGACGTCTGGGAACCGTGCCTTCAAAGTACGCTTCAAACCAGAAGCAATTGCATTCTGATTTCCAAAAAGCGAGTGAATGTTCTGAACCGCTACATGAGGAAACACTAGGCTGGTGCAACCAGTAGATCCAACAAAAACAGTGTCCTCTGGATTGGGCAAGCTAGCAAGAATATAACGAAAAGCAATAGATTCCGGACAGCCCGCACATAAGGAATGCTGCTCAATTAATTCTTTGGACGAACCAATATCCTTCCAGCCTCTATCCTGCTTGCCATAAGTTGCACTTTCAACTAGCTCTTGGTACTCAGGCGGCATAATGCTCGCAAATTCCTCACAGAGTTGAATTTTTTCTTTGCTCATTGGAAAACCCCTTTATATTAGAATTCCTTTTAGGAAATATTATAACTATTAATTCTACCAAGCCTAAGGTCGTCTTCTATTAGGAGATGGCTTGATCCCAAGGTGTACTTTTATTTCTTCTGCAATGACCTCCGAAGGCATAGTCATTCCACCCGCAACATGAGGTCCAGCATAAACCCTCTCGTTATCAGGAAGAATCGCCTTGACCTCACGTGCCAACCAACCAGCAATATTAAACTCTGGAACAAATATATGTTTAGCATTCTTTGTTGCCTGACGAATCTCCTCTTTCGGGAATGGACGGATTGTTTTAATTTTCACCAAACCCACCTTGATTCCTTCTTGCTCTAGAAGTCGTATCGCTTCACGACTCTGTGAAACCGCAGTTCCTGAAGCAACAACTAAGACTTCTCTATCTGTATTAATTTCATCTATTAAACCATCGAGCATCGGAATCGTATGTTTTCGTGAACGCTCAACTGCAGACTGAACTTCTTGTTGCCAAGAAGCGTGAGTAGCATAACTGATGTAATTAGATTTCATAACAAAAGGATCACGCATCATTCGAATCGGTGCACTTTCCATATCCATAACTGTAACTGGTGATTTATATGGGTCGTAAGGAGTTAAACATAAATCCTCTGAAGGCAATTCTACCGTGTCCTTCGTATGAGTTACGAAAAAACCATCACAACAAACCGCAATTGGGACATGCACATCAGGTTGTTCAGCAACAATAAATCCCTTTAAAATATAATCAAACAGATCCTGTGCTGTTTCCGCATGCCAGACCAGCATTCCGGTTTCCAATAGATAGTGTATCTCAAGAGTATCTGGTTGGATACTCAATGGAGAATTGATACCCCGGCAAGTCACACACACTTGAATTGGCAAACGGGAACCCGCCCACATTGGAAAATTTTCCATAGCTCGTAAAGTACCTGGACCAGCAGTTGTGGTAAACACACGGTGTCCACCAAATGCAGCCCCCGCACATTGTCCCATTACTGCAAACTCACTCTCTCCACGAAAATACTCATCCAAATACCCTTCTGCATAGAGCTCACCAATCAACGCAGCTGCCTCACTCTGTGGAGTAATCGGGTAAGCCACTGAAGTGCCAACACTAGCTCGTCTAATAGCCTCTTTAATGACTTCACTACCAGTAAAAAATACCGGTTTTTGCTCCGTGTTATAAAAAATATCGTTAATATCAGTGTAAGTCTGGCCTTTTGCATTCTTCTGCCCTAACTTTACATGTTTTGATGCGATAATTCTTTTTTGTGTACCAACTGGCTTATTCATAAATTTACTCCTAGGTGAAAGAGCATATGTAGATTAGGTTAAATTAAAAACATTTATAAAAAAAACGGTAAACTATCTTGCATTTTCGTATTCTTCAACCACAGCGTCCGAAACAACCAAACCGTTCCTGTCCATCTTAAACTGCGTAAAGGATACAGCTTGTGACTTGACACCTTGCGACTTTAATTTCTTAACTGCTGCTGTAAGTTTTTTAATTTTCTCTGCACTTGCATCTCGAAATGATAAGCAAGCATCTTCATGCCCTGCCTGAGCACACATAGCCATTGTATAACAATTTGTGCCACCTCGGATAATTTTAAGCGCTAAATTAGCTTGATGACAATGAACTCCAACAAAAATACAGGCATCAATTTTGTTATGCCAGATAGTCAAATTAGGATGATTCGGGTTGATTTCTACCTCATATTCAATTTTAGGGTATTTGGGACGGTAATCTGCCATAGGAATCAACCGCATAGGAGCCTCATCTGCTAATTCCTTAATTGCTTGAGCTTTTTCGGCCACATGGTCGTTCCATTTCCAAAGGACTAGTGGTCCTGGAAAAATTGTTGGAACTTTAGCTTCTAAAATTTTCTTGGCACAATGCTCATATGCCTCTTCCTCTGGAACTATTGTTCCTTCTATATGTGCTTCTCCCGGGTCTGGTAAAATAATCCCCATTACAGCTGCCGAAGGCGGAAGAAAAGCCTCTGGACCAGCTAAAACTCTGTAGTCACTCATCCTGTTAATCCCTTATGATTTACGTGAAAAAGTTATATTTACTTTATACTTAAAGAAGGATGAAACTATAACACTTCCCCAGAAATGGTGTCAAACCATTTTAACCAAAGAAAATCATCCTGAATACTCTAAACTAAAGCTTTCACCCATGATACAAAACAAACCTATAACAATTTAATCGCATTTAAACCATATTAAAACAATAGCCTGGCAACAAAATCGATAAACCCTCTCGATAGATCAATGGTCTTAGGCCACTCACAAAAGCATCAGTCTCTCAGTTTAAATAACTTAATTAATTATTTTTACCAAGCGGAAACAAAAGATACACCATACGTAAAACACAAAAACCACTTCTTACTTCACAATAACTATAGCTATTAATTTTTCGTTATCACTCAAGCAATTTCACTCTTGCATCAAAGTTTATTTCAATTCTTATAAAACCTCTGATTTTTTTCTCTTCTTATTATTATTATATTATATATGGACTTTTTCCAAAAATCTATCCCAATATTTAACGCTTCTAAATCGGTTTTGGTCATGCAAGCCCTGCTTTTATATTCCGCGCGGGTGGAAAAGACTTTTCCTAGAATTTTATTTCTAATGCCATTTTCAACTCTACTTTTACGATGCAAAGCCTTGCTCTTCAAAGCTGGCTATTAAGGAAGCGTGCTTTATATCTGAAAAGATTACATATATTCTTTTTCGTCACCAACTAGATGCCTAAAGATCTCTCGAACACGAGGGTTGAAAGCAGACTTTACTGCGTTATCGTAATATGAAAGATACTTTTTTTAATATTTAAGCTCACTTCTAAAGCATCTATAAACTAAATAACCTTGGAAGATTTTTTAAATAAGACTCCATAAAACTAAAGCTCTAAAAATTAGTTTAAAAACGCAAGAATTTTATTACCTAAACAAACACCTGTCGACAACCAATATAACCTTTAAAGTTAAATTCTATTCGAGTCGGCAGGGATAATATATTCAATAATAATAATATGTTATAATTTGCGAGAATTCAATGAGCACCGTTTAGATTGCCTTTACGAACCTCATTTGAATCAAAATACGACTCTTACACGAAAACCCTAAAGCGAACATTAACCTAATCGAGTGAATTAGGATTAATTTTTTTGTAACTATGAAAAAAGTTGAAATTTTCACTGATGGCGCATGCAGGGGGAACCCAGGCCCTGGAGGCTATGGTTCCATTATAAGAATTAAGGGAAAAGACTGCGAGATTAGCGGCTCGGCAAAAAAAACTACTAACAATATTATGGAGCTCACTGCTGCGGTTGCTGCCTTGAAACATTTAGATGCACCATCGGAAGTAGTCTTAACTTCTGATTCGCAGTACTTGGTAAAGGGAATGACTCAATGGATCAACGGATGGATTAAGAAAGGTTGGGTCACCGCCTCTAAACAACCAGTAAAAAACAAAGACATCTGGATAGAGCTTGAGCAACTAAGCAAAATACATAAAATATCCTGGAAATGGGTTCGAGGACATCAAGGGCATATTGAAAACGAACGTTGCGACCGCCTAGCAAACATAGCCGTAGACAAAATTAACTACTAAGAACATAGAACGATAGTTTTCACAAACTATATGAGGCAATAGAAAATGTGGGTTTACGTTGGTCCGTTAAAATATATTCCACTCGAATTACTCACAAAAAAGGCTTTAATAGGGGCTATTCTCATGGTCCCTCTAATTTTCGCTTCCTGCTCGATCTTCAAGTCAAAACCATATAAAACTGCAACTAGAGACAGAAGTCTAGATCAAATTTATAAATCCCAACGTACAAAAAAACCCGACCTATCTATCCCTCGGTCATCTCATGGTAATCCTCCTTTTTGGTATAGAAATAGAAGAACTACCCAAAAGGAGTTACCACCTCAATCAGAATCAAACAAATCTCTTTCTACCAAAACTCCTATTCCTGATTTTTTTTCAAAAACTCCAAAAGTTTTTATCGACGACCTAGATCAAGCATCACTTAAAAAAGTAATCCTAAATCAGCTAAAAACAATGGAGTTTATTGACCCATCAAAGACACAACGACTAGGTGACTTAATGGTGACAAATGGGTGGTTAAAAGAAACTCTTGTATCTTTTTTGAGCCTGACAAATGAAAACCTACCTCCCAATGAGTTTAGCCAACGTCTTAGAGAGGAATTTATTATTCACCGAGTAGGGAAGGGAAAGAACCAGAAGGTTCTTTTTACTGGATACTATGCACCAATGATGGAAGCAAGCCGAGTCAAAACGGACAAATACCGTTATCCGATTTATAAACTTCCAGAACCTTCTTCAGAGCCTCAACTTATTGGGCACAGCGAAAAATATAGAATTCGTAAATCATCCGTTCCCGACATCCAAGCATGGCGCAAATATACCCGAAAGCAAATAGATGGAGATGGCATCCTAACAGGTCAAGAATTAGAAATAGCTTGGCTTAGTGATGATGTAGATCGATTCTTTTTACACATTCAAGGATCAGGTCAACTCCAGTTCGTTGATGGTACATCATCGGGGGCTCATTTTGCGGGAACTAATAATTATGAATTTGGAGGCCTAGGCAAGCGAATGATAAAAGATGGCGTGATTAATCTCGCACAAGGTTCTATGCAGGGCATTAAAAAATATTTCAAGGAACACCCTGAAGACATACAAAAATATTTTTTTCACAATAAACGGTATATCTTCTTTAAACTTTCCAACAAAGGCAAACCTCGGGGTTCTGGTGGCGGGGAGTTGCTCGGTGGCCGATCAATTGCCACGGACAAGAAAGTTTACCCAGCGGGAGGACTTGCCTTTGTAAAACTGCGCAAGCCCATCCTCAACAAGAAAAACGAGATCGTTCAATGGAAAAGTTTTTCTCGGTTCGTGGTTGATCAAGATACTGGAAACGCAATTCGAGGAAAAGGAAGGGCTGATTTCTACTTTGGAATGGGAGACATCGCTGGAGCTAAAGCGGGGCATTTTCATGAACGGGGAGATGTTTTTTATATCGTCAAAAAATCAAACCATGTAAGAAAAAAATCTTAAGCAGGCAAAAAATTACCTCGCCATTAAACAAACAAGACTCAGCCAGCTCAAATTATCTATTCAGAGTGCAAAGCAACTAATCGTTTATCAATAAAATCGAACCTCTCATCGCGGACATGCAACTGTTCCTTATCTGGATCGCCATGTACTGCGGAGTAATCCATGTTTTTCGTATTTCTTTTAATCATACAGGCAAAGGTAATGCTCTCAGGCTTTTCTTCGATATCTAAAAAATCTACTGCTTTAATATAAGTTGAGCCCGTGGTAACAATGTCATCTACAATCAACCAGTGCGTATCTACCGGATAAGCAGGGATTACCAACTCTGAATAGTCCGTGCTCTTCTTAGGCATTATGTAAAAAGGAAGGTTAATTAACTTTGACAATACATAACCAATACGTATTCCTTCTGTTTCGCAACCAATAACAACATTAAATTTACCATGCTTAGACTGCCAGACATCCAGCTTCTGTTTTAGCAAGCTGCAGTAAGCTTCGTTCATAGTGTCGGATAATTGAGAATAATCGTAATTATACCTGGACTTCGCTCCCGAGCTTAAAACAAAATCCCCTTCTTTTATAATTCTTGAAAACACAGCATACTCCTCGAAAGCTAATTAAAAATATTCAGACAATTACTTTAAATTGAATATAAAATAAAACTCTAAAAGATTATTTTTTTAATTTAATCATTAATAGATCCAATCATTCTTCTTCAGGCCAAGCAAATTTTCCAATGAGCGGAACAAACTTACAACTTTCTTTTTCGCGACTCACTAATCGACTTCCAATTTTGCTAAGAACGGTTAGTTGTTGAGATTCTCGACCGCCTACAGGAGCAACTAAATGTCCCTTATCTGCCAACTGCTCTATTAATGCCATTGGGATACTCGGCGTAGCGGCTGAGATTAGGATCGCATCAAATGGTGACTGATCGCGCCAACCATATGTACCATCAAAAACTTTGAAAACAATATTTTCATACCTTAAGCTATTCAGTAACACCTTGGTTTTTTGAACGATAGGCCTAATTCTTTCAATAGTAAATACCTGCGAAGCCATCTCAGCTAGGATAGCTGTCTGATAACCTGATCCAGTCCCAATCTCCAAAACTCTTTCTTTCCCTTTAAGGTGCAAAGCCTCCGTCATTGACGCAACAATATATGGTTGCGAAATTGTCTGATTTTCACCAATCGGTAGTGGACAATCTCCATAGGCTCTCTGCTGTAACGAAGAATCAACAAAAAGGTGGCGTGGCACGCGACTCATCACTTCCATCAAAGCGAGGTCCTTGATACCGCGCTCCAACAGTTGTTCTTCTATCATTTTCCTTCTTTGCCCAGCGTACGCCTTTATGGCCTGTTCCGTCAGGTTCACCTGAAACGAACTCCTCTAAACACTACTAATTTAAGAAACCATAACACGCTACCAAAGGTGCTAATTTAAAAAACTAATCTAGGAAGGATAAGCCATTAATGTAAATGAAGGGCTATATTCGTTTTTCCTGTAAAAGGTTTGAATCTTAATCGTTCAACTAGACTTACCTCTTCATAACCTCCTGAAAGAGTTTCTAGCAAAAGGGGGTTTTGATAAAAAATAAGATCCCAGCTGTCCTGGCACTCTTTGTATTTCAGAAGGTATATATTGTCATCATCGGCTTCCACCTTAAAATAAATCGCACCTTCTCCGTACCACCGATCTACGACTTCTTTTATTTTATACTTACGATCACAAAACTGAAAAGCAACGGGCCTTTCTTTTGCGTTATATTCTGAATGAAATTCAACCTTAATCATGATCCAATATTATGCCCGAACCTATTAAAAGTAAACTCTAATTTAAATAGCGAAAAGGGGGTTCTGTTTTTAGCTTTTAAACTCTTTAAAGCATCGATTAAGATATTTTCTGAAATGCCGGTTTATAGCCACCCCACTTCCTAGTTTTTCTCCATTTTATTTATTTTTGTAAGAAACCAAAAATCGCCTTCACAAAATTCTTAAATGGCATAATTGCGAAAGCAATTTTACTTTTATAGGTTAAATTTAGCAACTTTAACGAATCGCTTATAGCTTAAGGTATATTGACTTTGCAAGGGCAGTTTGTTAGCTTAACAAAATTAATACTTCTAACAATAGATGGAGAGAAAATGCCTTGGGACGATTTACACGAATCTAAAGGATCGGGGAATAAAAGCGGCGGAGGCTCCAGTGAGTCATCAAACAAACCCCCTTTTGATTTTCCTCAAATCCAAATTCCAAAATTCAAACCTTCCATGATCTGGGCTATCCTCGGAGTATTGCTAGTAGTCTGGATTATTCCGGGAACATTCTATTTTGTAGAACCAGATGAAGAAGGAGTGGTTGTCACCTTTGGAAAATTCTCTCGTATCACAACACCTGGGATGCATTTTAAATTTCCTTCTCCCATAGAACATGCGAGTACGCCAAAGGTTAAAAAAATTCGCCGAGCTGAAATAGGGTTTCGTACAACTCAGGGAGGCGGTACCCAAAAAGTACCTGCTGAGTCTCTCATGCTCACCGGTGATCAGAATATAATCGACATCAACCTTGTTGTTCAATACAAAGTGATGGACTCGGTAGCGTATCTATTTAATGTACAACGAGTACATAAACTTGTAAGAAGTACTACCGAAACCGTCGTCCGAGGTATAGTTGGTAGCCGCAAAATTGACGAAGCTCTTACAACAGGTAAAGCGGCTATTCAAATATCGGCTCAGGAACAAATTCAGGCTCTTTTGGATAAACATAAATCAGGAGTCCAAATTGTCACCATTCAACTGCAAGATGTTCACCCACCTGAGCAGGTAGCATCAGCATTTAAAGATGTTGTATCTGCACGAGAAGATAAACAAAGAATGATTAATGAGGCTCAAGGATACCGTAACTCAGTGATCCCTGAAGCTCGGGGGCAAGCAGCCCAAATTGTAAGAGCATCTGAAGCATACCGAGAAGAAAAGGTTAGTATGGCGCAAGGTGATGGACAACGATTTGTCTTGCAATATAATGAATACAAAAAAGCACCTGAAATCACTCGAAAGCGAATTTATCTTGAAACCATGGAAGAGGTGTTACCTTCTATGCAGAAATTCGTAATGGGGAATAATAAACAAGGCGTTCTCCCGATTCTTCCGTTAAGACCCGGAGCAATTGGCGACGTAACTGGAAGATAAAACTAACTATGAAACAAAATGGACTTATTATAGGTTTGGTGCTCGTAGCATCACTGATATCAACCTCAATGTTTACTGTACACCTGACGCAAACAGCAGTACTACTAGAGTTATCAAAGCCAAAAAAAATAATCACAGAACCAGGTCTATACTTTAAAATTCCGGTTCTGCAGAAGGTTCGTTTTTTTTCCAAACAACTTTTGGACAATGACTCGCCACCTACTGAATTAATTACACGAGATAAAAAAAATCTACTCATTGATAACTTTTCTTTATACCGTATTATTGATCCTTTGAAATTTCTAGAAACAGTGCGCACTGAAAATGGTGCTCGGGCTCGCCTTGATGATATTGTTTACTCTGAACTGCGAGTCGAAATTGGCACACACGACCTTATGGATGTTGTGACCGAAAATAGAAATCTCATCATGGCTAAGGTGACAGCCGAATCAAATAAAAAAGCAGCAGAATATGGAATACAAATGGCTGATGTTAGGATTAAGCGGGTTGATCTGCCTCCAGAAATAGCTAACTCAATTTTTAATCGTATGCGTACCGAACGTCAGCGTATTGCCATGGAATACCGCTCGGAAGGGAAAGAAGAATCTACCAAAATTCGGGCTCAAACTGATAAAGAAAAAACAATCCTAATCGCTCAAGCTTACAAACAGGAACAAACTATTCGTGGTGAAGGCGATGGACAGGCAACAAAGATATATGCTGATGCATTTTCAAAAGACCCTAAGTTTTATAACTTCATTCGCTCAATGGAAGCTTATAAAAAATCTTTAAAAACGGACACCACCATTCTTTTGTCTGAAGATTCTGAGTTCTTAAACTTCCTCAATAAGAATAAGTAACAATTAAAATAGGACGGTTCTGTCCTCATGCTACTTTTCTATAGTCAACCGGGAGTTCAAACCGGTTCCCGACTTTCACAGAGTTTACATTTCCTATGAGAATTTTGATAGTTGGAGCTGGCATTGTCGGTAATCATTTGGCAGAAGAACTCTCCGAAGAAGGTCACGATATTGCTATTATCGATGAAGACTTTTATAAAATCCGTCGTATCTCAGATACGTTGGATGTAATGGCAGTTTGTGGCAATGCTTGTCTACCAAGTGTTCTTGTAAAAGCTGGAATTCGAGATATGGAAATGGTTATTTCCGTTACCAACAAGGATGAAATAAACCTAATGGTTTGTTTTCTAGCCTCAAAATTCGAAGTTCCAAAACGATTCGCTAGACTTCGGAGTATGGAATTTACCGGACCTGGTCAAATTTTTCCACCAGAAGAATTGTTTGTTGACCACGCGATCAACCCAGGTGAAATCATTATTGATACTATTCTCAAAATCCTACAAACACCAGGAGCGGTAAATGTGGCCGAATTTGCCCAAGGTAAGGTTTTATTACGCGAATTTGATCTGCCACAAAATGCTCCCTTAACAGGAAAAAGTATTCAAGAGCTAGCAAGCATTTCAGATCTCGATCTAATCTTGATTGTAGCTATTGTCCGAGAAGGAAAACTGATTATACCAAAACCAGAAGATATTCTTCAAACCGGCGACCGAATCTACACTTTGGTAAACAAAGAATTTCTGCCATTTCTTTTGCCGATGCTAAATAAAACCGTCGATGCAGTAGAAAAAATAGTCATATATTCGGCTAATCCTTTATCAGTCAACCTCGCTAAAGCGCTAGAGGAAATTGTAAAAGATGTATGTATCATCGAACCTTCTCTGGAGACTGCCCACAAGGCAGCAGACGAGCTTTCAAAGACTTTAGTACATCACGGCACTGGAACAGACCTCGACCTATTTAATGACATTAATATGAAAGATGCAGACTTTTTTATGGCTCTTTCTGACGATGATGAAAATAATATTCTCGCCTCTCTTCTGGCCAAAAAACATGGCGCGCGGCGCGCACTGGTCATTACTAATGACCCTGAGTATTTACCTATTGTTGATTCAATTGGCATGGATATCACAATTAATCCTCGCCTGATCGTAGTAAGCACAATTTTAAAACATTTGCGCAAAGGAGGCGTTATTTCTGTCTTCAAACTCATAGAAGATGCAGAGGTTATGGAACTTATTGTCGATGCCAATTCAAAGATTGCCGGAAATAAAATTTCTAGTTTAAACTTTCCACGAGATGCGATGATAGGCGCAATCATACGTGAAGGAGAAATGATGGCGCCTGAGACAGGGATTACTATTGAAGAGGGCGATTCAGTCATTGTCGTTGCTTTGAGTTCAGCAATCGAAAAAATAGAAAAAATTTTTGGCCGTAAAAGACACTTTTTCCGCTTCCAATGAACATATTTGCAATTTTTAATGTTGTGGGGGTCCTCCTCCTTCTTCTCTCTGGGCTAATGGTCCTGCCTGTTGGCATTTCACTTTACTACGATTATCCGCCGTTGCCTGGATATATGACCGAAACACAGGCATTTATTCTGACCCTTGTGGTGTCATTTATAACTGGCCTTTCTTTGTGGAAGGTTCTTCCGTCAGGCGTTGAAAAACTCAGGGATCGAGAGGGATTTGCCATTGTTGCTTTGTCATGGTTATTCATCGCGCTAGCCGGTGCGTTTCCTTATTACCTTTCTGGGGCCTGCCCTGATTTTATAGATGCGTTCTTTGAAAGTATGAGTGGTTTTACTACGACAGGGGCATCTATTTTAGTCGATATAGATTCATTACCTCGTGGGATTCTATTTTGGAGAAACCTAACCCAATGGTTTGGAGGAATGGGCATCATTCTGCTATCTATGGCAATTTTCCCGGCACTTGGGATTGGTAGCACTCACTTGTTTAAGGCAGAGGTCCCTGGTGGAGTCACTGTAGAACGTATGCAGCCTAGACTTGCCGAAACAGCAAAAATTTTATGGAAAACGTATGTTGTATTGACTGTGTTGCAGATAATTCTACTTAAATTAGGCGGAGTTGAGTTTTTTGATGCACTATGCCACAGCCTTTCTACAGTTGCTACAGGTGGATTTTCAACACACAACTCCAGCATCGGCTATTTCAACAGTCCCTATGTAGAATCGATTTCTATATTATTTATGTTTTTAGGTGGTGTCAGCTTTGCCCTTCATTATCAATTGGTAAATGGTAACTTTGGAACAGTATTTAAAAACCCTGAATTACGTTGTTATGGGGCTATAATTATCATCGGGATTGCTCTGGCAACTTGGGGGTTAATCTCTTCTAGGCCTGATTTGTCACTAAATGATTCCTTTCGTAAGGCGGCATTTAATATCGTTTCAATTAATACAACTTCTGGTTTTATGACCGATGATTTCAACCTGTGGCCAAATTTTTTAAGAATCTTTATGCTGGTTATTATGATGGTCGGGGGATGTTCCGGTTCAACCAGTGGTTCGTTAAAAGTGATCCGCTTTGTAATCTTGTTCAAAATAATAAGAATGGAACTAAAAAAACTCGTCCACCCCCGTGCCATTTTTCATGTAAAAGTTGCTGGTAAATCGATAGACCCAGACGACTTGACCAATGTAGTTGCCCTTACTTGCTTTTTTATGGGATTTGCAACCTTAGGCTGTATTCTTAAATCTACACCCATTATAGATAAAAGAATACAGCCTAAGGTTGCAAATCCCATAAAAAAGC
>Ga0115000_10002440_pt1 | contig 16035 bp, 14 predicted proteins | sample ArcticOcean_MG_C_6_FD_89690 | JGI IMG/M metagenome (GOLD analysis project Ga0115000, IMG submission 89690) | Marine microbial communities from western Arctic Ocean - ArcticOcean_MG_CB8_128 | ecosystem: Environmental > Aquatic > Marine > Oceanic | place: Arctic Ocean: Canada Basin | collected...
AAATGCCTTGAATCGGGTATGAGCGATTATTTGCCGAAACCGGTTCGCCCAAATGAGCTCGAAATGATTCTCGATAAATGGGGCGGCGTTTCAAAGGAGAGCCAGCAGTCGTCGTCGACCGTAGAATCACAGGTATCCAATGTTTCTCAATTGGTGGATTTGTCTGAATTTAGGGAAATGTTTGCGAATGATGATGCGACATTCACCACGCTCGTAGCATCGTTCATGGAGACGATGAATAAAACTGTGGCGCAATTGGAAAAGGAAATTTCGGAGACAAAGGATTTGGACGAAATGAGGCTTCTCTCGCATTCCCTAAAAGGTAGCTCAGCCAGTTATGGGGCTCATCACTTGAGTCAGGCTGCGTCAGATATGGAGCTAGCCTGTAGTAAAGGGGATATCGACGAAGCGATTGATCTCTTCAAAAATGTAAAGCAACTCTCGGCACGCACAGAACGCGCTTTGCAGGAAGTCGTCGATTAAAGGGCTCTAAGACCCCGTTTGATCCCTGTTGAGCTTGATTGGTCGGGTAAAGTGACAGGCGAATGCGCTTGTCATCGTTTTTGAGGGCTCTTATCGCTAGCCTTTTTTCAACGCGAAGAGATCCATGTCGACCGAATTAGAGCAGAGTTACGATCCTAAGAAAGTGGAAACCAAGTGGTACAAAACTTGGGAAGAATCTGGATGCTTCGACGGAGAAGTAAAGAACGACCGCGATTCGTTTACCATCATGATCCCCCCGCCAAATGTGACGGGTATGTTGCACATGGGCCACGTGCTCGACAATACGCTGCAGGACATTTTCATCCGCCGGGCCCGCGTCGAAAGCAAATCCGCGCTTTGGTTTCCGGGCACCGACCATGCATCGATCGCAACGCAGGTGAAGGTCGAGCAATCTTTGCGTAAGCAAGGTACCTCGCGTCGTGAACTCGGACGGGAAAAATTCCTCGAGAAAGCTTGGGAATGGTCGGACGAGCATGGTGGTATCATCTTCAATCAGCTGCGCAACCTAGGCGCCTCCTGCGATTGGAGGCGTTCGCGTTTCACGATGGATCCGGAGTATCAATGTTCCGTCATCTCCTCATTTGTCGAACTCTACAAACGCGGTTTCATTTATCGAGGCAAGCGTCTCGTGAATTGGTGTCCCGCGTCTCAGACGGCTCTCAGTAATGAGGAAGTCATTATGAAACCGCAAAAGGGGAAACTCTACAAGATGCGGTACGAGATCGTCGAGGAGCCAGGCCGATTCGTCGAAATCTCTACTACACGCCCCGAGACGATTATGGGCGATACGGGCATCGCTGTTCATCCGGAAGACGAGCGATACGCGGATTTGGTGGGCAAGCATTGTTGGCGACCGTTTCCTCGAGCGGAAATCGTAATCGTAGCAGACCGCGCGGTTGAAAAAGATTTCGGAACGGGAGTATTGAAAGTGACTCCAGCCCACGACCAGGTGGATTTCGACATCGGCAAACGCCATGACCTTGAGGTGATCGATGTCATGAATCCAGATGGCACGCTCAATGATACAGCGGGCGAAGAATTTGCCGGAATGGAGCGATTTAAGGCGCGCAAGCTTGCGGTTCTAAAACTTGAAGAACTCGGTTTACTGGTCGAGATCGAAGACTACGACAATAACGTAGGTTTCTCGGAACGCGCGGACGTGCCGATCGAGCCACGTTTGTCTGAACAGTGGTATCTAAAGTACCCGAAGGTCGAAGAGGCCAAGCGTGCGGTTGAAAATGGCACCATCAAATTTCACCCAAAACGCTGGGAAAAAGTTTACCTCCATTGGCTAAATAATATCCAGGATTGGTGCATTAGTCGACAGCTCTGGTGGGGGCAGCGAATACCGGTTTGGTATAAAAAGGGCGCTGATCGAAGCGATCCAGAGAATTGGCATGTCTCGGTCGATGGCCCAGGCGATCCGGAAAACTGGGAACAGGATGAGGACGTTTTGGATACATGGGCATCTTCGAACTTATGGCCATTCGCGACTTTCGGTTGGCCGAGCGACGATCCTAAAGTTAAGGCGGAATTGGACTATTTCTATCCTACCAGTATGCTGGTGACGGGATTTGATATTATCTTCTTTTGGGTGGCTCGCATGATCATGTCGGGGCTCGAGTTGATGGGAGAGGAAAAGGAAACCTTGACCGATGAAGAGATCGAGAAACGCGTTCCTTTTAAAGACGTGTTCATTCACGGGCTGATTCGCGACTCGAAAGGCCGCAAGATGTCGAAGTCGCTCGGCAATTCTCCAGATCCTCTGGACCTGATCAAAAAGTACGGGGCTGATGGTCTTCGTTTTGGCATTATAAATATCGCTCCGAACGGATCGGATATTCTTTTTGCCGAAGAGCGTATCGAGATTGGGCGCAATTTTTGCACGAAGCTTTGGAACGCGTGCCGTTTTCGCCAAATGGCGGGGGGAGTCTCGGGCGAACAGAGCTTGGAGGCGATTGTCGATCGGCTCGCTGGTTCGCAGCTTGAAGGTTATGGCAACTGGATCCTCTTCCGTTTATTGCAGACGATCGAAGATATCGAGGGTCAGTTTGCTCGATTCGAAATGCACCAGCTTACGCATACTTTGCACAACTTTTTCTGGGGCGATTTTTGCGATTGGTACGTCGAGGCGGCGAAAGCGATGCTGCAGTCAAAGGACGATCCTCGTCACGATGCAGCTCTCGCTGTATCGGACTTATCGATACGCCAGTCATTATTGCTGCTTCACCCGATTATGCCACACATTACCGAAGAGCTTTGGTCGTCGATGGGCTACTCCGAAAATGGAGGATTTTTGCAAGATAGCGGTTTGATTAAAGCATCGGAACTAAGAAGCTTGTTTGAGTCGAAGGGCGTTAAAATCGACGAAGGCGGAGCTCAACGGATTGAGCAAGTTAAGGAATTGATCACTCAAGCTCGGGCAACGAAAGCGGAATACAAGGTTGCTTCAAAGCGTGATGTCACATTGTTCGTTACGCCGACTGACGCTGCAAGTTCGACAGTAATCGAGGACAATTTGGATACAATCAAGAGGCTAGCTGGCGCGGCGACGATCGAATTGCGTGAGAAAGTCGAGAATCTTCCTGGTTCGGTTTCTGCTCTTGGAACGGTTTACCTCGATCTTTCTAGCGCGGTTGATGTGGAAGCAGAGAAGGCTCGCTTGAGCAAGGAGCTTGAACGGCTCGGTAAGGCGATTCAAGCTGGTACCGGAAAACTCAAAAATCCCAAGTTTGTGGACAAGGCCCCCCCTACAGTCGTTGAAGGAGCTCGCAAGCAACTCGCCGAGACCCAAGCGAAGCACGACGAGATCACCCGCTTGTTGAAGAGTTTGTAAGAACGGAATCGATCAAGTATTGGAGTTCCGCTTACATCGCTTTAGGCAAGTGTTGTGAATTATTTGTATCTGGAATAGTCGTTGCGTTGGAATCTCCCTGAAACGGGCTCGACAGGAATAGATGTTTTGGGTAAGGTATTTCCGAACTCTTTACCTCCAACCCAATTGAAATATGAAGAAGCGAATCATTCTCTGCTGCGACGGTACCTGGAACGATCTGGAAATGCGCTATATAACGAATGTCGGGCGGATTGCTCAAGCAGTCTTGCCTGTAAGTCATTCGGGCTTGCAGCAAATCGTGTATTACGACGATGGGGTGGGCGCTGATAAAAAGGGGTTTGCGAGAATGATTTCGGGAGGATTTGGAATAGGGTTGGAGCGGAATATTTACGAAGCGTATCGTTTTTTATGTTTCAACTACGAAAAGGGCGATGAGGTTATCCTTTACGGTTTTAGCCGTGGCGCTTATACAGTTCGTAGTTTAGCGGGGATGATTGGGAGGGTTGGGCTTGTGAAGTCTGTTGAGCTTAAGTATATTCCTGAAGCGCTCGAATTGTATCGGAATAATGACGACGAGGCATCAGCGACGTTTAAGCGAACGTTCGCTCGTGATGGATCGATTACGCTGATGGGTTGCTGGGATACGGTAGGGGCGTTGGGCATACCCGATAAGACGCCGTGGATTCCCTTCGATGATTTCAGGAAGGGTCGTTATGAGTTTCACGATACGAATCTCGGTGTTCACATTGAGAGGGCATTGCATGCCGTTTCGATTGATGAGCAGCGTAAGGAGTTCCTACCGACATTGATGAATCAGGATTCCGCTGCTCCAAGTTCGCAGAAATTGAAACAAGTTTGGTTTCCTGGCGATCATGGATGCGTTGGCGGGGGGTCTTGGGAAAAACACGGGCTTTCAAATGGAGCTTTGAAATGGATGGTGGATGAAACGTCTGCGATGATGCCGGATGTCGCAATCGACTTGAATCGTCTGAAGGACAAAGCGAGTGGGGATCATAGCATCTATTATAATTTAGACGTGGGGCTGGTCTATTCTGAAGTGGATAGGAATATAGAAGCGAAGTGGTCTGAGGTTCACGAGACGACACGTCTTCGCTGGAAGGAAAATAAGGATTATCGAGCTGCTAAGCTGAAGAAGAAATTCGGAGCTCAACTAAACAAATGGAAGAACTCGAAAGCGAGACGACTGCTCGTAAAGACTCGCTCTTTGGAGGTAGGAGCAGAGGCCTTCGCAAGGGTCTAGTCTGAATCGAAATCAAATCGCTCGAAAGTGCTCGTTACGAAAGGCGAAGTCTACCGGATTGAAATCTCGGATCTTCAAGTTTGGAAGGACGGAAACTTGGATGCCTGCGATATCCGCGGTTGGGATACAAGCGGGAAGAAGGGCGCCTGGAAGAATGGGAAGCCTTATAAATTTGATAAGGTCAAAAAACGATTGATTAGCGCTGCGAAGAAAAATCGCCTAAATATCAAAGGCGATTGGTTTGAGCTCGTTGTGAGTGTGGATGGGAAGAAATTCGATCGTTTGAAACTTTCCGTAGACAAAGTGAATGCTCGATTCGTGGCCGAATATAAAACTCCTAAGAAACGTGAACTGGTATTTGCCGCGAACGATTTGAGCTCCTCTTGGAAGCTGATCGATAAGTACGACAACAACGAAGGTTGGGCCTGGATTCGTATCGAACGGAAGGGTTAGAGAATCCAGATTAGGTTTGGAGCTGATTCAGTGGCGATATTGTGGCGTAGTGGCTTAGGTGTTGTTCATTGTTTTAACTGCTCTTTTAGAGGGCGAATGACCGATTCCGCTCAATCAACCGCTTGACAGAGTCGTTACTATTCTTAGTTAAACATCCTTAACTTGATCGATTTAATGGAGATTAAGAATATGACGGCAAATTTAGTGACAGAATCAGCATCGAAATTGGACTTGGAGTCGGCGGCTCCTCGGGAACGCGTGGCTTGGGCGGCGGATATGTTCGGGGAAGATTTGATTATGACGACTAGTTTCGGGACGCATTCCGCGGTAATGTTGCATTTGGTAACATCCGTGGTGCCGGATATTCCAGTGGTTTTCATCGATACGGGCTATCTCTTTCCGGAAACCTATCGTTTCGGGGCAGAGTTGTCAAAGAGGCTGAACTTAAATCTCAAGAAGTACCATGCTCGTATTTCTGCTGCTGAACAAGAGGCTTTACAGGGTCGCCTTTGGGAAGCAGGTGCGGATGAACTCAAGCAATACAATGTTATGAATAAGGTCGAGCCGATGGCCCGGGCTCTTCGGGAGCTTGGAGCGAAGGCATGGCTAGCGGGTTTGCGTCGGAGTCAGGGTGAAACCCGGTCAAGCCGACCGATAGTGGAATCTCAGAACAAAATGACCAAGGTTTATCCGATTCTCGATTTGGATAATCGCGGGATGCATGAATACCTGACGAATAACGATCTGCCTTATCACCCGCTTTGGGACTTAGGTTACGTTTCTCTGGGTGACTGGCATAGCACCTCTAAGTTGGGTGCAGGCATGACCGAAGCAGATACGCGATTTGGCGGGTCGAAGCGAGAATGTGGCTTGCACGAAGCATCGGGCAACGTGGATTTCCAGATCTAGTCTAGGCCGATTTGGCCGTTGTCGGCTTTCGCAATTGGGTTTTAAAACGAAGAAGCCGCATTCCTGAGGAATGCGGCTTCTTACTGAAAATTGGTAAAGGCGAGGTTGTTTAGGCCTTTTCGACCAAGCCTGCCTTGATGGCCTTAACGCAGACCCACAAGCGTTTTACCTGTCCTGAGGGGAGGCGTACCTTGATGCGTTGCAGGTTCGGGCGGAACTTGCGTTTTGTAGTTTTAGTTACGTGTGTACCAATTCCACCGCTTTTCTTGCTTTGACCCTTGCGGTGGATGATACTGCCTGTGGTAGGACGCTTGCCTGTTATTGCGCAAATTCTTGCCATGTCGAAATAGATTAAGAACGGAGGAAAAAAGGGTAGCCCAGTCTCCTTGGCAAGCAGTTTTTTGGGAATTTCATCAAGGATTGGTTGATTCGAGTTGAATGGCTGCTCCTTTGGATGGCTAGGCCTTGAACGATTTATTTTCTAGAATCGCGTTCTTATTCCGCTGAGGGCTTGGAATTGTTGCCCCATGAGGCTGGGGTGGATGAGTTGACGGAGTTGGTTTTTAGCTTGATTTCCGAAGCCGGGGCCAGCCGCGAAGGCTTCGCTGACGAAGTTGGGGGCACGTTTTAGAACGAAGGATTCTTGGCTTTCGAGCCCGATGGACTGGAAGTGATTTCGCTCAAGCGCGGTTTCCAACCAGTCCCAGCAGATGTGACAGGTCAGATCTTGTTCCCCGATGGCATCGAGCAGGTTGGGCGCTTGTCGATGGTTTCGGTATGCACGGGCGGTCCCTTGATGTGTGTCGTAGGAAAGCGCCTTCCAGGTTTTTCCGTAGTCGAAGGCGATGAATGCTCCGTTCCAGGGTTCTTGGCAGATTTTTTCTAATAGATTGCTCGCTTCGAGCGGCAAATCGACGGTGTAGCCTTCAGGGGCAACTTGAGGGAGCGCATCGACTACTGTCTGTATAACCGGAGAAATGGTCTCGCGTTCCGCGAAGCGAATTCCTTGCGGGTCTATTTCGATACCGCGTTCGCGCCAGGAACCGTTTTTGTGGATAACGCTATGAAACGGTTGGGCATCGAATAGCTCGTTGGAAAAGACAACTAGCGGGCCGTCAAGATTGAGTTCTTCACCGATTCGAATCGTTTGGGTGTCGAGAAAGGGATTTTTGATGCCGTCGAGAAGCGCGGCTTCGGGTTCTGCCCCGATTTCAATCCATTTGGCTTCGCTGGGGGCGATACCGGATTGCTTGAGCAAATCGATACCTGCTTCGAGGAGAATCGGCCCAAAGGCTTGTTTCATACTCGAAGCGGTGAAGAAGTCCGTGGAGCGATCTCGGCCTACGCGTTTTCGGTCGGTCTGGTAATAGCCGAAGTCCGGGTTGTAGAGGGCTATTTCGACAAATTGATCGAAGGGAACGAACCCATTCGAGCCTGAGGCGTCTTCTATTGCTTGCCGAACGCTTGCCGATGCTATTTCTGTGAATGCCATTTCTATGAGCTGACTCTTGATGGCTGTCGCTCGGGTTCAATCTCCAAGTTCTCGAAGCGTCTCTACTGTTAGCTAAGGTTTCTTTTATAAATGAATTTTTTTAAACGAATTATTGTTATCGCCCTGGGGGCGACATTTTTGGCGTTGGCCTACCAATTCGGCATGGATGTTGCCCAGCAGGGCGGCTTGGCTCCTTATTGGGAATCCAGGCAAAAGGCGGCAGAGATACGGTCTGCTTTGCGGCTGATTAGCGTTTATTACGTGGATGGAGAGGCTGTTGAGCTGGATGGATTGTCGGAGTCGGCAATCGTTGGAATGATCGAGGAACTCGATCCGTATTCTGAGTATCTTGATTTTAACCGACTAAGGCAGTTGGGTGAAGAAACGAGTCAGGAGTTTGGCGGAATCGGGGTACAAGTGGAGATGCGAGATGAGTTTCTAACTGTGATCGCTCCGATCGGAGGGTCGCCTGGCGAGCGTGCAGGGCTCGTCCGAGGCGATCGGATTGTCGGCGTGGATGGCGAAAGCATCGAAGGGTTGAACATTTCAAAGTCGGTTGCCGAATTGAAAGGCAAGCCGGGGACGCAAGTGGCGATCTTAATAGAGCGAAGCGAAGTCGATGAGCGTTTCGAGGTGGAGGTTATTCGCGAATTGATCGAAGTAGACAACGTGCATGGAGCGGAGATTTTGGAGTCAGGTATCGGCTATTTGCGGATTTCCCAGTTCGGCAAACGCACGGGCGACGAAATGGTGACTGCTATTGAGTCGCTTCTGGAACAAGGGATGGATGCTTTGATGATCGACTTGCGAAATAATCCGGGCGGGTTGTTGGACGTGGCTGTCGAAGTGGTTGAGAAGTTCGTCCCGGCGGGACAGCTGGTTGTGTATACGAAAGGGCGTCACGAAGCGATGAGCGAAGAGTGGTATGCCCAGGCGGATGGCGACCCTTATGGGTTTCCGATTGTGGTTTTGGTGAATCCTGGATCGGCGAGCGCATCGGAGATTGTGGCGGGGGCCTTGAAGGATTCGGGTCGAGCTCAATTGGTAGGAGCAAAGACTTTCGGCAAGGGGTCCGTGCAGAGCATTTTGCCTTTGGGCAAGAATACTGGATTGAAGCTAACTACGGCGAAATATTATACGCCCGGCGGTTATGTGATTCATGAGAATGGAATCGAGCCGGATGTGTTAGTTGAAATTACGACGGAAGAAGAGGGATATCTCGCTATTCAACGGAATCGCTTGTCGTCGATGCCCCTTGAGGAATTCGTAGAGCGATTCGAGTTCGAGCCGATCGAGGATGAGCAAATGAACGCGGCGAAGGGATTGTTGCTCGAAGCTTTGGGAAAACCAAGCAATGATATTGGGAATTGAAAGTTCCTGTGACGAGTCGGCCCTCGCTTTGCTCGATCGTTCGAAGGGAATTGTGGGCGAGTGGATTAGTAGTCAGGTGACATTGCATGCTGAATACGGAGGGATTGTTCCAGATCTTGCGAGTCGAGAGCATTTGAATAATTTCGGTCCATTGCTGAAGGAGCTTTCGGATGAATTCGATATCGATTCGGTCAACGAGATTGTTGTGACGGCGGGGCCTGGTTTGGCGGGTTGTTTGGCGATGGGTTTGTCCGTGGCGAATGCCTTGTCGGTTTCCCTCGGGGTTCCAGTATTTGCTGCTAATCACCTGCGAGCTCATGCTCATTCGGTTTTTATATCGTTGTATCAGGAAGACATAGACGTTTTTCAAGAAGCCTTGGATGGCTTGTTGCCCCATCTATCGCTTGTCGTATCAGGCGGAAATACGCTTCTGGTTCGAATTGATGAAGATCGTTCGCTTTCCATCTTGGGGCAGACGATTGACGATGCGGCGGGTGAAGCTTTGGATAAAGGGGCAAAGCTATTGGGTCTAGGTTATCCTGGCGGTCCGAAGCTTGAAAAGATCGCGCGAGACGGAAAACCGAATATATTCGCCTTTCCAAGAGCGTTGATTGGGAAGCCGAATTTGGATTTCAGTTTCTCTGGATTGAAGACGAGTTTACGCTATCTTTTGGAGAAGCATACTCAGGACGACCTTGATAGGGTTTTTCCAGATGTTTGCGCTTCGTATCAAGAAGCGGTCGTGGATGTTCTGATTCGCAAGGCTGAGCGTGCCTTGAAACAGGAATCCTTTCGAAGTATTGGTCTATCTGGCGGTGTATCCAATAATCAATCGCTTAGGGATCGATTCGTAGATTTGGGGGAACGCCACAGGGTACCTGCCTTTCTTGCGGAAAGAAAACATACCGGAGATAACGCGGGAATGATCGCGTTTAGTCATGTGTTCGAAGGTGTGGGGCGTACGGCTTCGAAAATCGATATAAAACCTAGCGCGACGATTGAGACAGTTCTTTAAGAGGACTCTCCTGCGGGAGCGGCTTTCTTGGCGGCCTTTTTAGCGATATTTCGTGGGGCTCGTTTTTTAGCGATTTTCTTAGCGATCTTTTTGACCGCCGGCGATTTTTCGTCGGAGGTTTTGACTGGGGTAACTCTAGGCTTACGGGGACGCCTTTCCTTTTCGACGGGCTGCTTGCTTTGCTTTTCGGTTTGCCTGGATTGCAAGGAAGCGTCTTTTGACACTGTCTTTTCAGCTGCTGGAGCGTTCGCTGGAGAATTCTTTGGGGAAGCGGATCGCTCGGGTCGCTCAGAGCGTTCGGTTCTTTCCGAGTGCTCTGTACGTTCGGTTGGCCGCCCGCGACGAGGGTTGCGGGAGCGCCGACGTTGGGGGCGATCTTCCTTCGAATTGTTTTCGTTCGGTTGTTCTTCTTGTTGGGAAGAGGCAATTGGCTTTGGAGCCTTGTCCAGATAAGCTTCGATATTGAAATCGGGTTGGGAGAAGGCTTTGACTAGCTCGTTTAATGGACGGAAGCCGGGATGGGTAACGTCGCCAATCAGGCTGTAGAAAATAGTTTCCGTGGGGAGAACCTGACAGCCAAGTCCCCGAAGCGCTTCGATGGCGTGGGGAGCGTCTTCGGCTCTACGGCAGCCGAGGGCGTCGACGAGAAAGGTAACGTCGATATCTTCGTCGACTGCTTGCAAACCTGTTTGGTAAACGCAGACAGGTGTTTCTAGTCCGCAGACCAGGAGGTGGTAGATTTCATTGTCGCGCAAGAAACACTCGATTCCGGGAGCGCTGAGTGCGGAGAAGCTCTCTTTGTGGAAGCGTTTGGGCGACTGGGCGCGTCGAAGCAGCTTGGCGTTAGTGTGGCCGAGTTTGTTGGGGACTTGTTCGGTGAAAAGCGTGGTGATGCCCAAAGCTTGGGCGGCATCGATTGCGAATGCGCAGCGGCTTAGGAAGCCTGATTTGTCGTGTAGAGTATCGATGAAGCAATCCTGGGCGTCGAGTACGAGCAGGGCTACGGTGTTGATTAGCTCGCTTCGGTCCTTCTGGTTGGTCGGCATTGTTCGTGTGGATAAGCGCTTCTTTGAGGTTAATCAACAAGAAGAGAGAGATTTTTCTAGCCAGGCGCGAATCGACTTGGATAGTGGGCATCTATGGAACTGCACATCGCTCCGATATCCCGAAAATCAAGTTTCACCGAAGATGCATTCGAAAAGAATGACCGAGTTGTCAGTTTGCTACTTCGCACCGAGGAGGAGGTCGTTCGTGTCGATATTCTTGAGAGCGAAGAGGAGGGCTACGAACTTCCGGGGGAATTGATTTGCCGATGGACCCAGGTTTTCAAGCCACGTTCGAAAGATGACAAGGAGGCCCAGGAAGCGTTGAAGCTGACTGCGGACAATTTGTTCATCAGCTTATTTGAAGGTGAAGATGGACCGTCGCAAGAGAATGCGAAGTTCAAACATTTGTTGGGCCTTATGCTGGAGCGGCGGCGATTGCTGCGAGTGAAAGAGCGGGATGCCGCGTTTACGATTTACATTCACCGTCCGACTAAAAACGAGTATGCGGTTCCGAATGTTGAACTTGATCCGCAATTCTTCATTGAGAATCAAGAGAAGCTTGAGTTTTTGAGCCCGGGTTCCGGTGAAAGCGAATCGCCCGCAAGCAAGGGTGAGGCTCCCGAAGTGGAAACTCCCAAATCGTAGTTATTTGATTTTGCGTTGGGGACGCCGATTGCGGGCTATTTGTCCTCGGTAAACCATAAGAGTGCTGTGGGAGTGATTTCCTGGATTCCGATTGAAACGATCTTAGGTCGCTTGATTCGAAAGGGAATGTGGTAGCATCGGGAAATTTTGAATTCGTGTTCTGCATGTATCTTTAAAGCTGATGCTCCATTCACCATTTTCGATTCTAGCATAGCGACAGATGAATATTTGTTTTGGCGGATGCGTAATAATAGAGTCTCGCTGAGCGTGCGTCGTAGCTCGCGGATTTGCAGCTCTGTCTCGCCTTTTATGAATTCGATTTTGCCGAGGCGTGTAGTACCGGCTGCTAGGTATTTGATTGGGGTTCTTTTCGCTAAAGCGGATTGGTTATGATTAACAAGAGCGTCGACTAGAGATTGAAGTTCATTGGCTCCTTTTTGAGGCATATTGAATGGGGTGTATGCATTCTGTTTTCAACGACTTATTGGTCGACGTTTTTACCTCGTTTGGAGATGGGTATTCGTGCTCGCGCTGTTGCCGTTGGGCCGATTCGGCCTGGTATTAAAGCTTTACTTGAAATGCCTAGCAAGCAACCTATATACGGTTAATCATTTTCTGAAATCGAATCAATAAGTAACATGGTCCTCAAAGAAAACTGCAAATATTCATTGGTCATTCCGACAAGCATGGGCGTTCGTCTTACCCCTCAGAATGGACAACCAGTTCATTCAAGCGACACGTTTTTCATGCAGGCGACGAGCGCGGAGTCGAACGTCGCTAGCATACCTTCTTTTTTGGGGCTTCCTGTTAAAATATTAACCAATTTCGTTAAAGAAAGTCCGATTGCTCGGTTCATTAAGGATGATCTCTCAAGTCGTCACATCGATTATGAAGGGCCCGAACTCGATCAGGAAGATCCATGGGGCTATCGTCATCAGATTAATATTGCTGACAGTGGATTTGGTTTGCGGGGGCCACGCGTTCAAAACGATCGCGCAGGCGAGGTCGGTAGGACGTTGAATGCCGGTGATTTTGATTTAGAGAGAATCTTTGGCGAAGATGGGGCCCAGGTGGTTCACTTGTCGGGATTGATTGCGGCTTTGTCTCCTGAAACCAGCAAGTTTTGTTTGGATATCGCTCGGACAGCTAAGAAGCATGGTTCTCGGATTTCATTTGATTTGAATCACCGAGCGACATTTTGGAAAAACCGTGAAGAAGAACTACGCGATGTTTTCACGGAGATTGCGGGCTTGGCGGATATACTCGTGGGTAATGAAGAAGACTTTCAGCTTTGTTTAGGATTCGAGGGACCGGAGGAAGGCGGCGGCGATTTGAAGGTTAAGATCGAAAGCTTCAAGAACATGATTAATCGAGCTAAGGAGAGATTTCCGAATGCCTCTGTTTTCGGGACAACCTTAAGAGAGGTGGTTACCGTAAATAGGCATCTTTGGGGCGCTATAATATCTGAAGGCGATGATTTCCATGTAGTTGAGCCGCGTGAAATCCCCGTCTTGGACCGTATCGGTGGCGGTGATGGGTTTGTTGGGGGCGTTTTGTATGGCTTGATAAAGGGCTGGGATCCTGAGAAATGGATTCAGTTTGGTTGGGCCAGTGGAGCTTTGGTTACCACAATGAAAACCGACTACGGGCAACCTGCTGATGAAGAGCAGATTTGGAGTATCTGGGAGGGTAATGCTCGTGTGCGACGTTAGTCCTTTGATTCCGTAGAGATTTTTAAAAAGCGAGTAGAGGCATGGCGCCCTGCTCGCTTTTTTATGATCCACACTTACTTTATTAACGTGCGTATTCAATGTTGTCACAGATTTTGAGTTGTTGGTTTTGAGGTTTTGAACCTCGACTTGGGATGATTTGCACAATTTGTGAGCTCGGCTGCGCCGGTTTCTATCTGGTTGTAAAGAAAGGCTTTAATCCCTGAACCCTAATGGCTACAAGGGGCTTTGCCCTTGACCTAGGGGGATATCAGTCCATTTTTTTTACAATTCGCTCTTCTTTTTCTATTAAATGAATCTTGCCCGTATTTTTGTCATGGCTGTTTCGTTCCTCTTTGGAGCGACATTCATCTATTCAGAGGATGAGCCACGCGAAATCAGCATCGCTGTTGTTCCTAAGGGAACGGACAAGGAGCGCTGGAAGGCGATTCATGAGGGGGCCATGAAGGCCAGTAAGGAATTGGCGAAAAAGGGACTTGTCGTAAATATTCTTTGGAAAGGTAATCTTGATCCTGATCGTGACGAACAGATTCAAGTGGTGGATACTTTTACGGGTCAGCGATTGAGCGGGATTCTAGTGGCTTCGATTGGCAAGGATCAATTTTCCGGACAGGTGCATGTAGATGCAAATTCGGATCTACCGATGATATACATCGATGATGGTTTGGATGCGGAACGAGCGATTAGTTACGTCGCGACGGATAACTTTCAAGGAGGCGCTATAGCTGCTGATCGAATCGGCCAGCTCATGGAAGGCGTAGGCAATGTGGTTGTTGTGCGTCATCGGCAGGGCGATTCGAATACGGAAGCTCGCGAAGCGGGATTTATCGAACGAATCAAATCTCGTTACCCTTCGATCGGATTGATTTCGATGGATCAGCATGCCGAGAATGATATTGAAAAGGCTTACGGCGTCGCCGAGTATTTGTTGAATCGATACGGGCGACGGTTGAATGCTGTGTTTGCGTCGAGCGCAGTTGGAACGGATGCGATGCTTACTGGTTTAAGGAATTTTAATCTTACGGAGCAAGTCCATCTCGTGGGTTACGAAGCTTCGGTTACGTCTCTTGAGGCGATTAAATCAGGGGAGATTAAAGGACTAGTGGTTTCGAATCCATATCGGATGGGCTATTTGGGAGTGACTACTTTGGTAGACAATATTCAAGGCGGCAACATTCCGACAATAGTGGATACAGGGGTTACGCTTGTTACTCAATCGAATATCGATAGCTCGGAAGTGCGAGATGCTTTAGGCGTCGGAGAATCAGAAGCCATTCGTTGAGTTTTAGCCGATAGTGTTTTGAAGACGCTCGGATATTTGCTTTCGATTTTTTCAGGAAATAGAAGCGATGGGGCGAATTCCTAAGCAGATTTATATTCTGATCGGCGCGGCCACGATTCTTGGATTTTTGTTGTTTCGAATCGACCGTCAGGTAAATCGCCAAACGTCGCCAATTGAAGATCGTCTCATGGAGGCGGAGCTGATCATGGGCATCCCGACGATTCCGAATCTTGGCGGTTGGCCGTCGGGTTTATTGGTGGCTTTGCGTGACGTTCATGAGGGGTTTGGCGATCGAGATACGCGGATCGAAAATTTGGGGAGGCTTGGTCGATTATATCTTATAAACGGGTTTATGGGACAGGCTCGACAATGTTTAGATGCGTTGAGGAAGATCGAGCCGAATGAAGCCCAATGGCCATATTTCCTGGGGATGGTGACGCGTGACTATCAAAACAAGGATTTGGCAATAGAAGCATTTCAAGCGGCGCTTTCGATTGATGAGACGAATTCGAATGCTCGGTACTTTTTAGGGAAAGCATATTTGGGGGCGGACCGGATTCTTGAATCGGTCGATATCTTTGAATCCTTGATGCTCGAGGAAGGGTGGAAGGGGTGGGGCCATTTTGGTTTGGCCGAGGGCTTGATCCTGGAAGAGCGTTACACTGAGGGGCTAAATGAATTGGATTTAGCAATTGCCGAATTAGGAGACGTTCGGGAATTCTATACTTTGATGGCCCAGGTCGCTCCGTATGCAGAAAGGCGCTCGGGGACCGAGACCGCTAGGAGGAAGTTGGATCGTCTCGAAAACGACAGAAAACCTTACGATCCGTGGTTTCAAGATTTGTGGGGCGAGTGTTTCGACACGTTCCGTTTACTGCGATTAGCCAAGGCTGAGGAGCTTGAAGGCAATATATCCAAAGCCATTGAGATACTCGATAGAGCGGTCGAGATCGATGGTGAATACGATGAGGTTTTGGAAGCGTTAGAAGCGCTTTCGGGATGATTGTAGCGAGGCCTTGTTTTGAATGATTTTCGAAACGAGCGACTTTATTGTTACAGTGGTGTTACGGAAAGGTTACGGCAGTGTGAATTGTGGGCAACTTTTAAAATTGTGCTCGAATAGCGAAGTTTTTTGGTGGTATTGGGTTGTTTGAAACTGGATCACTTCGGTTTCGAAATCTCGTAATCACAAACTAACGAAAACTATGCGAACGCTTACGTTCTTACTCAGTGGGGTCTTGATGCTCGCCGCTCCTATTGTTCAAGCTCAGGATAATTCCACGGACATCCTTATTCAGGTATTACTCCGAAAGGGGATCCTTTCGGAAACGGAAGCTTCAGAGATCCGTCAGGAAGTAATGGTTGTAGCGGAAGCTCAGAAAGCCGAGATTGTCGATGCTGCGGTTGCTCAAGTTGAGCGTACTTATGCATCCGTTCCAAGCGTTCCGATACCAAGTAAGCTCTCGAATGTGATGCTTACGGGAAACGCTC
>Ga0115000_10002441_pt1 | contig 16035 bp, 11 predicted proteins | sample ArcticOcean_MG_C_6_FD_89690 | JGI IMG/M metagenome (GOLD analysis project Ga0115000, IMG submission 89690) | Marine microbial communities from western Arctic Ocean - ArcticOcean_MG_CB8_128 | ecosystem: Environmental > Aquatic > Marine > Oceanic | place: Arctic Ocean: Canada Basin | collected...
GGCTCATCTCCACCCGCAAGATCAGGGAGGGAGAGGAGTTGAGCTTTAATTACGGCTTCGACCTCGATAGCTACTAGGATCACGCGTGCAAGTGCGGCGCCAAAAAATGCGTCGGCTACATCACCTCCGAAGACAACTGGCCCAAGCTCAAGAAACTCATCGCCAAGAAAAACAATAAAAAGAAGAAGGCGAAAAAGAAGGCCGAAAAAGCCGAAAAGAAATCAAAAAAGAAGGCTAAGAAATAACCTGAAAGTGGGGCTGACTTTCCTATCCGGCCGCAACTTTTCAGGCTTTACCGGCGGGGGATGGGGACAGCCCTTGGAGGCTAATAACCACCACGCATTTCCTCTTGCAGTTTTTGGCCGAACTTGGGCATGTCGTCCTCCGGCGGCCGGTAGCCATCCTGTTGAGGAACCAGGGACGGGCGGCCGTATTGGTCCACGTGCCATTCGCATTTGACTCCGTCGGAGAACGTCACCGAACCGCTTGCCATCATGCCCACCTGGGTCACGGGTGACACCGTCACGGAAACCTCCCCGCCACCAGCAACGTCATCAGTCGGTAGCGGAGCCTCTCCAATGGGATCTTCCGGCGCGGGGAACGGGTTGTCCGGTGTCGGGCCATCCGCCGGGGCCAACTTTTCCTCCGGTTCGGGCTCCTCCTCCGGTTCCTCCTCGTCCTTGGGCACCAACTCGAGGTCGCCCACGAGAAACCGCACATCCATATAGGTCATGGGAATGTCCATCTCGGATTCCAAGCGTGACTGGATGGCGGACAGGTCAAGCCCTTCCTCAATCCAGCCGGTGACTGTCTTTTTTTGATTCTCGTCGAGTTGCATGATTACCCCTTTGGCAAACCAAGCACTTGGTTTGCGGCCGCGCCACTGACTACCCTCACCCCAGCCAAGAAACAAGCCCGAATCACTCGAGACAGTGCTTGCCCAAGCGCTTGGGGTTGCAGATCGGGATTGATTGAGTTTAAGTGAGACAGTAGTGTCTGGCGTCCATTGGAAGTTATGAAATTAAACTTGGCTTTATTCGCTTTTTCACTACTGACTTTGGGTTGCTCAACGCCGCACCATCACGCAGCGCAAAAACGATCTCCCTTAAACATTAAGCCGCCGAGTGTTTCAATTCACAAGGCTGCGTGGAAGGGAGATGTTGAATCCATCGAACAACACTGGGCCGCCGGCACCGATGTCAATGCGGCGAACAACTGGAACGCAACCCCACTCCACTATGCAACCCGCTCGGGCCAGACCGCAGCCGCCAATCTACTCATCGCCAAAGGCGCGAATTTTAATGCGAAAAACAATGAGGGCGTCACGCCACTGCATTATTCGGCCTCGGGCGGGTACCGGGCCATCGTCGCGCTGCTCATAGCCAAAGGCGCGAAGGTGAACGGGCAGGATGCGGAAGGCCTGACACCGCTGCACTACGCCGCGCGGGGCGGACACAGGGACACGATCGACTTGCTTGTTGCCAAAGGCGCGGAGGTGAACACAAAGAACACCGCCGGGCTGACCCCATTGGAGTTGGCGGACGAGAACGCAGCCGAACTCCTCCGCAGACACGGCGGCAAATCCGCCGTCAAACTCGGAGCACTCTCAGATGATGCCGCAAACGGCAATATCGAGTCCGTCAAGCAACACCTGGCCGGCGGCGCGGATATCAACGGAAAGGATGACCTCGGACGAACCCCGCTGTACCGGGCGGCGTACAACGGCCACACGGAGATCGCCATGCTGTTCCTCGTGGGGGGTGCGGATGCCGATGCCCGCGATGAAAACGGATGGACCCCCCTGCACGGCGCCGCCTTTAAGGGCCATCTCGAGATCGTCGCCGCGCTGCTCGCCAAAAAAGGGGCAGTGAACGCAAAAGACGTCGATGGAGACACCCCGCTGGACTGGGCCAAAAACAAACCCGAGATCGCCGAACTCCTCCGCAAACATGGAGGTAAGACGGGGGCAGAATTAAAAGCTGCTGGCAAGTAGCCCAGCGCGGGTGCGAACGGCTACAGCTTTCCGCAAATAATCAAACCAAGTCTCGGACCGTGGGGACAGCGATCCCTCCCCTGTGACCCTTGGCCCGCCCGATCCCTTTTGAGCACCTGCTGTCGAATCAGTTGACGGCGCTTGGGCAAGCGCGAACAATGGCCATATTATTTCGAATCTCCGTTACTCTGTTTTTTGGACTTCACTTGACTTTCTTCACGCTGGCGCTTGGCCAAGACGGGGAACCAACCGACACGCGTGTCACCCACGGCCCCATGCTCGGGCGGCCCGCAGCCGACTCGATGAGTCTCTGGCTCCGCACCGCGCGCCCGGGCAAGTTTTGTCGTTTTTTACGGCACCGATAAAAATGACCTGTCCAAAACAGCGACGCTAAAATCAACTTCAATCAACCGGGACAACACCGGTATTCTTACCCTCAGCGGGCTCCAACCGAACACGCACTATCACTATCGCATCGCGGATCACCAGTTGGACGGCTCGTTTCGCACATTGCCTCGGTCGGCGGATTTCTAAAAACGCCAAAGGCAATCCTGAGGGATTGTTCAATTTCCAGTTCGAGTTTGCGTGCGGCAACAACCAACGCGGCGGCGGCGACAGCGCCGGCCCCACCCTGCCGGTCTTTGACACGCTCAACGCCCAGGTTCGCGACAAGATAAACTTCGCCATCCTAAACAGCGATTGGCTCTACGAGAACCGGCGCGACTATCCAGCCAGCGAGTGGCTACACCAAGTGGGACTCGACTCGCTTGGCCAGGCGCCCGACATAGTCCAAAAGACACCGACCGTTGTCGGTGTTTGGGAGAACTACAAAACCTACCTTGAACGCGGGCATAACCTGAGCGAGTGGCACCGGCATGTGCCGTCGTTTCACACCGCCGACGACCATGAACTGCTCAACAACATCTACGGTACCGGTGAGGTCGGTTACGTGAATCGGCGCGCGGTATTCCGCGACATCGCCACGCGCGCCTGGTTCGACTACCTCGCCTGGGCGAACCCCGTAGAGCACAACGCCCCCGCCTGGTTTGGCTCCGGCACCTTCAAGGCCGGAAGCGATGTGCTTACGGATTCGAGCGCTGACTTCACTAAACTCGACCTGAACGCATTGGCCAATCTCCACGTACACTGGGGCACTTCAACCGCCGGCGTGAAGGATGCCAAGTTGGATGCTGAGTCAGGCGATCCCAACTCCGCCGTTTACGAGATTGTCGAGGTGCTTGGGCCGCATCGGTTGAGGATCAATCCGCCGGCCAAGGCCAACGGTTCGCAGACCTACTCCATCGGCCGGCGTTGTTACGGCCGGTTCAGCATGTCCAACTGAGACTTTTTCCTGCTCGACACCCGCTCGCATCGTAGCCTCCATAATGTCGACAATCCCAAGGCCACCATGCTTGGCAAGCAGCAATTCGCGTGGCTCAAGGACAGCATCGAAAACAGCAAGGCCGATTTCATCTTCGTGGTTTCCTCAGTGAACTTCATGGTGCCGCATGTCGGCGGCGGCGACGACAAGCAAACCACCATCAAGAAGGACGACGCGTGGACGGGGTTCCTCAGGGAGCGCGAGGAGCTGATCGAATTCTGGGACGGCCTCGACAAGGGCGTGTTTGTCCTCACCGGCGATTTGCACAACAGCTTCGCCATCAGGATCACCGACAACGTGTGGGAGTTCGCCAGCGGCCCGCACAACTCCATCAACCACGCGCCGATTAGGGACGAAGGAGGCCGTCCAGCCAACGGCCGATTTCAGTACGACCCGCGCGCATGCGACATCCGCTGGAGCAGCTACGTGATGGAGGACATTCCGCGCGCGAACCGTACATTCCCTCACTACTGCGTGGTGCAAATCAACAACTTCTTCAACAACCCGCTCGAGCACGACAGCGAGCGGTGGTTCGCCTTCCCGCATCCGCAGGTGATCTTCCAGTTCCACGATGCGTACACCGGTGACCTGCGCTATTCGGAGACCTATTTGCTGGGATTGGATTGACAGCGCCTGGCCAAGCGCGAATCATGTATGCATGACACCAACCACCGCCAAGCCAAAAAAGCACCGCCAACGGCTCGGCTTGGTTTTGTTCCTCGTGTTCGCGCTCGCGATGGTGATGGGGCCGGGGCCGGGATTGCGCCTGGTCAATCCCGAGCCTGCCGCCGCTCGTGAGGGACTGCTCTTTCTCGGGCTGCCGGTGGTTTACGCTTGGGGGCTATTTTGGTACGGCGTGCAGGCTGCGGTGGTGGTGACCGCCTGTTTCACCATCTGGAAACCAAGCGAGGAATGATGGACACCATCGCGACAACTGACCTTGGCTTGCTCCCGCACTTTTGCCTCGCAGGCTATCTGCTTTTTCTGCTCGGGATCGGTCTCTGGGGTTTCAGCAAACGCCAGGCCGGCGAGGAGGACTACTACCTCGCCGGGCGCGGCCAAGGCTGGATGCTTTCGTCGCTGACGATCATGGCCACGTTTTTCAGCTCGGCGGCGATGCTCGGCGCGCCGGGTATGGTGTACAAAGAGGGTGTCGTGTTCGCGTTGTTCGCGCTGAACGTCCCGCTGAGCGGCGCGATGATTTATGTGCTCGGCAACCGCATCCGCGAACTCGGGCGCCTGCACGGCCACGTCACACCGGCCGACCTGATCTGTAGCCACTACGGCAGCCCGGTGGCGCTGCGGTGCCTCGTGGCGCTGATCGGTTTTCTCTATGCCGTGCCGTACGTCGTCATCCAAATCCAGGCGGGCGGGATCATTTCGAGCCAACTCTTCGGCGGCGAACACGCGTTCGAGATCGGAGCCTGCCTGCTATCGCTCGTGACGATGCTTTACATCATGATCGGCGGCATGCGCAGCGTTGCGTGGACCGATGCGCTGCAAGGCGTGCTGCTGATGGGCGGGATGCTGCTTGCCGGTGCAGCCGCCGTGGCTGCCCTCGGCGGGCCGTCTGCTTTTTTCGCGAAAGTCGCCGAGTTGCCGCGCACTTCCCTCACCGTCCCCGGCACCACCGGCTCGTTCACGCCGGAGAAACTGTTTACGCTCTGCATCTTCGGCGCGCTTGGCTCGATGATCCAGCCGGCGCAATGGATGCGCTTTTACGCGGCCAAGTCGGCCAAGGCGCTCCGGCGCAGCGCGGTCATTTTCGCGCTTGGCCTGACGGCCTGTTTTCTGTTTGGCGTAATGCTGGTCGGCTTGGGCGGCCAAGTGCTTTATCCCGTGGCCAAGGCAGGCACCGGCGGTGCCTTCGACTACCAGGTGCAGGTCGATGACCAAGCGGTCACCGTCAGCGAAGCCGATCTGCCGGGGCGCTTGGCCAAGGGCGGTAAGCCCCTGCCCCACCCTGCCGTTGGCGCGGGGCCCCGTGACTTTGATCAAATCATGGTCGTCGTGCTGAAACGCCACCTGCCGGAACTGCTTGGCCCGGTGGGGCTGGTGATGGCCACGCTGGTGATCATCGCAATCATGGCGGCGGCGATGAGCACCGCCGACAGCAATCTGCACGCGCTCAGCGCGGTGGTCACCCGCGACATTTACGCCGGAATCCTGCGACCAAGCGCCTCGGAGAAAAGCCGGCTTTGGGTCGGGCGCGGCGTGATCGCGGCAGCGACGCTGCTGGCACTGGGGATGGTGTTCGTCAGCCGCAGCAGCGAGAGTTTCGACCCGATCGGGATGATCATGCCAATGAGCCTGCTTGCAATCGCCTTCTCGAGTCAACTGCTGCCGGTGACCTTCGACGTGTTGTTTCTCAAGCGCGGCTCGAGGCAGGGTGCGATCGCCGGTATTGTCGCCGGTATGCTGTTGGTGCTGATGTTCAGCCCACTGCTGGCAATCGTCACCGGCAGCGACTCGGCGGCAGTGGGCCTGTTCGCCCGCCTCAAGCAAATCGCTGACATCGGCTTCTGCGGCGTGGTGGTGAACGTGGCCGTGTTCACGCTACTAAGCGTGATTGGCAAGCGAACACGAAGCTGACCCTGCGCTTGGCTAAACGGGCGAATTATTTTTTCAGCTTGGCGAGTTGTTTGCGAAGGCGCTTGGACTCTTTGCCGTTGAAAATTTGCCAGCAGGCCAGGCCGTTACCGACCAGTTCCCACTCGTCAAATTCCCAGACGACTTTTTTGTCGCGCTTAATCTCAAAGATTTGCGGGTTAGCCTCGCCGGCGTGGCAGTTACCAATGATGAAGTTGCCGTTTTTGAGTTCCTGCAACGCCGTCATCCAGCCCAGGCCGATGTCGGTGCCGGGGACTTTGTCCTTGATCTCCCAAACGACTTTTTTGTCGGGTGAAACCTCAACCACGCTGTGCCCGCTGCCGGAGGCGATCAGCGTGTTGCCGTTCTTCAGGCGGATCGCGCCGTAGCAGCGGGTGTTAATGAGGTACTCCCAAACGATCTCGCCCTTGCGGTTGTACTCGGTGACAACGCCCGGGTTCTCGGAGGTGACGAGGGGGTTGCCCTCCGGCGTGAAACGCACCCAGCGGGTATTTTGGCGGCCGTCCCTCTTCATCTGGATCTCGTGGACGATATTGCCTTTTTTATCCACCTCGATGATGCGCCCCACCCCGCTCTCCACGATCGAGGTGTTGCCGTTTTTAAGGCGCGCGAAAGCGTGCACGTCCACCCGCTTGCCCTTGTTGCCGTTCATCGTGGCGGAGTCGTAGGTCCAGACGACTTCCTTGGCCAACGTCATCTCGGTGAGCTTGGTCCAACTGTCATGGTAAAGAATATTGCCGTTGGGCAGAAGGTGCACGTCGTGGTGGCCGGTATGGCCCTGCTGCGGGCCGGCGGTCTTGTGTGACCAAAGCACGTCGCCGTTGCGGTCGGTGATTGCGACGATGTTTTTGCCGTAGGATGCGCTGACCAAAACCAGGCGCTCCGCCCTGCCAACGACAGCGGTGAGCAACAACGAGAACACAAAGAGAAAACGAAGATTGGCTTTCACGCCAGGGAAATTAGCCGCTTGGCCAAGCGGCGTCGAGCGCGGGTTCGATCAGCGGAAGAGGCGGGTCTCGAAGCGGTTGCTGTCTTCGCCCAAGCCTAGGCTGGGCATGGCCTTGAGCGAGAAAACCAGACTCACGCTGAAGTCGTCCTTGCCGGAGCGATGATCGCGCAGGCGGAAGCGCAGCCCCGCCGTCACGCTGGTGAAGTCGCGGTACACGCTGTAGCTCTGCTCCTCCATCGTGCCGTCGCTGGCCTCGAACTGGTGGATCATCCGGAACCCCCACTCCTCGTTCAGGCGATAGTACACGCGGCTGAACAACAGGTCGTTGCCCCAGCGCCAATCAGGGTCGATTTGCTGCTGGAAAAAGGGGTCGTACGGGTAGCGCTCGCGCAGCTCGTCCGGCGGCAACTCGCGGAGGTACCGGTGGCCGAGCGTCCAGCTCCAGCGGTCGTTGGGCAACAGCGAGATCGTGTGGTTGGCCTCGTTGAGCAGGTTGTCATTCGGATCGACTCGCAGCTCGGATCCGAGCTGCAGCCAAGAGCGCGGCGTGAGCTCCAGATCGGAGTATACATCACTGAAGCGCGACTCGCGTTCGTTCGTCTCCAAACGCCAATCGGTGAACAGTTCCCAGTTCAGCAAGTCGTCGACTTGGCCGTTGCGCTTGGTTTGCAGGCGGTTCCGGATGCCAAGGCGCAGAACATTGCGCGAATCGATGCTGTCAATCGAGTTGTAGTCGGGGAAATCGATCGGCCGCAGGCGCAGCGTCTGTAGCTCGCGGTCGAACTGGGGCAGTTCCCACGGGCGCTTATCCGGCTCCGGTAAGTAAATGTAATTGGCCAACGGCTGCACGATGTGCCGTAGTCCGTCGACATCGAACAGGCGGCTCGACGCCTTGGCCCACGTGCTCGACGCCTTGAACGACAACTCGACGCCGGTGTTGAACACGGAGCGATTCATCCCGCCGGCTTGGCCAAGCGCGGGATCGCCACCGGACGTCGCTCCGTAATGCGTCAGCCGAACACCAGCGTGCGGTGTAATATTCAGCCAGCCAAAGTAGGTGCGCGGTACAAGCAATTGCTGGTGCGTGTCGGCGCGGAACGCCTCGTAATCGTGCAGGCCAAGGTCGGTGTCGGCCGGGCGAAACCTGAAGTGGCCGACCGAGGTTTCGCTCTCGTAAAAAACCGGCGTCTCGCCAAGCCTCTGGCGAAGGCCGGCCACGCGAATCTCCGGCAGCCGCTCGACGGTTTGGTAAAAGTCACCGACCCGAGGCTGGGCGAGCAGGCTGATGCTGAAGTTGCGCCAATGCTTCGCGATCTCGACGTGCGACGCCGGCTGCGGGTTGCGGCGGAATTGGCCCTCGAAAAAATCGCGGTTCACGAACGCGTCGCTCTGATCCTGCAATACGAGTTTTGCCGTGAAGTCGGGCCGGATGTTGACCGAGTGATAAAGGCTGAGCCGATGCCGCTTATTGCGGTCGGTGAAGTCGGTGCTGCGGGAGAGGCGGCCCGCGCCGGCGGCAGGATCGCGGTCGTCGAGCAGGTAAACCGACGCCTCGCCGCTGCCGGCTTGGCCAAGGTCGTAGCGCGTGTCGAGGCCGACAGCCCAGCCCCGGCGCGTGCGGTAGTCGAGGTGCGCCTTGCCGCCCAGCCGGTCGCTCAAGTGCCAGTCATACGAGCCCTCGAAAAACAGGCCGAAGCGGCTGCGGTAACCGGGCGTGAGGCCCCATTGGTTCGGGGGCCGGTCGAGCCGATGGCGGTAGTACGGAAAATAAAACACCGGGACTTTTCCGGCGTAAAGCGTTGCGCCACGGGCCTCGACGTATTTGCCGGGGACGATGGTCAAGTGGCGGGTGCGGAGGCGCAGCACCGGGTCGGAGCGGTCGTCGGTGGTCAGCCAAACGTCGGCGGCGGAGTAGCGGTTGCTCGTGGCGTCGCCCTTGATGTTGGTGCCCTCGACGAAAAACGGCGCCTGCCCCGCACGAAAATTGTCGGTCTGCATCGCGCGGGTTTGGAAGTTGTAAAACAGACGGTCGGAGGTGACGACGCGATCCTGGTTTTGCAGCGTAACGCCGCCCTCGGCGAAGATCTCGCCGGTGGTTTGGTCGAGGCGGCCTCGGTCGGCGATGATGTAGGCGCGTTCGCCCTGCTCCTCGAACGTGATGCGGAAACGATCGTTCAGGATGACCCGTCCCTCGTCGAGGTGGTAGTCGAACTCGCCCGGTTCGAGCGACTCGATCTCCCACACCGGTTCGGCCGTTGATGCCGGTTCGGCTGCCCGGACGTCGCTTGGCCAAGCGACGAGCAGCGAGAGAAAAAAACAAGCCCAACGGAGATACATCAACAGGCGTTGAGTTAAGCAGAGCCCAGCACACCTGCCAAGCTGGAGTTGACCCCAAACCGAGCGCTTGGCCAAGCGTCGACAGTCGGCCCTACCGACAAAAAAAGGGCGAGGCTTTTTATTGCCTCGCCCTCGGTTTGCTGTTTTTGGAACAGATTGAATTACATCATGCCGTGGTCGTGACCACCGCCGCCCGCCGGCATTGGCGGATCTTTCTCGGGGATCTCGGTGATGATGCACTCCGTGGTGAGCAGTAATCCGGCGATGGAGCCGGCGTTTTGCAGCGCAGTGCGGGTGACCTTTTTCGGGTCCACCACGCCGGCTTTGACGAGGTCCTCGTACTTCTCGGTCGCAACGTTGAAGCCGATGCTGCCCTTGCTCTTCAGGACTGCCTCGACGATCACGGCACCCTCAAGGCCGGCATTGGCGGCGAGAGCGCGGAGCGGCGCCTCGACGGCGGAGCGGATGATGGAGACACCGATCTGCTGGTCGCCTTCGAGTTCCAGCTTGCTGATGGCCGGGCGGGTGCGCAACAGGGCGACACCACCGCCAGGGACGATGCCTTCTTCCACTGCGGCGCGGGTGGCGTGCAGGGCGTCCTCGACTCGGGCTTTCTTTTCCTTCATCTCGGTCTCGGTGGCTGCGCCGACATTGATGACGGCGACACCGCCGGCCAGCTTGGCCAAGCGCTCCTGCAGCTTCTCGCGATCGTAGTCAGAGGTGGTCTCTTCGATCTGGCGGCGGATCTGGTTCACACGAGCCTGAATCTCGGAGGACTTGCCACCCCCCTCGACCATTGTCGTGTTTTCCTTGTCCACCACGATGCTCTTGGATCGGCCAAGGTCGCTCAACTCGAGGGACTCTAGCTTGATGCCGAGGTCCTCGGTGATACAGCGGCCACCGGTGAGGATGGCGATGTCCTCGAGCATGGCCTTGCGGCGGTCGCCGAAGCCGGGTGCCTTGACGGCGGCGATGTTCAGCGTGCCGCGGATGCGGTTCACGACGAGCGTAGCCAGGGCTTCGCCCTCGACGTCCTCGGCGATGATGAGCATCGGCTTGCCAGTCTTGGCAACTTTCTCGAGCAGCGGCACCATGTCCTTGAGGGAGCTGATCTTCTTCTCGTAAATGAGAATGTAGGCGTCCTCGAGGCGGCACTCCATGGAGTCGGTATCGGTGGCGAAGTACGGCGAGAGGTAGCCCTTGTCGAACTGCATGCCCTCGACAACGTCGAGCGTGGTCTCGATGGACTTGTTCTCCTCGACAGTGATGGTGCCGTCCTTGCCGACCTTGTCCATGGCGTCTGCGATGATGTTGCCGATTTCCTCATCCCAATTGGCGGACACGGTGGCGACCTGCTTGATCTCCTCCTTGTCCTTCACCTTCTTGGCTGCCTTGTCGAGCGCCTTGACGGCGGCATCGACCGCCTTTTGGATACCACGCTGGATGGCGATCGGGCTGGCCCCGGCGGTGACGTGCTTGAGGCCGCCTCGGAAGATGGCCTCGGCCAGGACGGTCGCCGTGGTGGTGCCATCACCAGCGGCGTCGCTGGTGTTGCTCGCCACTTCGCGCACCATCTGGGCGCCCATGTTCTCGTACGGATCCTCGAGATCGATCTCCTTGGCCACGGTGACACCATCCTTGGTGACTGTGGGGGAGCCGAACTTCTTGTCGAGAACGACGTTGCGGCCCTTGGGGCCGAGGGTCACGGCCACGGCCTTGCTCAGGATGGAAACACCCTTCAACAAGGCTTGCCGCGCGGACTCATCAAACTTCAATTGTTTTGCTGACATAGTTAATTATTCCTTTCAAAAATTATCCAACGATTGCGAGGATGTCGTCGGAATTCAAAATCTTGAGTTCCTTCCCATCTACCTTGATTTCGGTGCCACCATATTTGCTGGTCAACACCTTGTCGCCCTTCTTGACCTCGAAGGCAATCTTGTTGCCGTTGTCGTCGGTCTTGCCCGTGCCCAATGCCAGTACCTTGGCTTCGGTGGGTTTTTCCTTGGCAGAATCTGGGATGATAATACCACCCTCCGATTGCTGCTCCTTGTCCTCGATCGGCTCAACAATGATGCGATCGCCGAGCGGTTTTATTTTAAGTGCCATGTTTGTTTTTTATCTAACTTATTTTGGTGTTCCCGCACGAGACGGGAAAGTTTGTCGCGCCGAAAAGTCGAAACCACCCGGTCCCGGCCAAGCGCGGCTGAAATTCTAGTTCGCCTTTTCCTCCACGACCTCAGCGTCGATAATTGGCCCCTCGTCTTTCTTGGCCGGTTCATCGCCGCCCGGCTCCGCGCCGCCGGCTGCCTGGGCTTCCTGCGCGGCCTTGTAAATATCGGCGGAGGCGTCCTGCACCACTTGCTGCAGTTTCTCGGTGGCAGCCTTGATCGCGTTGGTGTCGGAGCCCTTCAACGCCTCTTTGAGATCGTTGTTCGCCGCCTCGAGCGCGCTCTTTTTGTCACCGGAAATCTTGTCACCATTGTCCTTGAGCAGCTTTTCAGTCTGGTAGGCTAGGTTGTCGGCACTATTGCGCAGGTCGACCTCTTCGCGGCGTTGCTTGTCTTCGTCGGCATGAGCCTCAGCGTCCTGCTTCATCTTCTCGATGTCCTCCTCGGAGAGGCCACTGCTGGCGGTGATGGTAATCTTCTGCTCCTTGCCCGTTCCGAGATCCTTGGCGCTGACATTGAGAATGCCGTTGGCGTCGATGTCGAACGTCACCTCGATCTGCGGGGTGCCGCGCGGCGCGGGCGGAATGTCGGTCAACTGGAATTTACCAATGCTCTTGTTGTCGCTGGAGAACTCGCGCTCACCCTGCAGCACGTGGATGTCCACTGCGAGCTGGCTGTCGGCGGCGGTGGAGAAAATTTCGGATTTCTTTGTCGGGATGGTGGTATTGCGCTCGATGAGCTTGGTCATCACCGAGCCCATTGTCTCGATACCCAGTGAGAGCGGAGTGACGTCGAGCAACAGGACGTCCTTCACATCGCCCTTCAAAACACCACCCTGGATGGCAGCGCCAACCGCTACCACCTCGTCAGGGTTCACGCCTTGATTGGGTTTCATACCCACGATGGCCTCGGCGGTCTCAACCACCTTTGGCATGCGAGTCATTCCGCCCACTAGAACAAGATCCTTGATGTCAGATGTAGCAACCTCGGCATCCTTCAAGCAGGCCTCCACAGGCCCTTTGATCCGGTCGAACAGCGGCTCGCACAACTGCTCCAGCTTGGCGCGGGACAACGCAAGGTTGATGTGCTTTGGCCCGCTGTCGTTGGCAGTGATGAAAGGGAGATTTAGATCGTAACTCGTGGAACTAGAAAGCGAAATCTTGGCTTTCTCGACCTCTTCCTTGATACGCTGCAGGGCGTCGGGCTGGTTCCGCAGATCCATCCCGTTCTCCTCCTTGAAGCTGTCGAGCGCCCAGTCGATGACTACGTTGTCCCAATCGTCGCCGCCGAGTTGGGTGTCGCCATTGGTGGCTTTCACCTCAAACACCCCGTCGCCAATCTCCAGCACTGAAATATCAAACGTGCCGCCGCCAAGGTCGAATACGGCTATGTTTTGGTCCTCCTTCTTGTCGAGCCCATAAGCTAGCGAGGCAGCGGTCGGCTCGTTGATGATTCGCAAAACCTCGAGACCGGCGATCTTGCCGGCATCCTTGGTGGCCTGACGCTGAGTGTCATTGTAATAAGCCGGCACCGTAATGACGGCCTCGGTGATCGTTTCGCCCAGGCGCATCTCGGCGTCGGCCTTGAGTTTGCCCAGGATCATCGCTGAAATTTCCGGTGGACTGTACTGCTTGGTTTCCCCGTTGACCTCCACCTCGACAGCGGCGTCTCCGTTGGAAGCCTTCACAACCTTGTAGGGGATGCGCTTGGTTTCCTCGCCGACCTCGTCGAACTTGCGGCCTATGAAACGCTTGATGGAGAAAACGGTGTTCTTGGGGTTGGTCACCGCCTGACGCTTGGCTGCATCACCGACCAAGCGCTCGCCGTCCTTGCCGAACGCCACCACCGAAGGCGTCGTCCGACGGCCCTCGGAATTCTCGAGCACGAGCGGCTCGCCGCCGTCCATAACAGACATGCAGGAGTTCGTCGTTCCTAAATCAATTCCTAAAACTTTTCCCATAACAAATACAGTCTCTCTCGAGCAACCTGAATGCCAAGTGCTAATAAAAAACTGCAACTAACTTGTAATAAGTATATTAACGAAATAAACCCCAACCGAAAACCACTCTTAATTCGAGCCATGTGTGCCACAATGTCTCATCTCTCGCTTGCCAAACTAAGTGCGCGTCCCGCTTATTTGGGTGTTGTTCGACCGCGCTTGACCAAGCGCTTGGTCGCTTCAGTCGCTGCCGAAGGGGTTGGCTGAACTTTCTGAAGATTCGTCGAAGGGATTGTTTTCCGTTCGGCGCTTGGCCTTGGTTTTTTTAGCCTTCGTCTCTGGCTTGGGTGGCTTCGGCGCGAGGAGCGGGGAAAACATCAAATAGACCCACGGCAACACCAAGTGGAAGCCCCACACGGCCAGCAACGCCACGAGGTTAATTTGCTTCAGGCCGTAAAGGGCGATGCCAGCGATCATCACCAAGACGCTCGGCATTTGTGCGGCGATGGCGATTTTTTTGGCTCCAGCCCAACTCACTTGGTTGACGGAGAAAATTTTGACCGGAACCATGTACAGCCAGCCCATCGCGGACCAGGCACAGATCAGCGCGAGAATGACCAGCAGGCCAAACCCTGCCAGCACCATGTGAGAGCGAGCCCCCCACCAAGGTTCAAGCTCGGTTTTGCTGAAAAACAAACATCCCGTCGGATAAGGCAGCGTCAACAGGCCAAGCCCCAAGCTGCTGCCTACCTTCAAATCGTTCGGGCCGAAGGCCAAAACAAGATCGGCTGATTCTACGACACCCATTTCTGTGAAGCCTCCCGGGCTTACATGAATCCGCATAAACGGGCCCTCCTGTAGAAGCACCGCTTCACTTGGCCATGCGAGGCGGCCGTCGCAAATCTCCCCAGTCGCAGGCATCTGCTGGATGGCATTTTCGATTTCCGGCACCCAAGCTTGCTGGACAAACCAAACCGCCGTGGCGGCAACCAAGAGGGCAAAGACCAGTTCCACCCCCAGCAACCGACAACGACTAGCCACGGCAAACCGGGCCACGCCCCCGAATGTCAATGGTTGCCAGGCGTCTTTCGGTCGATCGTTCGCCACTTCGCCCACAAGCTACCCGCAGGCAACCAACCGGGAAACCCTAATTCGACTCAAGTCGCCTGTTTCTGGCAAAATAACAAAAAACAGCCAAATCAGGACGCTTTTTGCACTTGACGCTGCTTGCACCAAACGACTAACTTGAAGCCGGTTGCCACCTCCGGGTGTCAACGTAGTGAGTCAACTCTGTTACGGACAAGTGAAGTCGGGGAGCAATCTTCCGGCTTTTTTGTTCGGCACAAACGGTTTGGGCCTTGTCGAAAGACGGATACGATGAATGCAGAATTTATAGCCAGCATGGAATACTGGGAGCGCGAAAAGGGGCTCGATCGCGAGATCCTTATCAGCGCTGTCGAGGATGCAATGGTCTCCGCAGCCAAGCGCGCAGTCGGCCCCGCCCGGGAACTGCGTTGTGAAATCGACCGCAAAAACGGTGACATCCGCGCCTTCGCTACCTTGATTGTGGTGGAGACGGTCGCCGACAAACAAAACGAAATCAGCCTGGACTCCGCTCAACGCTTCAAGCCGGATGCCCAATTGGAGGAGGAACTTGAAGTCGAGGTCACCCCAAAAAATTTCGGCCGGATTGCCTCGCAGAATGCCAAGCAGGCACTGATGCAGGCCATTCGCCGGGCGGAGAAAGCGTTGATCTACACCGAGTTCAAAGACCGCGTCGGGGACATCGTCAGCGGCGAGGTACGGGGATTCGACCGCTCGGATGTCCTCGTTGACTTGGGCAAGTTTGAGGCTCTGCTGCCCAACCGCGAGCGGGTGCCCACCGAGGAATACCAACGGGGCGAACGCATCCGCTGCCTAGTCAAGGCCGTGGAGGGATCCGATAGCAGCTCCGAGATTATCCTCTCTCGCAGGGATTCCGACTTTGTCATCAAGCTTTTTCAGCTAGAAGTTTCGGAGATCAACGACGGCACCATCGAGGTCAAGGCCATCGCCAGGGAACCGGGCTTTCGCACCAAACTCGCGGTACACTCGCTAGACGATAAGGTGGATCCCGTCGGGGCCTGCGTCGGTCTTCGCGGCCAGCGCGTAAAGAACATCGTACGGGAACTCAACAACGAGAAAATTGACATCATCCGCTGGGATTCGGACGTCGAGACTTACGTGACCAACTCCCTCGCCCCGGCACAACTCAAGCGGCTGGAGATTCAGCAGGACAGAAAACGGGTTCACGTCCTGGTGAATCCCGATCAACTCTCACTGGCCATCGGTCGGCGCGGCCAAAACGCCCGCCTCACCAGCTTACTCACCGGATGGCAGATCGACATCGATCCCGAGCAGGAGGTTCGGGTCGGGTTCGAGGAGCAAGTGGCCGATGCTGTTAACGCTTTAGCCGCCATCCCCGGCATCGAGAAGGAGCAGGCCGACGCCCTCGTGCACGCGGGTCTCCTGACGTTGGATGCCCTGAACGGCGTCGAGGTATCCGACCTCGCCGACATACCAGGCCTTACCGAACATGCCGAGTCGGTCCTGTCGGCCGCCCACGCCGAGAAGTTGCGACGCGCGGGAGCGGGCACCAACCCGCTGATAAACGAC
>Ga0115000_10002442_pt1 | contig 16034 bp, 17 predicted proteins | sample ArcticOcean_MG_C_6_FD_89690 | JGI IMG/M metagenome (GOLD analysis project Ga0115000, IMG submission 89690) | Marine microbial communities from western Arctic Ocean - ArcticOcean_MG_CB8_128 | ecosystem: Environmental > Aquatic > Marine > Oceanic | place: Arctic Ocean: Canada Basin | collected...
CTACGGCATCGTATTATTTTAACATATGAAGCAGAAGCTGAAGAATTAACTTCAGAAGATATAATTCAAAGATTATTTGATTCTATTGAAATTCCTTAATACTTAATCATTATTATTTTATTTTTTTATTCTAATGATTCCTAAAGAAATTCTTAAAAAAGTTCGCCAAATTGAAATTAGAACAAAAGGTTTAGTTAACGATCTTTTTGGTGGTGAGTATCATTCCATTTTTAAAGGTAGAGGAATGACTTTTTCAGAAGTTAGAGAATATTCGCCAGGTGATGATATTCGTATGATTGACTGGAATGTAACAGCTAGGTCTAATGCACCATTTATTAAAATTTTTGAAGAAGAAAGAGAATTAACTGTTTATCTACTTGTTGACATAAGTAGATCTGGTCACTTTGGTACAACGAATCAATTTAAATCAGAATTAGCAGCTGAAATTGCAGCAGTGCTTGGTTTTTCTGCTATAAAAAATAAAGATAAAGTCGGATTAATTTTATTCTCTGATCACGTTGAAAAATATATTATTCCTAAAAAAAATAAATCGCATATATTAAGAGTTGTTAAAGAAGTATTATCCAATGAACCTCAAGCTAGAGAAACTTCTATTAAAGCGGGACTAGATTTTCTTATGAATGTTGCTAAAAGAAAATCGGTTGTTTTTTTGATCTCAGATTTTATTGATACTAATTTTTGGAAATCTTTAAAATTAGCTAATCGTAAACACGATATGATAGGTCTACGAATATCAGACCCAGCTGAAGAAAATATTCCAAACCTTGGATTAGTTAAGATTAAAGATTCAGAAACTCAATCGGAATTTTGGGCTGATATGTCATCAATCAAACATAGAGAAATATTAAGTAAAAATATTAAAGAAAAATGGACTGATTTTGAAATTATGTGTATAAGTAATCAATTTGATGTTATTAATGTTAAAACAAATAGGGACTATGTTGAACCATTAATGAACTACTTTAATAAACGTGAAAAACGTATCTAATTATTTGATAAAAATTATTTTTATTTTTTTATTCTTCTTTTCAGCATGTGAAACAGCTAAGAAGAGTATAAATGCTGAAATATTAGTTGAGTTAGATACTTCTTTTACTACAATTGGCGTACCAATAAAATATATAATTACTGTAAATCAACCTTCTCAAAAAATTATTCAATTTTCAGACTGGAATTTAGAAGATCCTTTAGAAATTCGTTCTTTTTCATTTGAAGATACACAATTAGGAAAAAGAGGTGAATATGAATTAGTATTTTGGGATACAGGCAAAGTATCAATTCCAGGAATAAAAATAAACTTTTTAAATATTGATAGTACGTTTGACTTTTCTTTAAATGCGGACTCACTAAATGTTTATGTTATTTCAATTAATGAGAAAGAGCCTACCCTCCAAATATCTAGTAATGGTGATATAATGCCAATTAAAGATCCTGTGCCAGTAAAATTTCCTTTACCATGGAAAAATATTATTCTTCTACTTTTACTATTATTAATATTTTTATGTATTACATTTATATGGAAAAAACGCCTTAAAGTAAATATAAGTTTTGAAGAAAAACAAAAATTTAGAGATAAACCAAATGTTGTTGCTCTTGCAAGATTAGAACAACTAAATAAATTAAGTTTATCTAATAAAAATAATATTAAAGAGTTATATGTTGAACTCTCACATATAGTAAGAGAGTATATAGAAAATAGTTTATTTGTTAGAGCTCTTGAAATGACAACTGAAGAAATTAAATTTTTTAATAAAAGTTTTCCTTATAAGGAAACAGAATTTATGAGTCTTATTAAAATACTCTCAAATTCTGATATGGCAAAATATGCTAAATATAATGCTACTAATAAAGAATTCAATTTTGATTTAAAAAAATCAATAGATTTGGTTAATCAAACAACACCTTATTGGAATATAGAATTTTTTTAATTAGAGTAATGTAGAATTTTATCTAAATTGTAAATTAAAGAGATAAATAAGAGGAAATAATGACAACAACATCTGATATAAAAAATGGTGCAGTAATTTTTTATAAAAATAAAAGAATGAAAGTTATAGAATTTTTACATGTGAAACCTGGTAAAGGTCCAGCGTTTGTTCGAACTAAATTAAAAGATATTTCTTCTGGAAAAATAATTGATGAAACATTTAATTCAGGTATGAAACTTCAGTTTTTAAAAATAGAAGCAAAAGAAATGCAATTTTTATATGATGATGGAGATAGTCATATCTTTATGGATAATATTAGTTATGAACAAATTAACGTAATGAATTCATTGGTGGGTAAAAGTAAAAACTTTCTTAAAGGTGGAATGAATGTAGATCTTCTTTTTGATGAGAATGAAGTTTTAGATATTAGATTACCAGCTCATGTAGCTTTAGAAGTAAATAATACAGAACCAGGACTTAAAGGTAACACTGCTACAGGAGCATCAAAGCCAGCAACCTTAGAAACAAACTATACCTTAAATGTTCCCTTATTTATAGATGAAGGTGATATCCTAAAAATTGATACTCGTACAGGAGAATATATTGAACGAGTCAAATCTTAATCGTACTTTAATTAGTTATACATAAACAATAAAGAGTTAATATGTGGCAAGATAAGTTAAAAGAAGTAATTTATATTTTAGAAAATAGTAACATGAATGAAATAGATGTTACATTTTGGGGTCGTCGATATCGAGTGGTTAAGTCAGCTGGAGTCAATATCAATTCTCAATCACAGTCAGATGCAAAATTAACTACAGTTAAGAAGGATGAACCTTTAGAAAATAAAGCAGAAAATATTAAAAAGACTAATGGTGAAGAGTTTTTATCACCAATGCCAGGAACTTTTTATGCTTCACCTTCACCTGATGCAGCACCATTTTTAAAAGAAGGTGACAAGGTATCAAAAGGTGACTCATTATGTATTATTGAAGCCATGAAAATCATGAATGAAATAGAAGCTGAGAAGAGTGGAACTATTTTAAAACTATTAATTGATGATGGTAGTGCTGTTGAATATAATCAACCAATATTCTTAATAGATCCTTCTTAATCTGATATTCCTATGTTTAAAAAAATTCTGATTGCTAATCGGGGTGAAATTGCTCTGCGGATTATTAGAGCTTGTCATGAATTAGGTATTAAGTCAGTTGCTGTTTATTCAACTGCTGACGAATATTCATTGCATGTAAAATTTGCTGATGAAGCAGTATGTATTGGTCCTCCTCAAAGTTCTGAATCTTATCTTAATATTCCGAGAATAATTGCTGCGGGAGAAATAACAAATTCTGATGCTATACACCCAGGATATGGTTTTTTAGCAGAAAACTCAGAATTCTCTAAAATCTGTGAAGAAAACGGGTTTGCTTTTATTGGTCCCAATTCAAAAATAATTAATTCTATGGGGGATAAAGCTCAAGCTAAAAAGACTATGAGTTCATCAGGTGTTCCTGTCATACCAGGTAACGAAGGCATTCTTAAAAGTGCATCTGAAGCAAAAGATTTAGCAAAAGAAATGGGCTATCCAGTGATGTTAAAAGCATCTGCTGGTGGTGGTGGAAAAGGAATGCGTTTAGTTCATGAAGAAAAAAATATAGAAAAATTATACACTACTGCAAGTAATGAAGCTATAGCTTCTTTTAATAATGGTGATATGTATATAGAGAAGTTTGTAGAAAATCCTCGCCATATTGAAATTCAAATATTAGCTGATTCTCATGGTAATGTAGTTAGCCTTGGAGAACGAGAATGTTCTATTCAAAGACGCCATCAAAAACTAATTGAAGAAGCTCCCTCACCTGCTGTTGATAACGATTTAAGAAAAGAAATGGGAGAAGCAGCTATAAAAGGCGCTAAAGCTGTTAATTATATTGGAGTTGGTACAATTGAATTTTTATTAGATAAAAACAAAAATTTTTATTTTATGGAAATGAATACCAGAATCCAAGTTGAGCACCCAATAACTGAAATGGTTACTGGTGCTGATTTAATTAAAGAGCAGATTCGCATGCATGCTGGTAAAAAATTCCCTGAATATCTATATGATTTTAAATTAAGAGGTCATTCTATCGAATGTAGAATTAATGCTGAAAATCCAGATATGAATTTTGCTCCTTCTCCTCTATTAATAACAAGTTACCATATGCCTGGAGGAAAAGGTGTTAGAGTTGATTCTCACGCATATGCTGGATATAAAATTCCTTCTCAATATGACTCGCTTATTGGAAAAATGATTGTTCATTCACCTAACCGTGAAGATGCAATCAATCGTATGGAACGAGCACTAGAGGAAATAATTATTGAAGGACCAAAAACAACTATTCCATTTCATCAAGAGATTATGAAAGATAAAAAATTTAGATCAGGTAACTTTGATACAAGTTTTCTTGAGTCATTTGAGTATAATAAAAAGGATCAAAAAGAATGAGTTCACCAAATGAATTGAAATATACAGAAGACCACGAATGGGTAAAAGTAGATGGTGATATAGCTACAATTGGTATAACAGACCATGCTCAAAGTGAACTAGGAGATATTATTTTTATTGAATTTCCTGAAATAAATGATCAAATTAAGATAACAGAGCCATTTGGAACTATAGAAGCTGTAAAAACAGTAGCAGATTTATTTGCACCATTGAGTGGTAAAATAGTTGAAATAAATAAAGTGCTTGAAGATTCTCCTGAGTTAGTTAACTCAGATGCTTATGGACAGGGTTGGATAGTAAAAGTAACAATAGATGAGCTTAATCAAGTGAATGAGTTACTATCATTAGAAAATTATAAAAAACTATTAGGATAAGTGTGAATATTCCTCGAATTATTACAGAAAGCGCTGATCTTAAAATAGCTATGTTAACATCATGTCTTACTGATATTGAAAATGCAGTTAAAATTATGATTAATGCTTATTTAAATAATAAAAAAATACTTTGGTGTGGAAATGGTGGGTCTGCTGCTGATGCACAACATATGGCAGCTGAGCTAATGGGGGGACTTCGTGATCATAGCCGTCCAGCAATTCCTTCTATTGCATTAACTACAGATTCATCTTTTATAACTGCTTGGGCGAACGATACTAGCTATGAATCTATTTTCTCAAGACAAATTGAAGGGATAGGTAGATCAGGTGATGTTTTAATTGCGATTTCAACAAGTGGTAATTCAATTAATGTGATTAATGCAATCAATATTGCTAAAAAAATGGATATCTCTGTAATAGTTTTAACAGGAGAGAGTGGTGGACAAATGAATAAATCTGATGTAGATGCTATAATAAAAATACCAAGTAATGATACTCAACGTATTCAGGAAGGTCATTTACTAGTTGAACATATTTTATGTGAATCTGTTGAAGCAGAAACTCTAAGTAAATAATGGAACAATTCATTAGAGAATATATGACAATGCTCAAAATAGAGCGAAATCTGGCTCGAAATTCGCTAGAATCTTATCAACGAGATTTAAACCAGTATCATTCTTTTCTCAAAGATGATCTTAAAATTAATTCTATAAGAAATGTTACTTTAGGACATATTCGTACTTATGTTCGTCACTTAAGTGATAAGTCTATGGCAGCTAACTCTGTTAAACGAGCTATCTCAACAATTCGGACTTATCACAATTTTTTATTATTTGAAGGTAGAATGAAAGATAATCCAGCGCAATTACTTGATACGCCAAAAATTCCTCAGAAATTACCAAATATTCTTACAATTGAAGAAATAGATATTATTTTGAATATTATACCTAATGATAAACCAATGGCTCTTCGGGATTTAGCAATATTTGAAATGATGTATTCATGTGGTTTAAGAGTCACTGAATTATGTGATATTAAAACTACAGATATTTTATGGGATTCTGAGATAATTCGGGTAAACGGGAAAGGAAATAAACAACGGTTTGTTCCAATTGGTCCAATAGCTAGAGATAATTTAAAAATCTACCTTAATCTTAAAAGACCCTCTCTGGCTGATAAAAATAATAATGTTATAGAATTATTTCTAAGTCAAAATGGTCGAAAGCTCACAAGAATGATGATTTGGGTTCTTTTGAAAAAATGGACTGAAGCATCAAATTTACAAAAACAGGTAAGCCCTCATACTTTACGCCACTCTTTTGCTACACATTTACTTGAAGGAGGCGCGGATTTAAGATCTGTTCAAGAAATGTTAGGTCATGCCGATATTAGCACAACGCAAGTTTATACACATCTTGACAAAGAACACTTGAAAGAAGTTCATAGAACTTTTCATCCGAGGTTTGACTAATGTTATTTAGATTACCACCTGAAGTACTTGTATTATTAATTCCTGTTTTATTATTTGCTCTGGTTTTTCATGAGTTTGCTCATGGATGGGTAGCTAATAAATTAGGTGACCCTACTGCTAAATATGCAGGGAGGCTTACACTGAACCCAATGGCTCATCTAGATATGTTTGGTTCTTTGATGATTCTATTCGTTGGATTTGGTTGGGCTAAACCTGTTCCAGTTGACTCTAGATATTTAGCAAATCCTCGGAAAGATATGATGAAGATTGCATTTGCTGGACCTGCTGCAAATTTATTATTAGCTTTTATTGCGGGACTTTTAATTAGAATAACTGGTTATCTTGGGTCTTTTACTACAATGTTGATAATGTTTACTCAAATTAATATTATGCTAGCTGTTTTTAATATGATACCAATTTCACCATTAGATGGTTCTCAGATTTTTTCGGGAATGATGATACGTAAAAATCCAGATTTAGTTATGAAACTTCAAACTTATGGTCCTCAAATTCTAATGGGTTTAATTCTCTTTGGTATGTTTAGTTCATTTTCACCAATATGGATGATAATTAGTCCTTTTGTAAACTTTTTTATGTTTCTATTTGCGGGTATGTAATGAATCCATTTTTTAAAAAAATAATTCCATCTCGTCGAAGTAAAAGATCCTTAATTAGCACTATTGCTACTTTAATTGTTGTATTATTTTTAATTAATTATTTAATAGATCTTTCAAAGGTTGCTCAATGAGACTCATCGAGTGCGTGCCAAACTTTAGTGAAGGTCGAGATTTAAATAAAATTAAATTAATCACTAACGCAATTGAGTCAGTTGATGGAATTACTTTATTGGATGTTGATCCTGGATCTGATACTAACCGAACAGTAGTTACATTCGTTGGCTCTCCAGAAGTTATTATCGAAGGTGCCTTCCAAGGAATTAAAATCGCATCAGAGCAAATTGATATGTCTAAACATAATGGTACTCATCCTAGAATGGGTGCAACAGATGTTTGTCCTTTAATCCCCATTTCTAATGTAACTCAAGAAGAATGTATTCAAATTTCTAAAAAATTATCAAAGCGAGTAGGCGAAGAGTTGAATATTCCTGTATATATGTATGAAAAATCTGCACAGACTCCTGAAAGAAAAAGTTTATCTTTTATTAGAGACGGTGAATATGAAGGACTTTCAAAAAAAATAAAAAAATTAAAATGGAAGCCTGATTTTGGGCCTAGCAAGTTCAATCTTAAATCTGGTGCTTCAGTAATTGGTGCTAGAGATTTCCTAATTGCATATAATATTAATTTAAATACTAGAGATGACCGTATTGCAACAGATATTGCTTTTGAATTGAGAGAAAGCGGTAGAAGCAAGCGAATACCAAACCCTAAATCTCCAAATTTACTTGATGGTGAAATAGTTAGAACTAAAGATGGAAAGCCAGTAAAAGTTCCAGGTCTTTTCAAAGACCTTAAAGGTGTTGGTTGGTACCTCCCAGAGCTTAAGCGAGCTCAGATATCTTTAAACTTTAATAATTTTAATGAAACAACATTGCATGAAGTATTTGATAAAGCATGTGAATTAGCCCAAAATAGAGGTGTCAGAGTAACCGGCAGTGAATTAGTCGGCTTAGTTCCAATGGAAGCAATGCTTAAGGCTGGTCGCTATTATCTTAAAAAACAAAGATATACAAATGGTGTTCCTTTAAGTGATGTAATTGAAGTAGCTATTCAATCTTTAGGTTTAAATGATATTGCGCCTTTTAATTCTGAAGTAAAAATTATTGAGAATGCTGTAAGAGGAACTTCTAATAAATTAATATCACTACAAACTGATGATTTTATAAATGAATTGTCAACTAATAGCCCTGCACCTGGTGGAGGTTCAGTATCAGCTTTATCAGGATCATTAGGAGCTGCTTTAATCTCTATGGTTGGAGCATTAAATCACGAGAAAAAAGAGAATATTAATATTAAGTCAGAATTTGAAAAGATTGGAATTGAATCACAAGAAATTAAAGATAGGCTTACTTTTCTTGTTGATGAAGATACTAATGCTTTTAATAGGTTAATTGAGGCGAATCGTTTACCCTCAAATAATATGATTGAAGAAAAAGAGAAATTAATTGCTGTTAAGCAAGCAAATGAGTACGCAATTGAAATTCCATTAGAAGTGATATCTCATTGTTTAAGAATTATTGAATTATCTGAAAAATTAATTGAGAATGGAAGTTCTAGCTTGGTAAGTGATGCAGGAGTATCAGCTGAAGTAGCATTGGCGGGTGTAAGAGGCGCTTCAATGAATGTATTAATTAACCTTTTAAATATTAATGATGATAATTATCGTATAGAAAAAAGAAAACTAGTAAAAAAATTGATTATTGATTCTGAAAATAAGTGGAAAATTGTCTTTGATAAAGCAATGAATAAAATTAGCTCATGATAAAACAATTATCTGAAGATCTAAAAAATAAAATTTCCGCTGGAGAAGTAGTTGAAAGGCCTGCTTCAGTTGTAAAAGAGCTGGTTGAAAATAGTATTGATTCAGGCGCTGATGAAATTAAAGTGATTGTTGAAAAAGGAGGAAAACAATTAATTCAAGTCACTGACAATGGGTCTGGGATTAATAGTGATGAGCTACCAATAGCTTTTGAACGATTTAGTACGAGCAAAATAAACACTTTTGAGGATTTATTTAAAATTAATTCGCTTGGTTTTCGGGGAGAAGCACTTGCAAGTATTGCATCCGTCTCTGAAGTAAAAATTATTTCAAAGGTTGAGGATAGTGACGGATTTGAAATGCTAATAAAAAATGCAATTATAGGTAGTATAGAGCCAGCTGCAGCGTTAAAAGGTACAAGCATTACTATCCAAAATCTATTTTATAATACTCCTGCACGCAGAAAATTTCTTAAAAGTCCAAGAGTTGAATTTAGAAAAATTGTTGAAATGATTAGAAGATACGCATTATCAAATGCTTCTTTATCTTTTAGTCTAATTTCTGATCAAAGAGATATAATAAATTTAAAGAGTGAAAGTCTTGAAGATCGAATTGTCCATGTAATGGACCCAGCTTATAGAGATCAATTATTGCAATTAAATTATATAAAGGGGGATTATTCAATTGCTGGATATATTGGAAACTTAAATCTTGTTAGAACTAGACCTGGGGAACAATATATCTTTCTTAATGGTAGATTTATTAAAAATCGATTACTGAACTCTGCAGTTTATAATGCATATAAATCTATCCTCAATAGAGGTGAATACCCTTTCTTTGCATTAAATATAGTTTTACCTCATAATGAAGTAGATATTAATGTTCATCCAATGAAAATAGAGGTTCGTTTCAAAGATGAATGGCGAATTTATCATGTTATCAAATCTGCTGTTGAAGAAGCTATTCGTCCAATTTTAGACACAATCCCAGATTTTGAAAAACCTACTTTGGAAACAAAATTTGATTTCCCAACAACTTTTATACCAAAAGAAGGAGAAATAAATCCTAGTCAAGAGACCTTTGATTTAAACAGTTTATCTAATTCAGATATTAAATTTAATCCAGCCATTGATCGTGCTAAATCATATGCTTCTCAACTTGCATCTCGACCTGAACCAAATTCTGGCAAAGTGGATTTAGAAAATATTTGGCAAGTGCATTCAAAATATATTGTATCACCGATTACTAGTGGATTAGTCATAATTGATCAACATGTGGCTCACGAGAGAGTTCTTTTTGAAGAAGCAATGGCAGCTTTTGATAATAACCCAATGGCTGCACAAACATTGCTTTTTCCAGAAATAATGGATTTTTCACCGGATGAATTTATAAGTCTATTAGATGTATTACCCTACTTAGAAAAAATGGGGTTCCGAATTAAAGAATTTGGTAATAATACTATAATGATAGAGGCTATTCCTTCAGAAATGTCATGGGGTAATGAAAAAAATATTATCAAAGAAATACTTGACAATTTTTTAGTGAGTCAAAAGGAACATTCATCTTTTCAAGAAGCATTGGCAGCAAGTTTTTCTTGTAAGGCCGCTGTCAAGGCTGGAGATGTTTTAAACACCCAAGAAATGAAAGAATTGGTAAATCGATTATTTGGAACAAAACATCCTTACTATTGCCCACATGGGCGTCCTATTATTATACAGCTATCGATGGATGAGTTAGATAGAAGGTTCGAAAGAATTTAATTTTAATTTTATTAATGTATTAATTGTTTGAATAAAATCTTAACAATTATTGGACCTACTGCTAGTGGTAAAACAGAGTTTTCTGTTAAACTAGCTAAAAAACTCAATGCTGAAATTATAGGTTTAGATTCTAGACAAATTTATCAAGGACTAGCAATAGGTACAGCTCAACCTTCAATATTAGAGCAGGAGGGGATACCGCATCACTTAATCAATGTTATGTCTCCATCGACAACAGTATCTGCTGGTTCATATTCAGCTCTTGTTAGGAAGGCAGTCTTAGAAATTCAATTACGCTCTAAAACGCCATTAATATGTGGTGGAGCTGGATTGTATTATCGTGCATTGAAAAATGGTATCTTTGCTGGAAGCAAAACTGATAATAAAATAAGAAAAAAGCTAGAAGATGAATATAATGAAATTGGTTCTAAACGAATGTTGTCAAAATTAAAAAAGTATGATCCCGAATATGCCAAATCCATACATCCTAATAATAAAAAACGTTTAGTTAGAGCTTTAGAAATATTAGAATCTACTGGTATAGCGCCATCCATAAATTTTAGAGTTCAGAAAGAATTAAGTGTCCCAAAATTAAATCTGTATACTATTTATTTAGAATGGGATCGTTCAGTACTCAAAGATCGTATAGCTAAAAGAACTAAAGTCATGTTAAAAAATGGTTGGGTAAAAGAAGTGGAAAAAATAATTAAAAATTATCCAAGAAAGCATTTACACCCATTAGACTCAATCGGATATCGTGAAATAATTTCATATTTAAAGGGTGAACTAACATTAGATTTATTAGAGGAAAAAATAATAATAAAAACACGTCAATTTGCAAAACGGCAGATTCAATGGTTTAAAAATGAAAAGATTGATCTATCAATCAATATGGATAATTTTGATATAATTAATATAAATGACATAGTAAGTAAAATAAAAAAAGATATATATTAATTAATTTTAATATTATTTTTTGAGAGCTTGTTCTTAAGTTAGAAAATCATGTATTTTTGAAAGTCTTTTAATCCGTTCCTGTGAGATGGTAAGGGCAGTAAATCAACCTCCTATTTTGATTTCAATGGAACGGAATCTATCTGTCAGGAGGTTTTTTATTATAAGGATATGCCTATGGCATCACCAAAAATAAATAATATAATGAATTCTGAATCAATTGATCGTTCTATTGTTCGTTTAGCTCATGAGATTTTAGAGCGGAATGATGGAGTAGATAAACTGATGCTCATTGGTGTTCTTACTCGAGGTGAGTATCTTGCTAAAAGACTTCAGTCTTTAATTGAAAAAATTTCTGGTACAAAAACACCTATAGGTTTTTTAGATATAACTTTTCATCGAGATGATTTCCGTGATCGATTAGTTGTACCTCAAGTAAAAGGAACCGATATCAATGAACCAATTGATGATAAAATTATTATCTTAGTAGATGATGTTCTTTTTACTGGAAGAACTATAAGGGCAGCTATGGATGAATTAAATGCTTTTGGTCGCCCACAAAAAATACAATTAGCTGTTCTAGTAGACCGAGGTCACCGTGAAATTCCAATAAAAGCAGACTTTGTTGGAAAAAACATACCAACTCACGAAGGGGAGCATGTAAAAGTTCTTTTAAAAGAAATTGATAAAAATGATAATGTGTTGTTAACTCAATCAAGGAATTAAAATTAATTATGAAACATAGGCATTTATTAGGTTTAAAAGATTATCCTGCTGATGATATTAAATCTATAATAGATACAGCTTTCAGTTTTAAAGAGGTACTTGAACGACCAATCAAAAAAGTTCCTTCCTTAAATGGTAAAACTATAGTAAACCTCTTTTTTGAAAATTCAACAAGAACTAGAATAAGTTTTGAGTTAGCTCAAAAACGACTTAGTGCTGATACAGTAAATTTTTCTGCTTCTACTTCAAGTCTGAAAAAAGGAGAAACTTTTAAAGATACAGCTCAGAATTTAGAAGCTATGAAAATAGATGCAGTTGTTATGCGGCATCCAACTCCTGGAGCACCTCTTCACTTAACCAAACATATTGATTCTATAGTAATAAATGCAGGAGATGGTACTCATGAACATCCTACTCAAGCAATACTTGACATGACAAGCCTTTATGAAAAGTTTGGTTATCTAAAAGGACTTAAAATTGCGATAATTGGTGACATCTCTCATAGTAGAGTTGCACTAAGTAATATATATGGACTTAAAACAATGGGTGCTGAAGTAACTTTATGTGGTCCGTCAACACTCATACCACCATTTATTGAAGATCTTGGTGTAAAAGTAAATTATAATATTGATGAAGTTATTGATTGGGCTGATGCATTGAATGTATTGAGAATACAACGTGAAAGAATGCATGGGGGTTTTTTACCATCAATTAGAGAATATAGAAATCTTTTTGGTATAACAACAGAAAGGTTATCTCAACATAAGAAAGAATTAGTTATTATGCATCCAGGTCCAATAAATAGAGGAGTTGAGATAGATAGTGCTGTAGCAGATAGTGATCAGGCTATTATTTTGAATCAAGTATTGAATGGAGTAGCTTCAAGAATGGCAATTTTATATCTTCTTCTAGGCGGTAAGCTTGGTGAGGGAAATGATTAATATGAATTTAACGAAATTAAAGAAACAAGTTCATTTAAGTGGCGGTCAAATTTTAGATCCTCTAGCTAAAACTATTACAAAAAAAGATATCTTAATCGAGAATGGTAAGATTAAAGCTTTTGGGAATGTTAAAACTAGTAAGTCAGTTCAAAAAATTGACTGTAAAGGTTTAATTATTACTCATGGTTTTTGTGATCTTCATGTTCATTTTAGAGAACCAGGTAGAGAAGATAAAGAAACTTTAGAATCAGGTTCTATGGCAGCTTTAGCTGGCGGTTTTACAAGAGTATGTGTTATGCCAAACACAAATCCACCAATTGATTCACCTGAAGTTATCCGCTATATTGTTGATCGTTCAGAAGAATGCCCAATTTATATTCATCCTATTGGTGCGATTACAAAAGGTCAAAAAGGAAATGAGCTGACAGAGATGGGTGCAATGTTAGCTGAAGGAGCTGTTGCTTTTAGTGATGACGGTTTACCAGTTACAGATAGTGCAATGATGCGTAACGCTTTAGCCTATGGAACAATGTTTGATATTCCTATAATTAATCATGCAGAAGATCTTTGTTTAAAACAAGATGGGGTTATGCACGAAGGAATTGTTTCAACAAATCTTGGATTACCTTCAAGCCCAGATTTAACAGAATCAAATATGGTTCATCGTGATTTATCATTAACTTTATTAACTGGTGGTAGGCTTCATGTCCCTCATGTTAGTTCATCTAAATCATTAGATCATATTCGTTTATCAAAAAAATCTAATGATAAAGTAACGGCAGAGGTCACGCCTCATCATTTATTTTTTACAGATAATGATCTCCAAGGTTTTGATACAAATTTGAAGGTGGCACCTCCAATTCGTACAATATCTGATCAAAAAGCTTTAGTTGAAGCAGTAAAAGATGGAACTCTTGATTGTATAGCCACTGATCACGCGCCACATACTATAGAAGATAAAGAAAGCACATTTGATTTAGCTCCATTTGGAATGATTGGGCTAGAATCATGTTTCGGTGCTGTAAATAAAGTACTGGTTAAAGAAAATAATTTAAACTTATTGAACTTAGTTCAACTGTTAACAACTAAACCAAGAGACATTATGGGCTTTAATAATAATTTATTAGATATAGGTGTTCATGCGGAATTAACAGTTTTAGATCCAAAAGAAGAATGGATATTTTCAAGAGAGGATATTCAATCAAAATCAAAGAATTCACCATTTGTTGGACAAAATATGTATGGTAGAATAAAATTCACGATTAATAAAGGACATATCTCCAAATTATAACAAAATCTTATATTGTGATTTGTAGTTGACTATGATGAAAGTATTAATCTAATTTTGTTGGCTAATTTAGAGTCGAGAATTATGAAAACAAGATCATTAAAAGCAGCTGAAATACAAAAAGAGTGGTACATAGCCGATGCTGAAGGTAAAACTTTAGGTCGCTTTGCAAGTGAAATTGCTAAGATATTACGTGGTAAGCATAAACCAACATTTACGCCAAATTTAGATATGGGTGATTTTGTAATTGTAGTAAATGCAGATAAAGTAAAGTTATCTGGTAGTAAAGAAACTAATAAAACTTACTTTAAACACTCTGGCTATATTGGTTCAACCACTTTCACAAAGTTAGATCAAATGCGTAGGACTCATCCTGAAAGAATTGTTGAAAAAGCTGTTTGGGGCATGTTACCAAAAAATCGTTTGGGACGAGCCATAATTAAACATCTTAAAGTATATATTGGTGAGGATCATCCTCATTCTGCTCAACAACCAAAAATATTGGAAATTTAATGGCAAATGCAATTTATAATGCAGTTGGTCGACGAAAAGAATCAGTCGCAAGAGTTGTAATTTCACCTGGAAAAGGAGAAATAATTATAAATGGTAAACCTTTTAAAGACTATATCTGTCGTGAAAGCCTAGCCATTGTTGTTACACAAGCTTTAGATTTAACTGACCAAAGAGAATCTTATAATGTGTCTGTAAATGTAAAAGGTGGCGGGTTAAGTGGACAAGCAGGTGCTATAAGATTAGGTATTGCACGCGCTCTTAATGAGGTGAGTGCTGATTTCAGATCACCTTTAAAAGCTGCAGGCTTTTTAACTCGTGACTCAAGAGAAGTTGAACGTAAGAAATATGGTCAACCTGGTGCACGTAAAAAATTCCAATTTTCAAAGCGATAAAAATATGGCAAATATAAAATTTGATGACTTATTAGGTAGTGGTGCACATTTTGGCCATGTTACAAGGAAGTGGAATCCTAATTATAAACCTTATATCCTTATGGAGAAGAATGGGGTTCATATAATTAACTTGGATGAAACAATTCGCAATTTAAATAAAGCGCTTGAATTCATTTCATCTAAAGCAAAAAATAAAGGTGAATTCTTATTTGTTGGTACTAAGAAGCAAGCTCGAGATATTGTTCAACAAGAAGCTGATCGTTGTTCTATGTTCTATGTTGTTGAACGTTGGTTGGGTGGTACATTAACAAATTTTACTACTATTAAAAAAAGTATTAAACGTTTAAATCTTTTAGAAAAAGAAGGTTCTCGTATTTACGAAAATCAAACTAAAAAAGAAATTCAAATGCTCAATCGGGAGCGTATTAAACTTTCTGACCAACATCGTGGTATTAAAGATATGCGACGTTTACCTGATGCGATTATAATTGTTGATGCAAACCTAGAAACTACAGCTGTTAAAGAAGCTAGTGTACTAGGTATACCAATTATTGCATTAGTAGATTCAAACACTGATCCAAATCCAATTCAATATCCAATTCCTGCAAATGATGATTCTATAAGAACTATTCAATTAATTATGAAAGTTATTGCAGATCAAATCATGGAATCTTCAGGAAAAATACCTAAAACTCCAGTTGTAGTAGAAGACTCTAAAGTAGAAGACTCTAAAGTAGAA
>Ga0115000_10002443_pt1 | contig 16033 bp, 16 predicted proteins | sample ArcticOcean_MG_C_6_FD_89690 | JGI IMG/M metagenome (GOLD analysis project Ga0115000, IMG submission 89690) | Marine microbial communities from western Arctic Ocean - ArcticOcean_MG_CB8_128 | ecosystem: Environmental > Aquatic > Marine > Oceanic | place: Arctic Ocean: Canada Basin | collected...
AACCACCATTTCCGTTAGGATCACTTGTTGTGTAGTTATAGTTCGAGTTACCAGTACTTATGTATTCAGATGATACTGTTATGGTAACAGGCGACGAAACGCACCCGCCGATGACATCGACATCAGACGACACTTGGGATGAATCAACTTTGTTGTATACATGTTCAGATTTCAAAACATTATCTTCGTAGTAGCTGAATGTACTTGTGTTTTCTTCATACGTAATTTTTCGTTCACCTTCACCGAGACCCTCGCGTGTAGTTAGTTTTTTATCCTTGATTATGAACCCGTTGTGAAGGACGCCGAAAATCGACGAGGTCGTCCAAGCCCCGTTGAATTCGTAGGTTCCCGATTCTGCTACAAAAACGACTTGGCTCGTCCCTCCACCGTTCCAAGAAAATTCAAATGTCCGTGTTGCGTTTGTGATAATCATGCACGTGTGTTTTTGGGACGAGGCGCGGGTTGCGGTCAACGTTTCATTTTGGTCATCGAATGTCAAATTTGACACATCTGTCGTTATCAACCTGTCTAACATCAAGGTTCTGTTTTCGTGTAAAAGGATGTTGTTGTAAAATATCTGCGACGAGCTCAAGGCTAATACAAACGGGTCGTTGATCAAAACAAGGTCTTGCGATCGATCTACTTTTTTCAACAAAATGGACGAGGTGTTGTGTAAAATTAAATTAGTATATCGGATAAAGTCTCCGTCTAACGACCCCCCGATGTCTCCGAACGTAAAAAGACTTGTTTCCTGGTCTACAATATAATGATGTTCGGGTAAATTGTCGTTTAATATTGTCAGGTTATCTAAGACTTCATCGTACACACGGAACAGCTGTACAGAACAATTCGTCAGATAAAAATTTATACTCGAGCTATCAAAAATTGTTTTTTTCCTGTTCAAAGTAAATGATCCCATTAGTATTCCATTTACATAACACTTTGTACTTGAATCATCGTCATCGTGTGCGTCATCGTGTGTAATGACAACTGGGTATATAGTAAAGGGAAGTAATTCAGATGCTAAGAAGGAAAATTCGGTTTCTGAATTATCCGAAATTATTACGTTAAAATTATTTTCATTTATCGTGAACTTGATTGAATTGGGACCGCTTCCAATCGTTAGAATCTCTGTTTCAGAACTTGTTTCAGAACTTGTTTCGAAACTTTCAAATGAAACGTAAATACATAACGTAAAGCGGTCTTCAAGTGATATGTTACTTGGAAGAACACAGTTTCCACCGCCAAGGCCGACGCCGTACTGCAAAGAACATGTGCCGAGTAAAGAATGCACCGGAGAGACAAAATCCAAAGTAGAATTATTTGTTATTGTATATGGGGATATTAATGATTCTCGTAGTTTGTAGAGAGAATACACTTCGTCGTGAGAAAGCTGAGCGTTCCAGATCTTTACTTTGTTCACCGGTGAAAGTAAGTGCATATTTTCTTGAAGTGAGAATTGACCCACGTGTTTAATTACTAATAAATGGCCGTTTAAGTACAAATGACATTCTCCATCGGAAGAAACACATATAGTTAATTGTTGTATGTCGAAATTGTAATTCGGAATATTATATTTGTACAATGCAGCGTCATCATCCAGGAACGAACTTAAAGAGACGTTGTTTAAAGTGATATTCCATCCGAGACTTTCATCTATTCCAGACGGCGTTTGCTCCTTTGATATAACAAAATTGTCTCCCATTTGAACTAAATTTTGTCCCCATCTAAAGTATTCGAAATCCACAACAATTGAAAAGGGAAGCGAAAGCCCAACCGACTTCAACATTTTCTGTTCTAACTCACATTGAACATCTCCAAGTTTACCATGGTCTATAGTGGCAATAACACTCGGTAGCTTAAAGTCAAAGTAATGATCTGGTTCAACTATTTTAAATCTCTTTTGTTGCGCTTCGTCTTGCAGAGATCCGATTGAGAAATCAAAGTCTGAAATCAAATTCAATGGTACAAATCCAAAACCCTCTTCCGAATCAATGTGAACGACGACTTGTTTTTCTTCGTTTCCCTCGTTTTCGATTATATATCGAACTTTCGGAATTTTGTTTTCTTCAAAAGTAAACGTTGCTCGAATTTTGTTTCCTATTTTGGACATTTCCGATGGCAATGAATATCTATTACCGCTTACGATTAGTGTCATGATTGGGTCTCCATATGGAACATGTTGGACCACGATTCTAATATCGTTCTCCGTTTTCAATAACAATTCCTTGGGCTCAATTTCCTGGCTTCCTCCCATCTTAGCAATTTCTTTTGAAAAATCAGAGACTACATATTCTAACACCACTTCCAGAGTTTGATCGTCTATTTGTGTTGACCATATTTCGGAATCTTGAAGTTCGATTTCGCTTTCGGAATCACTTGAACTTTCATATTTAACAACAGCTACCGTGTCAAAATTGAAAGTATCGGTCGATGCTCCAGGATCGACGGTTGTTTCAAGTAATGCACTAGAAAAGGACGCTTCACCAGAAGCGGAACCAAAAGCCACAGCAGAACTCCCAGACCCAGAAGTTATGCTCTTAACATAATCGTAAATAAAGGTCGGATTGTTTGAAATTTCATCCAAGATATTCACGTTTATTTGGTCGGTAATTTCTTCCAAGTTTTCGTAGGTTGAAATTTTCAAACCAAGATCTTGTTTTTTCTGGTCGCTAATTTTGACCTTGTACTTTATTTTGATTTGTTCCGGCTTGATTGTTTTAAATTCGACTTTTTGGCCGGATATTCCAGAAATTGCTGCGGGTAAATCACCGGCGCAACCAATACCGACTCGACATTTCGCGTCCTCTTCGAGGTCTTTCTGGTCCGTGTAAAGAACGATTCCTTTGAAATTTCCCTCGTTAAAGTTGCTCAGAGAACTTATCGGTACGAGTTTCGAAGACCCTTCAGCCTTCCAAAAATACGAATACTTTTCGGTCATACCAAACTTTCACTTTATATACATGAAGAAAAATTTCCAAAAAAGACAACGACGATCAAAACAACTTGAATTCTTCTTCATTTTGATCTTCATTTTCGTTGCCACTCATACCAAGAACGATCGTTTTCCCATCGTTGTTAGCTTTAACTACACCGTCTATAGCGTTCCCCATCTGCACGGAACCATTTTGTTTATGACCTTCATTCTTTAAGTAATGATTACTCAATTTCCAAAATATATCTTTGCACGTTTTGCAATTCTCGGCCATGTTATAATTCGCAACATACCAGTAAAGCATTGTATCCAGGTCGTTAGACCTTGACCGATTCCACAAACACAAACATTCAAATCCATTTGTAGTTTTGTCCATTATTTGACAAAATTCGTTAAAAGTCATCATTCCAAAAAACTGTTCCCACAGTTTCTTTCTATTTGAGAGCATTTTTTCAGACATTGTGACGCATAGATCAACCTGCGCTCTGATGGGAGGTGGTATACACAAAGCATATTGCATACACAAGACTACTGTTATGTGCATATGCCGACCGTTGAAACATAATTGGCTAAATGTTTTGCTCGTAAAAAAGCTTCGATCCCAAGCTACATCATCCAGGCAGATGCACAGTTCTAAACCTTTGCCCGTCGCCCATCTCTTTTTCTGAGCCTGTATGATACCGCTTAAGAAAGGCTCGTTCGCTTCTCTAAAGACAAACCCCTTTGGAATACACGAAGACATCGACTGGTTCGTGTCATCCGTCGGAGACACGCCAATAACTATATCTAGTTCTGGCATATTAGCTAACAAATCCTTCATTAACGTCGTCTTTCCAGAATTTCTTCGTCCAATGAGAACTATGAAACATCCGAGCAACCCTTTATCTGAAATTGATTTTACATCTAATTTTCGGAGCTTTAGCTTCATTTTAAAATCATTTATTAAAATACACTATATAAATTTGCATACTTTTTGAACGATAACAAATTTGTGATGGTCTTACAAATATAGTGTTACAAACGATATAGCGACGTACGTGATCTCGAGTGATCTCAATGTTTATCTTAGGATGTCCTTTCTTCGTGGCGCCGCAATATTTACACACTGAAGTTTTCTGTTTTTCTTCTTTTCAGCTAGCATTTCAGCTAACAAACATTCAGACGCTGACTTCCGCAGTCCACCGTCTACGGGATTCAGTTGTCTCCAGCCCATTTTTCCGTGCTGCTCTACCGAGTGCGTTTCATTTGTTTTATCACAAATTTCTAGATTTTTGGCGTGGTTTGATCAAGACATTTTTTTTAAACTCTCATTACAAACAAACCTAGAGACATGAGGATTAGGTTGCTTTTCCTAAGTTGCTGGATGATCAAATGGACAAGCTATGCCTTTGAATTGCCGAAAAGTAGAATGGACAATATTTTTACGAGACATAATTCTTTTCAAATAAACGAAATATTTGCATCCTTGTATCAATACTCCTGTAAAAAATCCAAAACCGCAGCGAGTAGACTCGAGAGATCTCGCTTTGAAGATTTGTCGTGCGATATTTATAAAGCTAGGAGTTACACAGAAACAAGACGAGACTATCATTGTGTGTATCTTGGCTGGACTCCGTTGGTTCATCATGAACCACAACAAAAAGACAGCCTTGTAGTCCGAAACGATAATGTTCAAGAAGAAAATACTTTGAAACCGCTGGACTATCGGACAATTCCTTTGTATTTTATCTTCTTGACAATTATCCCCGAAAGAAAGGTTATTTCGGTAGAAAAAATAATACACAATCCAACGATAGAGACTAAAGTTGACGTGTATCACATAAAAACGCACCTTGAATTTCTAGCTGAAGATTCCAACACAACCCTTGAGATGTTTAAGTTGAAGCATCACGACTCTGGAAGATGGTTTTTTGAATTTTGTTTTCCTCATTAAATTTAAATATAAACACAATATAAGCCAACCAAAACCCAATGAGCCAATATATTCAAAACAGAAGCAGAAGCAGAAGCAGGTCCCCGAGTGTAGAGTTCATAAAAAGAATTTCGCCGCCAAAAAAACGCGTTAAACGCGCACCAACCCCGCATCCAAAAAGGTCGCGTTCCCCGAGTGTAGAGTTCATCAAGACAATAAAAATTAAACCCGGGTCTAAACCTAAAATCGGGTCTAACAACATAGAGAAAAATCGTACTTTTAGTCCAGCAAAAGGAGTTATGCAATATAAAGAATTGCGACCAAGACTATTTTTGGAAAATCCAACATTGTTAGATAAATACGAAAACTGGTTGGTTTCTACGAAATTCGACGGCTGGCAGGCTGTTTGGGATGGAGCGGGCAACTTGCTTACAAAATCTGGGAAACGTAAATTTCGTCCACCAGAGTTTTGGATAAAAATGTTGCCCAGGGGGATTCCTATTTCCGGCGAACTTTTAATTACAAGAGGACGCAACGATTACGAACCCGCTTCGTCGGTTGCTTCTCTCACAAAGAACCCAGCCAATGTAGAACTCTGGAAAAGAGCCGTATTCCTAGTTTTTGATTTACCGGCATCAAAAAAAAGATTTAAAGAAAGAACAAAGGATCTGGAACATATAAGCGCTGACATGGGCAGAAAATGTTTGAAAGAAAGATTGTCAAAATGTCCGGTTCATTATATTGAACAAAAACAAATGACATCTCGCCAAATACTAGAACGGTACAAAAATGCTATGAAATCGGGTCTAGAAGGGATTGTCTTAACACATCCTTCCTCAAAATACACAACGGATAGCTCAAAAGACCGGGTTAAACTAAAGAGTAGGCCAGACGACGAAGGAACGCTCGTTTCATTCAACATAAAAGACGGGGAAATGAAAAGTATGGTTCTTAAATATAACAACACCACATTCCACCTTGGAATAGGATTCAAGCACGAACAAAAAAGAAATTACCAGAATTACTTTCAAGTTGGAAGTTTAATAAAGTTTTCATTCATGAGTCTTGGTAGTCATGGAAGACCGAGACATGCCAGGTTTGTCTCCATTAGACATCGAGTCTAGGCTGTAAAAAAAAGTCTGGAATAAGACTCATGTTATCTTTAGCCATAATATCCACATATGAAAACATGTAAACGCCCATATCTCTCGAAATAAAGCCAATCAAATCATTAGCATCGTCACGAAACCCCGTAGTAACTTTCCCCCCGTTTTGGTAACTATTTGCTTGCTGTTGTTCTCTAAACCCAAGTGCATACCGCAACTGAACTTCTCTATACTTCAAGTCCATTAAAGCATATATTCTTTTTGTCAAAATACTTCCTGGTTCTTGAACAATTTTCTTGCATAAATCGTAGGAAACATGCAGACATTTTAACATTCGTGCTTTTTTCGATACTTTTATGTTGAACAGTTTAAGAAATGTGGGGAAAAAAATAAGCAGACCGATCAGATTCCACGATTTTTCAATCTTAAGTCTCGAAAAAAGGCATTCGAAATCGTTTATTGTTCCCAACATATCGAAGAGCAATTCATAATTATCCCAGTTAAACATGGCATTCCACTTACCATCCAAAGCGCCCGGCCAATCCAGTAAATGTAACGAAGTCTCCAAAGATTCATTCTGAACGTTTAAGAGCATGAATCCGTTCAACGTGTACGCCTTATCTTTTTTTTTTAAAAATTTCCAAATAGTTAAAAAATCAATTTTTCCCATGGTTTCAAAATAAAGATACACTTCTTTTCGTAAAATGTGATCTAGCGCTCGAACGTCTAAATATTTTGCTGTTTTGATTACATTTCTTAATGCATGTGAACCCATGTTCGATGTCGAATACTCAGAAAGAGGCATCAAATATTTTAATACCCGAATCACATCAATTGCCTCAAAACCGAGCACATGAAGCTCGTCACAATATCTGTCTGGACGATCATTTACAAAACCAGAAGAATATTCTATAATTGTTGATTTTATAGGTACACGTTTAATCTTCTTTTCATTATTTACAACAATTAAATGCAAATCAGCGCCTTCTTCATTTTCTGTGCACCAAGAGTTAATTTCATCGTCTTCGTCTTTGAAACTTATCTTCTGTTTCTTTGCGGTACCCATGGTGTAGAAATTGGAGATTTGAAATTTCTAGATTTTTTCGTTGCAAATAATGTTTCCCATGTAAAAAGGGGGAAAATGGATGATATTATTTTCGTTGTTTTGACTGGCATGTCCCTTTTGTTATTGTCGTTTTTCATATTTATCACGGTCCTAGCAGTTTCTCGCATTTTTGTGAACAATGACAAACTTCATACCCAATTTATCACTAAAAACAATTATTCACACTACACAAGAGATTTAATTTTCAGATCTATTTTCAAGGCCTTTCACGGTTGGCCCAACCCAGTAACGAATAGACTTCTTTCGGCAACACCCGTTGTGGTCAAACTTCCCGATTACGCTTTCAAAAACAAATGGGCTGATATTTTAGATGTTCTTTCTGAAAATAAACAAATTAGGTTTGAAAAGGGGAATTCGATAGCTTGGTCCAATGTAACCTATGTTCTTTTTACTCAGATGGATTTTTCGGAGTATTCCGAAATAACGTTTAGTCTATACGATTTTATTCCCCGTAGCGTGCGTGTTCAAGATGAGCTTGTAAACATTTACGTAACCAGAAAGAAGAACAAATTGCGACATATCTTAAATGAAGAAGAGCTATTGGCTACAATTGCGCCAAATTGTCTGGTCGTTGATTTATCCGAGAAACAACACACAGCAAAATCACAAGCATTGATGTTTTCAAAGACAAAATCACTGGTTAGTGTTCACGGTGCCGCCCTAGCTAATATAATTTACATGCCACCGTCGGCAAAAGTGATAGAAATCATGCCAATAAAATACGACAAAAAAACATATAAAAATTTATCCAAGTTATGTGGTCTTTCTTACGAGAGAATAGATGGGAAAACACCGAATATTGGCATGCGTGACGCCGGCGGCCTCTTCCTAACAGATATTGATATTTCAAAAATTACTGTATCTCTGCAATAAGCTTGTCTAGTCCATAAACAATTGAATATGAAACACAAAGCTCTTGTAGGAAAGCTCCATGTCTTTCTATGAAAACAAAAGGATTTTTCGATGGGACATTCCTTTTAATATCAGAAATAACGTCATTTTCTCTAACATAATTAATGATTTCTTGGTTGCATTTTTTATTTATATAAGACAATTGAAAAGAATCCATTTTAATTTTTATTTTAATATGATTTGCAATATGAATTAATTTTTTATTTGAACATTAAACGAATTTGCAGAGTTGAAAAGATTGGCTGTTACGGTAGGGTTTGGAACATGAGTTCGAAACCACTTTCGTATAGCAGAATTCCTTTGTTCTTTCCAGTTATCTATTAATCCCTTGTTTTTCTTAAGCATAGAAAAGTAGGCTGAGTCTCTTTCTTCTTCAGAATCAGAGTCGCCCCACTTCCCATTTTTGTCCTCTTTGGTCGTCTGCTTTTTAGTGGGGTTTCTATTGGCCATCATTATTTTACATTGCACCCAAAAATAAGCCTGTGGAGATTCAAAAAAATGCTTTTTTGAATTCTCGTTTATCACTCTAAAGAATATCTTCTCTAAATGTCTGCCTTCTGCGATGGGCACAAGGAAATCACCCATCTTTGCATATTCGTATTCGTTTGTTATTCCATCCAAGCCAATTACTTTCATCGTTTTTTCTTTAATAAATTAAATTAGATTAAATTAGAATTTAAAATTCAAAATTTTAAACTCAAAATTCAAAGAACTGAAAAAGTAAAAAAGTAAAAAAGTAAAAAAGCAAAAGACAAAAAGCAAACAATCTAGGAAAAGTACTTATTCACGCAAATCTTGCAACGAAGTAAAATCATCGTCGTCCGAACCCTCTAGTGGCAATTCACGAGACCCTAGACTTGCGTGTTTCGTTGGCATCGCCGGCCTTGGTCGTAATTCGTTTCCGGACAGCACATTGGGGTTATTCTTCTTTAAAATGATTGGTTTCTTTGGGGGTATTTTCGAAGAAATTTTTTGAATTGTTGGTTTTCTTTGTATAGACACGGGTCTAGGAGCATTCGCTTGCGTTCTCACCTGTGGTCTTTTTTCAGTTTGATTTTGATTCTGATTTTGATTCTGATTCTGATTCTGATTCTGATTCTGATTCTGACTTTGGTTCCGGTTCCGGTTCCGGTTCTGGTTCTGGTTCTGGTTCTGGTTCTGGTTCTGGTTCTCCTGGCTTCTCATTGAATTCGTAGGAACATTGGCAGCTTTTTTTTTTTGTTTGTTCCTCAGCGTTTTTTTTAACCACATAAGCCCCGCGAAACATAATAAAACAAGCACACCGATAACAACAAACTTCCTTGGGACCCCGAAAATAAGTTCCTCGTCTTCAATGACCGAAATATCACTACGCAATGAAGGAATTTCTGATGGTTTATTAGCAATCGTAGAACCGAACGTATCAAAATAATGATCGCTGGATGCTTGAATGGGAACTGGTTGGTGAATGCGAGGATTTGGTTCAGGAATTGTAAATTGAGGAACCGATCCCAAATTGGGGTCACGTACTCCTAAACTGGGTTCTACGTGTGGTCGAAACTGAGGACGATTACCCTGGAAAAAACTAAAATCTTCAGCTGGTTCCATTTTAAATTCGCAAGGAAACTATTGTTTTGTTTTGAACGCGCCTTTTTGCAAAAACTTGAAATTAGGAAAAAAATACTTCTTTGGATGTTTTCGGAATTGTGAACTTAAAGAATCGAGGCAGGAATAACCGAATTCCTTCGTCGAAAAATTTGTGTTGAAAGCGTCTATTGTAGAAAACAAGTCGGCAATATGGGATACTTTTTTTAAATCGTCCTCCTCCATAGCGCGAAGGTAATTCCATTGTACGATAGATTGAACGAAATCAGAATCGGAAAATACCCTCTCACCTCTAAAAGTTTTCTTGGCCATTTCCATGTCAGACAAAAACAAGTCGGTCTTTCTTTTTGGATTCTTATTGTAGAGAGTAGTGCAACTCGCGTATTTAGATTTTTTACAAGCATTGGTAATTCTTTTCACAGAGGCAAGAGAGGGGTTTTGGCATGTTATAATTATGGGCGAATTGAATTTTTGGGTGCTGTTCACATTTTTCAAAATTGCGGCTATCAATTTTTGAGGCCAAAAGTCTACAATATCCATCACTACAAGTCTGTTAATGGAAAAAATAGGAAATGATGTAATATTTTTTTCTAAAATATTAGTTTCTTGGTCGTAATCCAAATCGTCTATTTCTAATATGTCCTTTTTCAAAATGTAAGCCAAACGCATTATTATTGATGTTTTTCCGGTATTTGAACTTCCTATTAAAAGAAGGACGTTTTTCTTCAAAAGTGATTCTTTTAAGTTGAGTTCGGTTCCTGCCTCCAAGAAGGATGGTCTTGCTATGAAAATGCGTTTTTCCCTGTGTTTTAAGGGCCGCGGTTCCTTTTTCGGTGCTTCTTTCTGTTCTTCGTGCACAACTTCTTTCTTCGGTTCTTCCCTAATGGAAGCTTCATGTTTGGGTGTATGTAAGGATGGTGCTTTTTTTTTTTTACGGGGTTGACTTACATCTCCTCTTCGAGGTTTTTTGCATTCGTTACAGTCGCAAAAAAAACCCAGGTCTGTGTGTCTAGGTAATATCACTGTTCTCATTTTTCCGACTCTTTTATAAACACAAAAAACACTTTAAATTAAAAATTAATCTAATCTAAACTTTTCTGAACTTGGTAATTTCATTTTCTTTTTAATGAGTGGTTCATTTTTATCTTTATTAGCGTAGTTCACAACTTTAACATAGAAACACTTTAGGCGTACGTATAAGATCTGAAAAATATCACTACAAATTTTGGCAATGCTTCTAAAATTAAAGTTCATATTTTTCCTAAAATAAATTCAAATTTAAATTTGAATTAAATTTGAATTTAAAAGGTATTTTAAATAAACTTTTGCAATGGCAACGCAGACGTTGCAAATTAATGATGAAGCCCTGGTTAACTTTACCGAACCACCTTTAAAAAAGATGCGTAGTGACTTGTTGAACCAAGATAACTATGATTTCATGATCTTGATGCCGAGCTCAACCGCACTAAAAACTGCAGTTGAAATAATGTCACATACACTAATTGATGTAACGTTCAAGATTGAAAAGGCAGATAATGAAACTGTCTTTTTAAGAGTTGATGCAATGGATTCTGGCAGTATATGTGCTTGTAAAGTTAAGTTGAAGTGTACGGGAAATTGTGGTAATGAAAACGATTTTTGCGTTAAGTTGAAACCATTACTAGAAATTTTAAGACCTCTTCCTGGCAACGAAGGGATTCAACTCTTTCGTGCAAAAGGCAAGAGCGACATCGAACTTAAAACATTAGGCTGTGAAGCTCACCATTACAAATTAAAAACCCTTGAAGATTCATACTACAGAGAAGCACTAGAGTCCTGCGAAACAACGTATTCTGTTGACTTCGACCTCGCAAAATTAAAATCTCATCTTAGAGTTATTACAAATTTAAAAGCCGACACTTTGAAGATTCAGATTTACAAACTTGTAACAAGCAACAGCTTAATTTTCAAATTATCATGCGAGGGCTTAGACGCGAGTGCCGAATGGAATTTTTTTAGTGCTCCCAGTGGCGGTTCTTTAGGATTTTGGAAACAGGATGATTCACAGAAGGACATTTTGTACGATGAAGAATACAGTACAGAGTATCTAAAGAATTTCACGAAAAGCATGGAAAGAAGTTCGGTTACCCTCTCCTTTAACAACGATGATCCAAAGGTCTTAGTTGTGGAATATTCTCTTGGTCAAGAAGATTCATCAATAATTTTCTTACTAGCGCCTAAAGTTTCTTGCGATTAACACGACAAACGAAACTCAATTACCAAAACGGCCCCAAGTCCCACGTCCCACGTCCCACGTCCCACGTCCCACGTCCCACGTTTCCCTGTTTTTTCGCCTAAAAAACTATTTTTTGCAATAAATAACACTGATCATGACTGCTCGGTTCTCGGCAAACGGGACACGCTTTTCCCATCGCTACTAAACTTTGACAACAATCTAAGCAAAACCAGTGACCATTGCCACAATATATTCGGGCGGCATCTGGTGTTTTGTTATAACACACTTTACACATCAATGGAGGAATAACGTCTTCTTTTTTAAAAACAAAGTATCTCTGATCAATGTCATAGAGTAATGGCAAGTCGAAATCTTGCTCGTGTTCCAGAAGTGTCGTCACCGTAAATCCGGAGTCTTGTACATCTAGCAAAAACCTAGAAAAAACAGAATTCCACAATCGATAAGTTTGTATGTTACCTATATCTTCATTCGGCGGCTTAGGAACAATAAAGATAACAAATTTTTCTTTATTTTCGATTGAACAAAAAGACAAAGAAGACGAACTACATGTTTTTATATCTAATTTGAGGCCCCGTTGAAACGTCGTGAATAATGCCTTGGAAAAATGCTTGCACCAATCTTCAACCAAGTACGAATTTTTCGGATACTGTGGAATCATCATTTTTCGAATTGCATTTATTAATTTTAGAGGAGCTTTTAATTTGTGTATTTCACCGCACTAACGATTAAAGATTCCCGCCGTTTACGAGCTATCGGTAGGAGCTGCGGTTACTTGCCAGAAAAAAAAGGATTTTTTTTATTTGTAGATTAATAATGACGACGTTCTTCTCGTCTCTGTCTTTTAGTTGTGAAGCTTCTAGGATTTTAATTAAATCGATGAAAAATAATTCATTTATGTATTTGGGATTTAAATACTATCTAAATTTCCTCGATCCACGCTTACTTCATGATTTAAAATTTAGATATCCGAAACCATTCTCCTCCGTATATACTTTTCCAGATGAAGAAGAATCCCCGGCTCTTCCATTTTGTACGTTTAAGTTGAACAACGTTTCTGAGAACAACAAAAGAGTAGATATGCAGGTTCTTGTAGAGGGATTCACTCTGCACGGAGAAGGAGTTTTTGATTATCGCTGGTCAAAGTCGAGTAGGTTATTACATTGGTGTATAAAATTAGAAAACACATCAAAAAATAGAGATATCTTACGAAATAAGATTTTTAGAATAAACAACGAGATCGATATGGGTATCGAAATGAGTTTTATCAAATCGTCTAGCATGAAAACACTAAAAAATTATTTTTCTCAGTGTCTTTTAGCTCACAGCGCAAAACAAGCTGAATTGATATACAAATTATTTCCTGATAACGACGTTGTGTGTTCTATAGTTATGTACAAACAATACCCACTGCTACACATCGCCGTGTTTCCATACCAATGCTGCTCTCTTTCTCTTGATATCGGAAACACGCAAGTATTGGGAAATTTAAAACGAGGAATTGTACATGAATATTTAAGGAATGGTTTTCGGACTTTTAAACCATACAACTGGTCCACGTCTATCAGAGTTCATAAGATGCAGTTAGATATGGGAAATTTCGGAGATGTTATCCTGAAACGAAACACTACAGAGGCATTTGAACACATGCTGCACAAACAAAGTTCACATATTATTCAGTGCCACGTGGGTGAAACGTTGTGCGAAAACTCAAATGTTCGAATTTCCGAGGTTGAACGTTTTAATAATTCAGAAGTTGGTGAACAAGGGCGTGTCGAACTAGTACCCGCCGAGGGAGATATTACGCTCAACACTTGGAATTTTCTTTAATTAAATACGGCAAAACACCGTATATCAAGAGATTGCGAGTTGTGTTGTTATTCTTCAACGGGAGATTTGTAAGAGGTGATCTTAACGTTGAATACCCTTTCTTTTTAAACAACATGCGCAAAGAATCCTCATCATAAGTAAAACCATCAGACAATGTTATTGGGTTTCGTAAAGTTTCGAGAGAAATTGGACACGTTGGAATTTTTATAATGATCTTTTGGTAAATTTCTTCTCTACTAATATTGTTATGAAAAATGTTCATATTATGTTCATATTTTTAACAGCGTATTTTTTTCACTGCTAAACTAAAAAAACAATTTTTTTTCATTTACAAATCTTCTGGATTCCATTCATGTCTGCTAATCTGATCTCCCTTTCTTGTGAAGCTAGTGTATCCATGACTTAAATGCGAATATTTTACCTTTACTTCAGATGTTTTTGCGCCAAAACCTCGTATCGCAGCACTTTGTACGGAAGAATCACCCCATCTGTTTTCACCGATTCCAGCTTTGCAAGAATCTACAAATCTTATGACGTCTTCTCTATTCCAAAATTTTGTGTTTGACGCGTGAAGATTATTATAATAATTGTAGTGGGGTTTTACGTCCTTTTGAAAATAGTCCAAACAAAAGTCGGATAATGTTTTTTGAGTTTTTTTGTGGGAATCTATTTTTCTCCTCGAATACACATAATCGATGTCATTTTCTTTCATCCAACCAAACAAATCGACAGGATCAAACGATTCCTGTAAAAAGACGTCGTCGTCGAGACGAAGGTAATAATCATAACCTTTTTTGTAAAGATATCTTTGTAGATAGGAACAATTGAACAGACACATTCTTTTGTAACCGCCACCGATTTCATTTTTATCCCACCACTTTTTGATGTTTACAAACTGGATATTTGGGGTGAGAGATTTCATTTTTTCTTGGTGCTCTTTTGAAATAGTATCTTCATTAAAAATTATTACAGGATAATTGAAAACTTTATTGAAATTCGTGTGCATAAGGGTGTTTCGCTTTGCAAGCAATTTTTCGTACTTTTCCCAGAGTTTATGTCCACGCATAAGGCCAACAACGGCAGCTTTTCTCTTTTCGACTAAAAGTTTTATCCCAAAGACATCAGGTTTTCTGATCCAAATAGATGGTAAATTCTCAACTTTCACAGAAAAATCTTCGTAAATAGGTTTTCCATCAATAATTGGCAAATCGACCTTTGTGCTCTTCCTGTTCACCTTTTTGGGCAATTCCGTGTTCACGTCTAACTCAAGAAATTTGTTGATGTTTCTTTCATTCTTCCAAATGTCATCGTATTTGACGAACAAAATAGGATAGTTAGATCGATGGCTCATCCAAGATTCGAAATGACCCTCAAAGCCCAAGGGATCTCGATATGAAGACCAATCTCCACTTGTTTTCTTTTTCTGACGCTCCAAAAAGTTCCTTCGCACTAAGGACTGGTATGCGGATTGGGGGTTTCCAAATACGTATACCGCCTTTTTTATCGTTTTCAGCTCGGGTGGAGTTGTCGAGTGTTTCAACGCATCAAGATCCATAGGATCGTTCGTAAGGATTCCGTTGTTACTAAAATGGCGTAAGAGCATGGTTGTCGCTACGCCACCAGCTGAACAGACCAAAACATCTGGTTTCCTATTTACTTTTGCAATTAAAGATTGCGGGGAAACTCCATCCTTTAAAACCATGTTCTTTATTATAATTTATATTTTTATTTTTTTATTCTTTCTTTTCTTCCACATCGGTTTTCGTAACCGGAATTGCGAACAAAACCATAACTTGTCCAGTAACCCACAACGCAGCACCAACTATATAGAATAACCTAAATCCATTCCTATCTTGTTCGCTTGACGTTCTAAAATCCATTACCGCAGCTATTAGGTAAATTATAGCAGTAATTACAAGCAACGTCGGAGCCAAATAAATAAGAGTGTTTTCAAGACTCGAATTGATTGTTTTGTGGTCGTGTTTAACCGCAGCTTCCGTCATTTTAATTTACAAATATTTTTTAAAATTTAAATTTAAATTGTTTTTTTTGGCAAAAAAATGGTAGTCTTTTCGTGTTCTAACAAATGTTGTCCACGCAAGCGCGAGCGTCCCGAATTATTCGCTCCAACGCGGGGGGCGAAGAAGAAGAAAGATTACGGGGACGCTCTCAATATTTTAAATACGGCCGATACATTTATGACGCCGTTGGAATTGATCAAGGCCGAGAAGGTTATTGAGACCCTCCGCTGCAAATGCTGTAGTGTATGCCGCCAGTCTTCAAAAAAAAGCCAGGCGAAACCCGAATCGAAGACTGCTATTTGCAAAGCATTTGTACAAGAACTCAAGCGCCGGCATCTCGGAAAACCCTGCGCCTGCGGGTGCGGCCTCGTCTT
>Ga0115000_10002446_pt1 | contig 16015 bp, 13 predicted proteins | sample ArcticOcean_MG_C_6_FD_89690 | JGI IMG/M metagenome (GOLD analysis project Ga0115000, IMG submission 89690) | Marine microbial communities from western Arctic Ocean - ArcticOcean_MG_CB8_128 | ecosystem: Environmental > Aquatic > Marine > Oceanic | place: Arctic Ocean: Canada Basin | collected...
CGCTGAGTGGGAAGATCGGCCGCTACCTTTCAATTGCCTCGGCCGCCGGCGCCTGTGGAGCTTTGCGCCTCCAGGAGAATATCGATGATAGACGATTGAAGAAGAGTATTCTGAGATCGTCGAACAAAGTGTAGAAAAGCGGAATAATGAGCAATGTAAGGACTGTTGAAGTAAGCATGCCTCCCATCATTGCTCGACCAAGTGGCGAGTAGGACATGTCCATCATCTTGGTGTCGCCAAGCGACATGGGGACCATTCCGAATATAGTGGTGAGCGAGGTCATCCAAATTGGGCGGAAGCGACGTTTGCCGGCTTCGATGATTGCTTCGGTTCTCGCAAATCCTTCTTTTCGTAGTCGAGTTACCAGGTCGATTAAGACAATACCGTTGTTCACAACGACTCCCAGGAGGATGATGATTCCAATGGATGCCATTATGTTGAATGACGTCTTGGTCAAATAGAGTGTCCAAACAACGCCAACGCCTGCAAGAGGCATTGTGAGGAAAACGCAAAAGGGGAGTAGGAAGGACTCGAACATTGCACCCATTAATAAGATAATGAATACAATAATCATTATGAGCGTAAAGGTGAAGGACTGATTGCTTTCCTGCATTTGCTGGTACTGTCCGCCTTTGTCCCAACGATAGCCTCGTGGCATTTCGAAGCCTTGCATGACGGCGTCGGTTTGTTTGAAAAGTTCCTTTGAGTCGTCTTCGTTTGCGATACCTTTGATGCGCAGTACGGTTTTACGGTCCTGGCGGCGAATCGAATTGGAGCCGTTTTCGTAAGAAAGGCTAACCAGCGATTCGAGAGGTATTTGAGACCCATCTTCAGCATCGAAAGTCGTTTTGCGTAGTTGGGCAACGGTTTCTCGATCTTCTTCGTCTATCCAAATCCGGATACGCGTTTGCCGTCCATTGGTATCGTAGAAGTAGCCAACTTGATTACCGCGAATCGCGTAGGAAACCGCTCCGGATATCATTCGCGTATCGATCCCGAAACGGAGGGCTTTTTCGCGGTCGATGGTTAAGTTGAGTTCTTGTTTAGTTGTGTCATCTTCGGATTCGACTGCAATAAGGCCTTCAACGGAACGGAGACGTCTTTCGACCTCTTTGCTCAGTTCGCGTAGCGTTTTGGTGTCATCGCCATAGAGGGAGATATTGAAGGACTTGGCTGGATCTTCTTCGTTCCTGTTAAGTCGCAATCGTGAGCCTGGAGAAGGAGTGATATTCTTCCTTAGGTCCTCGATGATTTCCTGTCGTGAGAGGCGCGCTTTTTTCGAGAGGCCGATTCCTTGGGAAATTCCTTGGTACGCGCTTACGAACCAAGGCTTGGTCGTAGTGTCGAGGTGAAGCTCAACGTTGGCGAAGCTTGCAGAGTATTTAGAGGAATAGGTGGTGAAATTGTAAGACTCTTGTTTGGTTTCAATATAGTCGAAGACACCTGAAAGGTAGGCTGATATATCTTCTAGGGATTGTCCTCCCGGGAAATCGTAGCGAAGGGCTACGCTTTGGTTCCCGCCGCCGCTACTGGCGCTTTGACTGATCTTTTTGTATGGGAAGTAGGATAGGCCCAATAGAATTATTAAAGTAATGGATACATAGCTTCTATGCGCGAGGCTCCAGCGGAGAACATTGAGGTAGGCTACGCTTGCTCGAGAGTTCCCAATCTTTTTGGTCGAGAGATCGCGTTTGTCGGCGAATACCTTCGTGGAGAGAGGAATGAGCAGAAGGGCGATGATAAGCGAGGCCATTAGACTCGTCATCACTGGGACGCCGATTCTGAGGAGCCAAAATTGCATTTCGCTTCCGTCGCCCATTAGAATAAGCGGGAGGAAGACGACGATTGTGGTTAAGGTGGCGAGCGTTATGGCTAAGCCCATTTCGCTGGAACCCTTTATTGCGGCTTGGCTTGGGTCGAGTCCTTGTAGTCGCTTGATCTGTATGTTTTCAACAATTACGATTGAGTTGTCTACTACGAGACCGACGCTGAGCAGCAAGCCCATCATAGTGGCGATGTTTAGGGACCAACCTAGAAAATAGAGGGTGATTACGGAACAGAGTAGCGAGAGCGGAATCGCTAAGGTTATCGTGAGGGTGAGTCGAAACGAGCGCAGGTAAAGGAAGAGGACGACCACGGAGAAGAAACCGCCCCAGAGACCGGATTGCTTCAAGTTACTGACGGACTCTGATACATGGTCGCCTTGATTCCAAAAAATGTGAAATTTGAGATCTGCTAACTCTGGATTACTTTCGAGTTCGCGCATCGTTGCCTTAATCGATTCGCAAACTTCGACAATGTTAGCGCCCGATGACCGAGAGAAGGAGAGACCGTAGCTTTTTTCTCTCTCTAGCGAAAAGACGTTCCAGTTTTCCTGCGGACGAAAGGAAACCTTTGCGATGTCGCCTAGTTTAATGTTCGATTCTGCATCTACGAGGATCGCTTCGAATTCAGCTAGATTCTTAAGGCGCCCGACCGAACGGACATAGCGTTCGCTTTCGCCTTCGACGACCTTTCCTGCGCTGAGATTAAAATTTTGGTCGGATAAGGATTGGCCAAGCGTCACGACGCTTATGTTGTGGGCCTTTAGTTTGTCCTGATCCAATTCGATGCGAACTTCACGTCCACGAACGCCGTTGATTTCGACGTTACCTACTCCGTTGATTCTTTGAAATGCGGGGAGTACGTAACGTTCCGCGAGGAAATCGACATCCATGCTCTCTTCATCGAAAGTCATGGCTGCCCACACGATGGGGATATCGGTGGAGTCCCATTTGAATATATTGATTCGTTCAACCTCGTCAGGCATCTCGGGCATGACTCGTTCCATACGGTCGCTTACGTTCGCGTACGCTTCGCTGAGATCTACGCCCTTGTGAAACTGAATGTTTACGTTTACGAAGGAATCTCGAGTTTGGGAATAAACGCGCTTGATACCCGGTACGGTCCCAAGAGCGTCTTCGATGGGCCTGGTTACTTGTTCTTCGGAATCGGTTGGGTTTGAGTTTGGGTTGCTGACGCTAACATAAAGTTGCGGGTTTTCCATACCGTCTGGAAAAAGCGCAATGGGAATCAGAAACATTGCAATGCTTCCCACGACGAGGAGCGAAAGAAGAATCATCGAGACCGTTGTAGGCCTATTGATGGAAAGCGAAGGGAGCAGACTGTTTGATCGTTCGCTCATCTAAATGGTTGGGGCGGCTTGTGGGTTGTCAGTGTCGAGTGAAAGCGTTTCTTTCGTTTTCGTTTTTACAGTCTCTCGGTCAATGATGGCGTAGGCGCATGGAATGACAACCAGCGTTAGGAGAGTCGACGAGCTTAGGCCCGAGATTAGAGTTATGGCTAGGGGAACGCGGATTTCGGCTCCTTCACCTATTCCAAGAGCCATTGGTGCGACCCCGAGAACGGTTGTGAGCGTCGTCATCAGAATCGGGCGAAAGCGAACGAGGCATGCTGTTCTAATGGCATCCATTTTTTCGATACCTTTTTCGCGTCGCAGTTTGTTGATGTAGTCGACCAACACGATTGCGTTGTTGACCACGATACCGGCGAGCATGATTAGACCGATGAATACGAGGATGTTTAGCGACCAGCCTCCAAAGTAGAGAGTGAGCAATACGCCGATGAGCGCTAATGGAACGGTAAAGAGAATGATGAACGGGTGGACTAACGATTCGAACTGGCTGGCCATCACTATGTAGACGAGAAACAGAGCTAGGGCTAGGGCGAAGAGCATGCTTGTAGTAGAGCGTTCCATTTCTTCGTGCTGTCCTGCTATGTCATAGGAATAGGCGAGAGGGAATTCGATTTGTTGTAGAGCTGCATCTATGCGGTTGGTCGCTTCGGATAAATCTACGTCGCCGACATTGGCTGAAATGATCGTACCGCGCTGTTGATCGATGTGGCGAACTTCATTGGCTCCTTCACGGACAACGAAATTGGCAATAGCAGAAAGTGGAATAGGGGAAGGACTGTTGGGGTTGATGACGAGTTTTTTGAGATCGTCCAGTCCGTATCGGTCATCTTCTTCAAGGCGAACTCGAATGTCGATCTGCCGATCTCGCTCGCGAAAAGTTGTCGGTACCATGCCTTGAACTTTATTGCGGACGAGTTCGGCGATGGGTCTAAGTTGAAGTCCGAGTTGTACGATTCGTTTGCGATCGTAGTTGATTTGGATTTCAGGACTTCCGGGTTGAAGGTAGGATTGAACATCGACGATTCCAGGAACTGCGCCCATCGCAGTAGCTACTTGGCTGCTTAGGCTCTTCATCCTATCGATGTCGTAACCGTAGAGTTGAACCTCGATGGGAGCTTTGGAGCTGAAAAGAACCGGGTAGTCGATTTCCAGTTTCATATCGGGCAATCGAGACGCGAGTTCTCTTATCGAAGTAACGACTGCTTCTTCCTGTTCTGCTGTCGATCCGTTTTTGAGAACGACGGTGATTTTCGAAGTGTGTTCACCTTCGTCGGCATCGGCGGTAGCGCCTTTCTCGCTGCCTACGACAGTAGCGAAGCGTTCGACGCTCGGATTTTCTTTAATTACGTTTTCTACCTCGCGCATTGCGAGCGCGGTTCGCTCGATTGCGGTCCCGGCAGGCATTTTTGCATTGATGTAGAATTCGCCTTGGCGGGTTTCCGGGATCAGTTCGTTCCCTATAAGTGGATAGATGGCGTAGATGCAGAAACCGAAAAGAGCGAAGGCTATTGCCAGTACGAATCCTCGGGCCTGAAGCGAGTAGTCGAGGAACGAGCTGTAGACGTGGGTCGCAGCTTTCATCGATTGTTCTGAAAGTATAAGAATGGGCTTAGCCAATCCAAGTAGACGCATGCCTATCCACGAGCCAATGAAAGCAATCGCGATTAATATGACTATTACCGTCTCTAGGAATTTGCCGATGATTCGAAGGACCAATTCAATCAATAGTATGATGATTGTAAGCGCTCCGAATGGAAGGATTGCTATTGGTATCCAGGTTTTGGACCTTTTACCATTTGGCTTGAATCGACCTTGAAAACTATTCCATCGATTTTTGAAACTATGCCACGGCTCCTTGATGAATTTGGCATTGAAATACGATGATTTGCTAGAGGGATCGCTTTTACCCGTTCCAAAGTTACGCGAGGCAAGCATCGGAATGAAATAGAGAGCCACGAGCAGAGAGGCCATTAGCGAAAATACAACGGTCAGGGCCATGTTGCCGAATACTTGTCCGGCTACGCCTTCTACGAACACGATTGGGAAGAAAACCGCGATCGTGGTTAGCGTGGAAGCAAAGACAGCTCCCCCGACTTCCGAGACGCCTCGCAAGGTCGAGGTTTTTAGATCGTCACCTTCTTCTCGGCAACGAAAAATACTCTCGAGAACGACAATCGAATTATCGACTAGCATTCCAATGCCCAGCGCTAATCCCCCAAGAGAGATGATGTTGAGCGAAAGCCCGGCCATGTACATGGGGGCGAAAGTGGCGACAATGGAAACGGGAATTGTGATTCCGATGATGACGGTGTGACCGACTTTTCTTAGAAAAAGAAAAATGACTGCAACAGCGATGAGTCCGCCTACAATTGCATTGTTCTTAACCTCGTCGATCGAAGCTTTGATAAAGAGCGACTGATCCGTGAGCACTTCCAAGCTAATGTCGCCTGGGAGCTTGGATTGGATGAAGTCGGTCATCTTAAGTTGCTCTCGCCGATTTTGAAAATCGTTGCCGGGAGTCTTTTTCTTGTCGGAGTCTGTTTCGGTCTTTTCTTCCGGCTGCTCTTTTTTAGCCAATTGCTTTTTGACGTAGGCTTGTTGAGCAGGGAGGCCAAATAGGCGGTTCCTGACCATTCGGGCGACTTCGACTATGTTGGCGTCGGCTTCTTTGTAGATTTCGACTTCGATGCTCTCGACTCCATTTACGCGGGTTATGATCTCACGTTCTTGATGACTTTTTTCCACTGATGCGAAATCGCGAAGACGGATGTCAACTCCACCTTTACGGGCAATCGCGATGTTTGCGATATCGTCGATCGATTGAAATTCGTTTAAGGTTCGGATGAGGTAGCGCGTTTCTCCTTCGTCTAGTTGTCCGCCTGGTACATTGACGTTGTTTTGCGTTAATTTAGTATTCACTTGCTGAATATTCAGATTGAGCGAAACCAGTTTATGTTCGTCGATATTGACTTGGTATTCTTCCTCAAGTCCACCTTTGACGGTTACGGCTGCGATACCTTCCTCGCCTTCTAGGTCACGTTGCAAGACGTCTTCAATGAGGACTCTTAGTTCGTCTTGCGGGCGTTGAGAACTGGTGAGTCCAATTCTCATTATTGGGTCGAGGGTTGGGTCGTAGCGAAGGATGATGGGACGTTTTGCTTCTTCAGGTAAACGAACGCGGTCGAGCTTTTCACGAATCTCCTGAGCGATCTCGCTCATATCCGAGCCCCAGGAGAATTCCATTACGATGTCGGATTGTTCAGCGCGGGAAATCGAATTGATACGCTCTAGTTTCGAGACGATCGCAAGTTGCTGTTCGAGTGGCTGGGAAATTTGGGTTTCGACTTCCTGAGGAGCGGTACCCGGATACTCGGTACGAACTGTAATGGTCGGGTACGCTATGTCCGGCATGAGCGTAAGTGGCAGTTTCTGATAGGAAACGAAACCGAATACGCATACGGCTATGACGATCATTAAGATCGTTACAGGGCGACGAGTAGTGATTTCAAAAGCGGTAGGTCGGCTCATGAATGGAGAAAGTCAGTTTTGGAGGTGGGCGATGGAACGCTGCGTTTAATCTTCGGTCGGTTCGGAGGGCGATGGTGTATCGTCATTAGTCGCCGAGTAGGCGTCGTTAACGACTTTCACTGTTGCGCCATCTTTTAAAGCGTTGTGCCCGAGAACGATAATCGAATCGCCGTATTCAACTCCTGCGATAGACTCGACATTGTCGGAATTTTCATAACCGAATTCGAAAGGCATTTTGCGAGCGATCGAATCTTCGACCTTGTAGATAAATGTGCGTTCGCCTTCGTGAACGATCGCGCCTTTCGGTACTAGGACGACGTCTGCTTTCGTATCGAGAACCAAGCGAACGCTGACGAACATTCCCGGATAGATTGGCATCGAGCCATTGTCGTCGACCATGACTTTCACGCTACACGTTCCACTGGCGGGGTCGATGGTTGGGCTGACTAGTTTGACGCTCGCCGCGTAAGAGATTCCTTCGATGATTTCGGAAACGATTTCCGCGGGCAGGCCTTTGCGAATCGAGAGTAAATGCTGACCAGGAATGCTTACCTGCGCGAAAAGTTCTTTCGGGTTCATCAAGGTGAAGAGTTTATTGCTGGTCGTCACGCGTTCGCCGACTTGAGTATGGCGGATTGAAACGATGCCTTCGACGGGAGCTCTGATAATGGTATCTTCAAGGCGAATGCGGGCGCGTTCGTATGAAATCTCCGATTGTTCGAGGTCGAATTTTTCAGTGTCGTATTCCTGCTGATTGATAAGGCTTCGGCTGAAGAGGTCTTCGACGCGCTTGAACTTAGATTGCAGGTGCGTGTATCGGGAGAGGGATTCCTTTACGTTGATTTGCTCATCTTCGTTTTCGAGACGGGCTAGTATTTGTCCTGATTCGATGACGTCGCCCACCTCCGCAAGGACTTCCGTTACGAGTCCCGATGATTCCGAGTGGATGTCGATCGCGCTTTCGGTCTCGAGTATCGAATCGAATTCGAGAAAGGAGGATATCGCTCCGCGTTCAGCTTGAGTAACTTTGACCGGTATCTCCGTCTTGGGCTTTCCCTCGTCCTTTTTGGCAGCTTCGTTGTTCGAAGCCTCATCTTTAGAGTCGGTCGACCTTGAGTCAGTTGACTTGGAGCTACAGCCAGCGAATACCAGGCAAATAATGGATAGAAAGGTTGGTGTTAAGCGCGTTCTCATTTGAAGAGTGGGATGAATTGGAAATCTGAAAAGCGGTCTAGAGTCGCTTCCCATCTTCCTTATGCAGCTATCTACACCGTTAGTAAGTGAAAAGTTGCGTTAAATGGTAAAAATGACAAGAGAATGCATCTTGAGCGTTTGAAAATGATTGGAGACGGACCGTGAGCGAAATTGTCGGAAATGTGCTGAAATTTACCCTAATCTTTGTGATGCGTATCAAATCAAAGGAATCCCGACCGATGAAAAGCGAGGATTGAATCTGAATAGATTGTTGGTGTGATTGATGTGAAGAGGAAATTGGTCGATAGCTGTATGCGGAAAACGAGCAATACGCTCGTGGCGATTACTTTGGCCTTTTCGGCGAGTTGGACCGGTTTATTCGCCTTAGATAATAGGGAAGCGAATACGAGTCTTACTGTGCCGCTGGATCCCCAGGTTTTCGGGTTCCAAACAGAGAACGCTTTTGACGATTTATCGTTTAGTCGACCAGTGGGTTTGGCGATCCAGCCGGGAATGACCGATCGAGTGTTCGTAATCGAACAAGCGGGACGGGTTTATTTGATAGAGGATATCGAATCGCCGACTTAGCATTTATTTTTGGATATCAGCGATATCGTTGATTCTTCGGACAATGAAGAAGGGCTCTTGGGCATGGCTTTTCACCCGAATTGGGAAAGCAATGGATACTTCTACCTTTTTTATACTACGGAAACCACGATCGATGATCAATTCGGCCGATATGATCGCCTAGCTCGTTTTCAAATCGATCCTAAAAATCCGTTTCAAGCTTTGTCAGAGTCGGAATTGCCTTTGCTTTCACAGTGGGATCAGCAATGGAATCACAATGGCGGCGATCTTCATTTTGGTCCGGATGATTACTTGTATGTAAGCCTTGGGGACGAAGGGGGAGCTAATGATCAATTTGAAAATAGTCGCTTTATCGACCGAGATTTCTATTCGGCTATTATGCGGATCGATGTGGACCGTGGATTAGGTAGTTTGGAGCCGAATGATCATGTGGCTATTCATCTGGATGCCCAGAATCAGGTGCTGTATGCGATTCCTCCGGACAATCCATTTATAGGCGCGACGGAATTCAATGGGAAACCGATTGATGCGAATTCAGCGCGAATGGAATTTGGGGCGGTTGGGTTGCGTAATCCTTGGCGATTCAGTTTCGATTCGGCGACCAATCTTTTGTATTGCGCGGACGTCGGACAGAATAGCTACGAAGAAGTGGATATAATCACCAAGGGTGGTGATTATGGCTGGCGGTTGAGAGAAGGTCTACACGCATTTCGCAACAACGTTGTGCCCGATGGAGTTTCCTTGATCGATCCGGTCTTAGAGTATCCGCAAAATAGTGGGCCGAATATTCCCGGTGGTAGGGCTGAGGGAAAGTCAATTACGGGAGGAGTTGTGTACAACGGAAATCGATTTGCCCAATTGAATGGGTTCTATGTTTTCGCGGACTATGTGAGTAATCGACTGTTTATGTTTCGGTATAATCCTCAAACGGGCGAAGCTGAAGCGTTTCAGCAGATAGCGACTGTAAGTTCACCCGTTTCGTTTGGAATTGATCCGAGCAATGGCGATGTTCTGATTGTGAGGCTGAACGGGAGAGTCGATCGTCTTATATATTCGGATACGCCAATTTCGGGTGAACCGTTGCCTGGGATGCTTTCCTAAACGGGGGCGTTTGAGGATCTAGTAGAGCTGAGCGTAGAGTTGGGGGTAGTGCCGTATTCGATAAATGCTCCATTCTGGTCGGACTACGCGGATAAGTCGCGATGGTTTTCAGTTCCGGATTTGAATTAGTCGATTACGTTTGATGAGACTGGGAATTGGACGTTTCCAACTGGAACGGTATGGATTAAGCATTTTGAGCTCGAGATTACTGAGGGTGATCCGAGTTCCAGGCGGCGTTTGGAAACACGGTTTATCGTGAAGAACGAAGATGGGGCGCATGGGTTTACCTACAAATGGAACGCAGAGGGAACTGATGCTTCGCTGGTTGCCGAAGCGGGAGAGGATGAGTTGATTGATGTTTTCGATGACGAGGACAATCTTCTGCGTCAGCAGCTGTGGCGCTATCCGGCTCGTTCGGAGTGTATTCAGTGTCACACGCCACAGGGTGGTTTTGCTGCGGGGTTCAATACGGTTCAGCTAAACCGGAGTCACAATTATAGTAGTGGAGAGCTGAATCAAATCACCGCGCTTAGCGATGTGGGGTATTTAAATGAGGCGGCTCCGGACCCGAGCGAATTGCTGGGATTGGTTGACGTGAACGATCCTGAGTCCTCATTGGAAGATAGGGTTCGATCCTATTTACAAGCGAATTGCGTATCCTGTCACCAGCCAGGTGGAACGGCTCAATCTCTCTGGGATGCTCGAATTTCGACTTCTCTTAATGATGCTGGGATTCTCGGAGGGGCGTTGCTAAATGATTTCGGCCATGCCGGTAACCGAGTAGTTGCTGCGGGAGATTTAGATCGATCAATGTTGTTGCAGCGAATTGCGACTAGAGGCGAAGGGCAGATGCCTCCACTTGGAAGCAGTCAGCTTGATGAAGAAGGGATTGAGCTGCTTTCCGAGTGGATCCTTGGTCTATCTAATGGCGCTCGAGCACGTTTAGAATCGGTGGGCGAAGACCAAGTAAGCATACGCATTTATGGGCAGCCGAACACTGCATACTCAGTTGAGCAATCAATTGATTTGCTGGAATGGGAAATCCTAGGGCAGGCGATTACCGATACAAATGGAGAGGCGTTATTCGAATCGACTTTAGTGGAAGACATTGCCTCACGATTCTTTAGAATTCAAACGCCGTAGTCTGAAAGGCTATACCTGAACAAAACGCTTTTCTCGATAAGAGGTATTACCGTAATGGCATCACCTTGCGTCATGGTTTGGTTTTGAGGATTAAGCATGGAGGGGTATGGTGAATTGGTAGATCTGAATTTATGGCTGAGGCGTTTTGAGACGCTCAAAGGACTTATGGTGTATTCGAGCGACTTCGCCCATATAATTGTCCATCGAATACTTGTTGGCGGCAGATTCGATGTGCTGTTTGGCGAGAGGGATTTGTCCGGTCGCTTCGAAATAGAGACCTAGATAAAGGTGTGCGTAACACATGCTTTGTCGGGAAGGAAAGCCACTTGGTCCTTTGCGTTGCGCGGATTTGAGAACGCCTTTGGGAGTTTCTTCACCTGCGAATAAACTCCAGACCTCCATCATAGGAACTCGGCTATCGTGTTTTATGGGAATAAGCGCTTGGCGAGCGGCCTCGAGTCCATCGGCCTTTACTTTGCAAATGAAGTGCCAGATCGCGTTTTCCACGTCATTTGAGTTTACGGTTTGGTGAAGTTCGAATTGCGCTACGCCCTTTTTGAAATCGGCTGAATAATAGTAGGCAATGCCCCGTTGCCAGTGATGAGCTTCTTGTTCGGGGGCGAGTTGGATTACTCGATCGAAGTCAGAGATGGCTTTTTCGAAGGAGCTATTCATAAAATGAGCTACTCCGCGTTGCTGAAATGCATAGGCCGATTTGGGGTTCTCCTCGATTTGCTGATCTAGGCTTTCAAAATCGCTAGACTGGCCGCGAGCGAGGTTGAAGGAACAGAGCAGGAGAAATGCGGCTGCTATTCGGAGGTATAGGGGCCAAGGGTGGCATGAATGCATGCCGAAGAGAATAGAGCATCGAATGAGATGCGAGCAAGGATCTAAAAGATCGAGAAAAAGGGAATTAGTTGCGCATCCCAGCCAATGCTCGATTGGCGTCTACGCTGCACTGAGGCAGTTTGGCGGGAATCTCTTGTGAATCGATGAAGCCTAGTTGCTTGATTTCGCGATCGACGATCTTTGCGAGCTCGGTGATTTCGGGCTGGCATTTTCGAGTTGCAGCGGTGATTTGACGACGACGACGGTTTTGCGCGTCATCTAGGTTTTTCGTGCTAAAGATATTGAGACCAGTATTTTGCCAGTTGATAGTGAATTTCCGGATTGCGACCTCGTCTTCCGATCGCTTTTCGAGGACTTGCTCGATTTTCGATTGTAGGGCCAAGCGTTGCTTTCCCCATTTTCTGAGTAGACGACGCTTTTTCGGAGTATTCATGTCCTTTTAATCGGTCATTCATACTCATTGCTTTAGTGATTTGTTGGGTAAATGCGCTCATTGGCATGATTGCCTGGAGACTGGCAGATCGATTGGGAAATCGAAACAAGGCTGAAATCGAACGCTATTTGTTCCAATCCGATAATCGGACCTTTAAAAAACACGGTTGTAATTTTAAAAGTAAATGTATCTGGGTCGGATCTTATGTCGATCGGAGATGGCGTAATGGTAAGGGGCAGCTTTCTGCTGAGGGCAAATATTCCTTGGGGCTCGATTTAGGTTGAGATTTGGAAAAAGAACGCAGAGAGCTGTGGGCATCGAAGACGCGTTAATAAAGGATATTTCGGAGTTCAAGGAGGGGAGAGTCGGTTTTGTGACTATTCTTGGTAGACCGAATGTGGGGAAATCGACCTTTATTAATAAGGTCCTTAGGTATCACCTGACAGCCGTATCCATTAGACCGAATACGACCCGTAAGAAGTGGTTTGGTATATTGAGTGACGAAGAGTCGCAGATAATATTCGCCGATACTCCAGGCGTCCATAGTTCTAAAAATAAGATGCAGCTGGCGATGGCGGGTTCCATTCGGAGCAATATCGAAAAGAACGATATTGTTTTGTGTATTTGCGATGCTTCCCGCGAATTCGGGAACGAAGACGGTCGAGTTGCCGAGATCGTAAAGGAAGCAGGTAAGCCGGTCGTGCTTGCGGTTAACAAGATAGATGTCGCAACTCCAGAGCAGATTGCGATTATGACGGAATCTTATCTGAGTGTTATCGGCGATGCGACCGTGTTCGGGATTTCCTCAAAAGAAGGTACAGGAGTGACTGAATTGATCGATCGCTTGCGGTCGATGCTTCCTGAAGGTCCGTTTCTGTTTCCGGAAGATCAACTGACCGATGTTATCGAGAGAGATATCGCCGAAGAGATTATACGAGAAGCGGCGAATGAATTGGTTTATCAGGAAGTGCCTCAATCGCTAACGGTGAAAATCGACACTTGGAATGAGAATGAAAAGAAGGTCAAAATCGCCGCAACCTTGTTTGTTGAGCGTAATCCTCAGAAAGCGATCGTAATCGGAGAAAATGGGGCGATGGCCAAGCAAATCATGAAAAATGCGCGGGCGAAACTGCGCGTGGATCTGGACAAATTCGTGGATGTTAAGTTGTCCGTGAAAGTCGCTCCCGATTGGCAGAATAAAAAAGCCTTCTTGAAAGAAAAAGGCGTTATCGACGTCGTTAATTAGTCTGCGCTTCTAATCGACTTTCTGAACTCTCAAGGCGATCATCGAGGTATCGTCTTGGGGAAAATCGCCTTCGCTGTAATTGGAAAGGAATGAATGCATGTGGTCGATTATTTTATCGATTGGCATCTGAGCGCATTCTTGGAATGGAGCTATTAGTCCTTTTAGTCCGAGCTCTTCGTCCGAGTCATTGCGGCATTCGACCGCTCCGTCTGAAACGAAGAGAAAGCAATCGCCTGCATTCAGTTCGAACGATCTGCATTCCACTTGATCGCAAATGCCAAGCCCGATTACGTTTTCGCTTGGGAGATCGACTATTTCTATGGTCGAGGTTGTTTGCTTGTACCAAAGAGCAGAGGGCTGGCCGGCGTTCGCTAAGGTAAGGTTAGCTTGATTGAACGGTAGGGGAACGATAGTGCCTAGGAGAGTGGCAACGAAACCTGCGGGTATCAGGCCTCGCAGGTGTTGGTCGAGAGTGACTAGGGCTCGATCGAGTCGATCGAAATCGTCGGGCATGTAGAAGTCAGCCAAATGCTTGATTAAAATAGTGAATAGCCCGGCCGACACACCGTGACCACTTACGTCTCCAAGAAGAAAGGACAGGCGATTGTCGTCAACCGTAGGAAATGCGATGACGTCTCCGTTGACTTCGGTCATGCTCAAACTGAGTACCGCGATTTCAGCGAATGGCGGTTTGGGGATTTGGCCGGGAATGAGGCGTCTTTGGATACGTCGAGCATTGTCGAAATCCGTCTCCATTATCTGGTTTTTGCGCTCTAGAAGTTCTCGGTTTTCTTCGAGTTCGCGCTGGGCATTTATTCGATCGGTGATATCTCGTGTAATGCCCATGATTCCGACAACGTTGCCGGATTCGAGATAGAGCGGAATTTTGGTCGAAGTTGCCCAAGTAATACTACCGTCAGGCCAGGTTTCCTTTTCGGTGATATTGATCAGCTTTTCATTGTCGCGCATGAGTCGTTGCTCGTCCTCGAAGGACTCTTGCGCATGTTCTTTGCTGAAGAAATCGAAGTCGGATTTGCCGATCAGTTCCGCTACCGATTTTAGACCAAATTTCTGCGAAACGACATCGCTGGCTCGTACAAACCGACTTCGTCGATCTTTGAAGTAAACTTGATCCTGAGTCTGATTTAGCAATGCATCGAATAGAATTGATGCGGATGCATTTACTAACTCGGCATCTTCCTTTCCTGACGACTCCATACTACCAATGCTTTCGTAATCTAGGATGTTTTGTATACCGTTGGATTGATTGGTCAATCTCGAATGGCTTTCGTTTTGAATGAATTGGGCACAATCGGTCCGACCGATTTTCGAGACGAATTCGTCAAGGCTGGATTCGGTAATAGCCGCCTAGTTCCGAAGCGAGATAAGCAGTTACGACAAAGGCAGCGGCGCTTTGGTTTATGCGTTCCGGTTTTATCTTATCGATCGTATCGTTGGAAGTGTGATGGAGGTCGAAATAATCGTCGGTGAACATGGAAAGTCCGATGGCTGGGACACCTTTGCTGTGCATGGGCCCGATATCTGGCCCTCCGCTTGATTTGCTTCGACCGGCTTTGACACCGAGTGGTTGAAGAGCGTTGCGGATAGTAGCGAGTGAAGGGTCCAGGGTATTTTCCAATCCGATATTCATGAACTGAACAGGGCCCTGGCCTGCGTCGGCTTCTGTGGCGACGATGTGGTTGGCAAGTTCGTCGGCATGGCTATCAGCATAGAATTGTCCCCCGATGATCCCAATTTCTTCGGCTCCGAAAAGGACGACTCGGATAGTGCGCTTGGGAGGATTGGGTAGATCGCCAATTAGTTTGCCGGCGGCCATTACAATACCGACGCCGGCTCCGTCGTCGATGGCTCCAGTGCCGAGGTCCCAGGAATCGAGGTGCGCACCGAGAAGCACGATCTCATCGGGACGTTCGCTGCCGGTTATTTCGGCGATTACATTTTGACTTGTGACTGTGCCGAGCTCTTCAGGCGTAAGGACGAGCTTGATACGAGTGTTATCGAATCGTTCAGAAAGTCGATCGAGCTGCTGGGCATCGGGAACGGAAAGAGCAGCAGCTGGAATACGAGGGATTTCGGGCAGGTAGCTTGTGCCGCCGGTATGAGCCATGCGATCGTTGTCGGTCCCGGCAGAACGCATCAAGAAGGCGATAGCTCCTCTTCGAGCGGCTTCCGAGGGGCCTTTCGAGCGAATGGCTCCGGAAATCTTGGAGTAGCCGCCAATCACCATTGCTTGAGTTACGACCGCGATTTTATCTTTCAAGGAGCCCTCCGGTTGTTCGAGCATCGCGTCGATCGTTTTGAAAAGAGCAATTTCCGCTTCGATGCCTTCTTCTGGGGTCGGTACGCTGCCTCCGAGTGCAGTAATGACTAGGTTCTGTGGAGATGGACTGGTGACACTTGCAGTTTCGAGTCCGCGTTTCCAGCCGCGTTCAACGGGAAAAGACTCCATCCAGACTTTGTCGAATCCGTATTTTTTAAATCGTTTGACTGCCCAATCTGCGGCCCGTTTTTCGCTTTCCGACCCGTAAAGTCGCGGACCGATTTCCGTCGTTAGGTCGGTCGCTATTTTAAGCGCAAGCGAAGTGTCTTGCGCTTTTTTAGCGAGCGCTGCTGCGGTTGATTCTGGCGAGGCCATTGCAGTCGAAGCGACAAGGGCCGCTAAGACTGTTCCGAGCACGAGAACATGATGGTGTAGTCGAGACTGCATAGATTATTA
>Ga0115000_10002448_pt1 | contig 16008 bp, 8 predicted proteins | sample ArcticOcean_MG_C_6_FD_89690 | JGI IMG/M metagenome (GOLD analysis project Ga0115000, IMG submission 89690) | Marine microbial communities from western Arctic Ocean - ArcticOcean_MG_CB8_128 | ecosystem: Environmental > Aquatic > Marine > Oceanic | place: Arctic Ocean: Canada Basin | collected...
TACCGACTTTACGCGCTCAAGCGGAACTGTTTTTCCACATTACCGAGTACTTTAAAAACCCAGAGTTACAAAATAGAGAAGAAGAAGGAGAAGAAGAAGAAGAGGATCGACCGTTACTGGCCGGAGATGTGGTGAAGTTTAAAGTCGTCCGAGGAGGAGGAGAAAAAGGAAGCGGCGGGAAACAACAACAACACCAAGAGAATAAGGAAGGAAAAACGCACAAAGCGACGGACGTCATGCGATGTTCGAAAGGAGATTTGAGAGTGAAAATTATACAGGAACAGGTGGAAGGTGTCGTGAAAAGAGGTTTGAAAGGGAAAACGAAGCACGAAGCGTACGGTGGGTGCGTGTCGTGTTCTTTACTAACAACAAAAGGGGAGAACAAAGAAGAGGAGAAGAAGAAGCTCGAGCTCGAATTCGCCGGCGCGAACGTCTCGGAGAGTTGTAAGAAAAAGTTGAAGCAAGGAATGAAAGTTCAGTTTAGTTTAGGTCGAGAACCGACGACGAGAAAATACGTGGTCGTAGACATCGCGCCGAGAGAAGGAGGAGGAGGAGGAGACGTTGAAGAGAAGAAAACGAAGAAGAAGGAAGGAGATGAAAACGACGACCAAGATGAAAAAATCGAGGAAGAAGAAGAAGACGAGTATTTCGAAGAGATTCCAACATCCTACGGACGCGTCGATAAACTCTCGCAATCGTTCGGGTTTATTCAGAAAGCGCACGGCAGAATGCCTTCGCACAACAACGGCAACAGGAGAGAAGAACAAGGTTTATTCTTTCATTACACGGCTTTAAAAGACAAGACGGATGTAGGAAAGTTGACCGTCGGCACCGCGGTAAGTTTTGAAATCGTCAAGGTGAGTACAGGGAGCGCTAAAGGTAAGAAAGCAAACGCAATAAACGTTCAATTATGCGACGAGGAAACCGTTCGAGCGATCGAGTCGGAACTCAGACTTCAGCGTAAGCTCGCCGAGAAAGAGAAAAACGCCGCTTTGCTCGATAAAGACGGCATCGATGGTGATTCCTGGGGTAAGAAGAAAGTAAACGTCGTCGACGAGAGTAATAATAGCAAAAATGGTAAAAAATACGTAGAAGCGCCGGCATCTGGGGAAGAAGAAAATGTATCGTCGTCGGAACAGCAAAATGATTCTTCGGTTTCGTTAGAATTGGGTAAAATTGCCGTCATCAAGAACGGTTTCGGTTTCATTAAATGCGAAGAACGCGTGGAGGATGTGTTTTTCCACTTCACACAATTGAAGAATTTCGAAAACCCAAAAGTGGGGAAAATCGTTCAATTCACCGTCCACAGAGATCAAAAAAGAGACGCAATGGTCGCGCACGACGTGTGCGAAGCTCCAGAAGGCTCGAAAGTAGTCTTTGAAACCGTCGATGAACGAAGCGTTCGAGGCGTCTGTAAAGAACGCCTGGTATTTGCCTCCGGTCGAAGTTTCGGAAAATCTTCATTTTCGTCCAATGCGAGCAACAATGGAACGATTGTCGTCGAAAACGCGGGTGGAACATCGCAAAGTTACAAATTTAAAACCGTCGTCGACCGAAACTGCAATCCGAAACCCGGAGATTTGGTTTCTTTTTGCGTCGCCACTGATAAACGAGACGAGAAGAAACAGTTCGCAACGAAAGTGAAATTAGTTCAATTTACCGGTACCGTTGTGAGTGCGAAAGGCGAAGGTTCTTACGGCTTTTTTTCGCACAGCGATCCAGATACCGGCGAAATCGGGAAAGCGTTCTTCCACGGCGCGGATGTGGATGGCGGCGTGACCTTATTCGAAGGCGACGAGGCGACGTATTTCGTGAACCAATCGCAAGGCGAGAATAAAGAGTACACGGCGAAACGTATTAAACGAACGAAAGAAGGTCCGAATGCTGGAGTTTCGACGCCAACGAGGTCAAACTCAGCCATGGGAAGTGATAACAACGGACGCGATTCGCCAAGACCACAGTTCGTCGGTTCTCAATTCACACTTTCGAAAGGCCCGGACGGTACTTCAGGTTTCAGCAGAGGACGAGGTAAAGGCCTGGCGGAAAAAGCAACCGCGGCGGTTTCGAGGTTAAAGTTGGACGCCGCAGAATTTGTCCTTGGTGGAGGACACACGTCGTCCGTTTCCGCTTCGCTCGGGTCGAGAGACGACCTCGCCGCGTTCGAAGATGCCGAAGAAGAAGAAGAAGAGGAGGAAGAAAATATTTAAAATGATAGATAGCAAAGCACGGAGAAGAGATCAATTTCGAAAACTAGAAGAAGCAAATCAGTAATGTTTAGTAATAATATCAACATCATCAAATCAATCATTTGTATGTACATTCCTGTTTCGTTATATCATATTAAATACCTCTATTATTATAATAGTAATTAGTATATTACTCTCTTTCCACGACGGCGGCGGCGCCCATCCCGCTTCCGATACACATCGACACTACTCCGAGCTTACACGACGCGTCTCTGCTATGCATCTCGTGCAACAACGTCGCCATGCATCTCGCCCCGGTCGCCCCTAACGGGTGCCCGAGCGCAATAGCCCCTCCGTTTACGTTTACGATATCCTTGCTCAGCTTCAAATAGTTCACGCAATACGACGCTTGACTCGCGAATGCTTCGTTCAACTCGAATAAATTGATATCCGAAACTTTCACGCCGGCTCTCTCGCACGCGTCCGGAATGGCCACGGCTGGACCAATGCCCATAATTTCCGGCGGACATCCAACCGCGCTGAACGATTTCCATTTGGCCATAATTTTCAACCCGTTCTTCGTTGCGTACGATCGTTTACACAAAATAACTACCCCGGCGCCGTCGCTGACTTGACTCGCGTTCCCGGCTGTCGTGCTCCCGCCTTTTTTAAACACCGGTTTCAACTTTGCTAAATTTTCCACCGTCACGCCCTCTCGAATCCCATCGTCCTCAGATACGACGATTTCTTTCTCCTCTTTCGTCTCTTTATCGATAATTTTCGTCACCACTGGCACAATTTGACTCTTAAACTTCCCGTTTCGTCTCGCCTCGGCGGCTCTCCGGTGACTCTCCGCCGCGAACGCGTCTTGCGTCTCTCTCGAAATGTGCCACTTCGCGGCGACGTTTTCACTCGTGACTCCCATAGGAATCAAACAATTCTGCGCGTTCGTCACGCTCGCGGCTTTTGGGTTGACCCCCCCGTCCCATTTCATGGGATTCTTACTCATCGTCTCCACGCCAGCCGCGATGCCAACCTCGTAATACCCGGCTTTAATCGCGCTCGCCACGTCCGCGCACGCCTGCAACCCGCTCGAACACTGTCTGTTCACCGTTCTCACAGGAACTTTCACCGGGAACCCGGCTAAAAACATTCCAATCCTACACTCGTTCGCGCGTTGACTCGAATCCCCTAAAACTGATCCAACGACCACGTCGCCGATATCGTTCGCGTTGATATTCTCCGTCTCTCTTAAAGCGGCGCGTAAAACCGTTGCCACGAGATCGTCCGCGGTGGTGTCTTTTAATCCGCCTTTTCTCGCGCGAGTGATTGGCGTTCTTAACGCGCAGACGATGACCACGTCGTCTGGGTGCTTCGACGACTACATTTAGAAAGAAGAGATAATTTTCTGTGAGAGACGACAACGACGACTTCAAGGATGATAAAACCACAACACGCGCGTAAAAAACGCGCACAACACACACAACAAACAGGTGAAGAAAAAAACAAACACGCAACGAACGCACCCCGAACGAAGAGGAAAAGAAAGACGTCTCCTGTCGTTCCAAAACGAAACCGCTGCTGCTAAAATTAGTATTATTATTCTCTTCTTCGTTATTTAAAAGAGGCGCGGGAACGACAAAGTGCGTTTTCAAGCGTTCGACGCGCTTCATCGCGTTATTTTGAGTGTTGTTGTTGTTGTTGTTGTTGTTGTTGTTGTTGTTGTTGTTGTTGTTTGACATGATGATGGTGATGGAACGACAACAACACCAACACTTTTTTTGGGGTAAATGATGCAAAAATGGCGAACGCGAAATTTTGCTTACTTTTTTTCCTCATTTTTAAGAAGGAAATTTTGCTTCTTTTTGACAATTTCATTTTTCTGAAAATCAACAACTTTTTTTTTTAAAACAAACAAACACGCAAGAAGAGAGAGAGAGAGAGATTTGGCATTAAACACACATCATCAACATCATCACGTAGCTTTTGTCGTTGACGATGATGATGATGATGATGATGAGGGCTGCGCATCGCGCTGCGCATCGCGCTGCGCATCGTGTTGCTCTCCTCGCGCCGACGACGACGGCGGCGAGAGGAGGAGGAAGAGGAGGAAGAAGAAGACAACATCAACAAGAACGAGAACGAGGAATTAATGGAAAACAGTTGGAAATTCGATGTCAACAACGAAGCAGCGCGACAACGATTCAGACGACGACGAAAAGTAGGAACTATAATTCAGACGACAACGGGAAGAAGAAAAAACGAGTGTTGGTGATTTCAGGTCCAACGTCGGTGGGGAAATCCTCCGTGGCCATCTCCATCGCGAAACGCGTCAACGGAGAAATAGTCTCCGCCGACTCGGTGCAAGTGTATCGAAACTTGAACGTCGGTTCCGCGAAACTTTCTAAAGAAGACATGCAATCGATTCGACATCACATGTTGGATTTGAAATCACCGATAACGGAAGATTTTGATGTCGGAGAGTTTTATGAGTTAGCGAATGGGTACATAGACGATATTCACGCGAGAGGGAAAGTACCGATCGTGTGCGGCGGGACCGGGATGTACGTGAAATGGTTAACCGACGGGAAGCCGAACGTGCCGAAATCGACGAAAGAGAGCAGTTTGAGAGCAGAAAAGGAAGTGCGAGAGATACGAGATCGATATAGTAATACTACTACTAGTAGTAATAACGATGATGATGATGATGATGTGAATAAAGCGCAGGCGTGGGATGAAGCCATCGAGTACTTAAAACAGCGAGGGGATTCGGAAACCGCCGGGAAATTAGCTCGAAACGACTGGTATCGATTAACGAGAGCGTTGGAAATATTAGACGTTTCCGGAGGAAAACCGAAAGGATCGTTTCAACCAGTCAAAGATGAGAGTAAACAGTTTCACTGTTACGCGTTGTCGATGAACAGAGTCGATTTATATCGAAGAATGGATCAAAGAGTCGAAGAGATGGTTGCAAACGGCATATTGGACGAAGCGGCGTATTTGTTGAGAGAAGGCGTGAAGCCGAATACGAATTCGGCGTCGAGAGCGATCGGGTACGCGCAAGCGATCGATTATTTACTGAAATGTAAGCGTGAAAAAGAGAATAACAGTGAGTCGTCGATAAACAATGACACCACTTTACTCCTCGAGTTTATCGACGAGTTACAAAGAGAAACGAGAATGTACGCGAAGAGACAATTCACGTGGCTTCGATCGGAAAAGCAGTTCCAATGGATCGACGCGAGCGAGGGCGCTGAAAAAGCGAGCTCGCGAATATTTGAGAAGTTTAACAACGCCCAAAGCGATGTCGATGGTGAAGGAGAAGAAATTAACGAGTCAAATAACAACTCGTCCATTTGTGAGGTCACTAAAGAAATGGCGAACGAATTGAAACGGTACCGCGTCGAGTTGAAACTCTTCCACGACGAAAGCATTAGAAAAGCGACTGTTGAGCGCGTCGCCGATATAGTTTCGCGCATGTAGTAATGTAATTTAGAATTTATAGAAAATACAGTATGATAGTAGCTCTTAAATATTCGTATTATACTTCTATATAGCGGCGGCTAATTTTGCTAATACGGATTGGTCTATACCATCCGTCGCGACGAAAACCTCCTCCTCCCGAACGCACGTCGTCTGGCTTTCATCGAAACACGAGTTTGTGCACGTCCAGACCCCTACGGAATTGAAATCGAACGCAATCGCATCGGATTCCGAAATCCCACCTTTCCTCCCAGCCTTCGCGCGCAATCGTAAAGCGTCTTCGATTTCTTTTAACAATCCAGGGGTTAACTGTAACTCCATTTCGCGTTTGCCTTTGCATTTCTCGCACGGTTTTGATTTCCTCATCGGCAAATCGCCGTCTGGCCAAATGATATCGCAATCGCGCGTTCGAAAGCAGTATCGAGCGATTTGCGCCGGCGCTCGAGCTATGCGTTTTTGAAATTTCAAATACTGTTCGGACGCGTTGATGGATTCGCCTTTTTCGTACGTTTCGCCTTGCCACGAGGAAGACACTTCCTTCGTCCCAGATTCGTCTATCATGTCCTTCATCTCCACGGCTTTCCCTCCGGCGTGCAACGCGAGCAAACTCTTCTCAATCTCCGAAACCTCCAAACCTTCCTCTTGCGCGTACGTATTCAACATGGAATCTACTTTCGCACTCAAACCTAACGCCTTTCTCTTCGCCTCGGCCTTCGTAGGCTCCAAATCTGAACACACGTAAAATTCCGGCAACGCGTTTGGGGCGTCTTCGTGATACGATTCAATTAGTGTTTCATCGACGTCATCGCCTTCTTCTTCTTCTTCGAGCAACTCGACCGCCTCTTTCCTCTCTTTTTCTTTCAACATCGCCTCGTCCAACTGCTTCGTCAGCTGCTCCAAAGACTCTTCCTCTTCTTTCTTCGTTCCATTCTTCGCTTCGCCGTCGTCGTCGACGTTCCAATCGTCTTTGCTCTCCGCGCATCCCCAATCGTCGTTCGTTCCAAACAAATTTTCGTTTTCATTCAAACACTCTTCCTTCTTCGCATTATTCACATCCCTTATATTTTCGCTCGTCGTCTCTTTCTCTTTCCGTCCTCTCTTTTGCACTCGAAACGCTCGCCACTTTCCTCCCATCGATTCGCCGCTATTAGGAGGACAACAGTTTTGAAAATTTGTGCACGAAAACACGTACAAAGTTCGTTCGAGAATATCTTCCTCTGTTCCGTCTCTCGTCCTTGTCAACGGCGCGTACGCTTGAAAAATCAGCGAGAGTTTACTCTCGCACGATTTACATCGCATTTGCTCCTCTCTCAAAAACATCTTCACTCCGGACGCATCATCATCGTTGCTAAAAAAAAACTGATTGAAATTTGGTTCGCCGCCAACTTTCGTCGCGAATGCGTCCAATTCGAAGACGTCTTTTGAAGAGACCATTCGGCCGCTAAAGCCGAGATATACTTTTTGACTCTTTTCATCATCATCTTCTGAATCGTCTGAATCGCTACTGCTGCTCTCAAAACTATTCGTGCGTCGTTTTGTGTGCTCTGCATCATCATCTCTTCTCGCCATGGTGATGATTTTGACGATTTGTTTTTTTTTTGTGAAGAAGAGAAAAAAAAGGTCTGACATCTGAGTTGTTAAAAATTGACTTTGAAAAAGAGCAGCCGTCAAAAAAAAAAGCGAGAGACCTACCTCTTTCTTTTCTTTTCTGCGCGCAAACAAAAGGACTCACCACCATCATGACGACAGTCTTTTCGACTACTTTGGGGGGGGGCAGTCGTGCGTCGTCGTCGTCGTCAGTAACACGCGTTGTTCGCTCTTCTTCTTCTTCTTCTTTTCGGAGGAGGACGACCAACACCAATTTCGCGGTTTTGAGAAGTCGAAGAAGAACAACAAACAAACCTATTTCTTTGTCCCCGTCACGTTTTAGGAGTAAACCAAAGACGACGGTGAACGCCGCCGAAGGATCTCCGACGAGCAGCACTTCTCAACAACAACAGCCCCCTGCGTTTATTCCCGCGCACGAACGACAAACGTTATCGAAAATTCCTCCGGAACAACTCGCTTCTGGGGGCATGCGATTGTCCGCACAAGCGGAGGATTTCAAAGTCTCCTTCCGAAGGTTTTTAGCGTGCGAGTTCATGTCCATGGACGAAATATACGACGAGACGAAAATTTCAGTATTGAACCTGGATCCTCCAATATTTACGGTGGAGGAGTTCATCTCGGAACAGGAGTGCGACAATTTAGTATTAGCGGCGAAAACGAGCGGTGGTTTAAAAGTCTCCGCCATAGGCGGCGGCGCCGCGAACGAGAACATTCGTACGAGTAAGACGGTGGCGTTGAACTCGCACGGGTTGGAAAATCACGCGAGTAAGAAGGCGATTTTAGCGAGCGCGGAGAAATTATTGCCTGATATAAGAGGATTGAGTACAAAAAAGAACGCGTTTAAAGCACCGGCGGGTGGGAAGAGCGAGTGGGCGTTCGAGTTGCCGCAAGTCGCGCATTATAGTGGTGGAGAATATTTTAAGAAACACGAAGACGCGTTTCCGATTGGCATCGCCACGGAGAAAGGGTATCAGAGAAGAGCGACGGTCTTGGTGTATTTGAACGATGTTCCGAATGGTGGAGTCACTCGATTCGAGTATTTAGATTTGGATGTCCAACCGAAAAAAGGGAAGTGCTTGGTTTTCTTCCCCGCGAGCGTGGCGGCGATGCCGGATCCGAGGACGTTGCACACGGCCACAGAGGCGGAGAACGGGTGCGAGAAATGGGTATCTCAGTTGTGGGTGAGTCACTCGACCCCGCCGGCGTCGGCTGGGATTAGTGATAATAGTGCTAGTGCTGGACAACCAGCGGATGCTGCTCCGAAAAAACTCAACCGAGCGCAACGACGGATCCAGGAACGAGAGGAAGCCAAAGCTGCCAGAAAGAAGAAATAAACAAGAAGAAAACTTTTGTACGTATCAAGTATTGTATTCTATTCTATTCCTATTCCTATTCCTTTTAATTCACTGTTTCCTCTTTACCAACAACGCGTTCACCGCAAGGTATTGCATGACGTCTACGTAATTCTGAGAGTTGTGTTCCAACGCCGGCGCCAACGCCCTCAACGGATTGTTCTGCGCGCCAGACGTGAAATCTTCCAGCTGCCACGTCAACCGTTCCAAATGCGTCTCTAAGTTAGCAGTTTCTTTAACCACCGCTCGTTTTGCCGCGTTATCGTTCCCTAGCTCTAAGAAAACCAAATATCCACTCACTTCGTATAAAAATCGATCCATGGTTAACATACCTCTTCTCCCGAACGTTTCTTCTTTCCATTTCAATAAATTCGCGCCCCATTCGTTCGATTTCAAGGTGTTAAACACTGGATCGTGCGATAACCACATCCTGGGAACGATATCGTTGCTCAAAACGTGCGCTCTCAACGCAGATTCTTCCAAACCAATCGCATCCAACGCCGATTTCGGGTACCCTCGAAACGTCTCCTTCTCTTCCTTTTCCATTTTGTTCAACAGCGACATGTCCAACGCCAGGACGTTCGGCGACCCGTACGTGTGCACGTTTACTTTCATCTTCACACAATCCACATCTAATCTCAATTTCGTCCACGCCGCTAATATCATCGCAATCGATCCTCCCAACGAATGTCCGCAAAACGTCAACTTCTTCACTTCTTCCCCTACGTCCGGTCCGTTGATGTACGGCGTTATTTCGTTGAAGAACTCCTCGGTCATCTCGTACACGCCCGTATGACACCCGACTGGTACTTCCGGGTGCACTTGCGTCGGCCAAACTTTACTAATTTGATTCGATAATCGAATCCTATCCACGTTCTGGTCGTCCCCCCACACCGCGCCTCTCGCCACGATAGTTCTTTCCACGATATCTTCTTTCTTAATTTCATCGAAACCAATTTTTCTATCCACGATGTACACTCTCGTCACCGAGGTGTATTTCTCGTACACGAGTGAATACCCGTCGGATTCTAACACCTCTTTCAAGTTGTTTTTGTAGCAATAGTTGGATAATCGCGCCGTGAGCGCGGCTTTGGAGTATTCTTCGTTTTTGTTGTTTTCGTCGTCATCATCATCATCATCTTTCGTTCGATTTTGAAACTTCATTTTCGCGTCGTTGTCTTTATTAGAAAGAGCACCAACACAAAAGCACCCTCTCCTCCTCCTCAGAGACAGAAGAACAGAAGACGGACTTCTGATGTTGCTTCTTCTTCTTCTTCTTCTTGTTGTTGTTGTTCTCATATTCGCTCTCGTCATCACGTCTACACTCGTCGTCGTCATAGTTTTTTTGTGTTTTTTTGGGATTTTCAAGTGAAGACTCAAAAGTCGCTCAAAATTCGTCTCAAACACAAAACACGCAAGTCTCTCGTCAAAACAAAAATTCGTCGTCAAAACAGAGAGACAAAAAAACAAGATTGCGCACGAAAATGATGATGGCTTTTACAACAGAAGAAAAAACAGCATCATCTCAGAGGTGGTGATGATGATGATGGTGACACTTCCACCGCGACGCTGCGTTTTTGTCCTCTTTTGTCTCGCGCGTGTGCTTTTTTTATCGTCTGCTTTTGCCGAGTTTGAGGAGGAGGAGGATTCTTTTTTGAGGAGTAGTGGTGGTTTTAACGATGATGATGATGATGATGATGATGATGCGAAAGGTCGTCGTCAAAGTTTGGGTTCTTCTTCTTCTTCTTCTTCTTCTTCTTCAAACGGGGCTGATGTGGGGAATAGAGCTCGATGGTTGTTTGAACGATCCGGGAGCGTGCGGTGGTCGTTAAAAAACGAAGACGACGACGAGGAAACGACGAAATCGTTCTCGTTGAAAGATGTGGTTGGTGCGAGATATTCAGACGACAGAAGAGGACCGGCGATGGAAGTATACGAATCCACCGGCGAGTTCGTGACGATGGAACTCGCATTTTCGAGAACAAGCAACAAGAATCGAGCGACGAGGAGGAGTTTGGTAAACGCGGGAGGAAAAGGGGCAGAGGTTGGTAGATATTTTAGCGGAGACGGAAGGATCAGAGCGATGACGACGACGTCTGTTTCATCCTCCGTATTCGCGTTGCGAGAGGACGGGGAGGTTTTGGGATACGATGAAGAAAAGCCGGGGAACATAAAGAACATCACGAAACCTTTTCAAGAAGGCGCGAGCGCGCACTGCACGAAGAGTAAGGAAGTGTTTACGCTCTTTCGCGTGAATAGAGAGAGTTCTGAACATCAAAAAGAAAAATTGTGCGCGATGTGTTTGGAAACGAGACGAGCCGGAGGGAGAGTGATTTATAACGGGTTTTGTGCGGAGTTGAACGTAGACGACGGAATACCGGTAGATGGCGACATTTCGAGTTTTTCTTACATAGTTTCTCGAGAATACGAACCGGTAGCGTTCCAAGCGGTTGATGATTACGTGGTTGCTTTAGAGAGACAAAAGAAAAACGACGGAATGTTTCGATTACAAATGTTCTCGAGCAAAGCGATTTTAGTTTCCTCGAAACTGAAATCACCGATTGAACCGATTTTAGCGTATTCCTCGAATACTAACAAAGGGGTAGACGATGATCAGATTAAAGTTCTCTCTTTAACTTACTCCAAGTTCAACGACGACGACGATATCGCTCCAAATGCGGTACCGAATACCTTGGGTATCTTTACCCTCGGCGTCCCGATCGGAACAACGACGAACCAATCAGACGCGATAGTTCTCCGAATGTTCAACGCGCGAACGGAAGACATCTCAGCCACGTTGGCGAGTGTGCACGTCACCATCAAATGGACCCGGATTCTCTTCGTCGTCTTGATTACCATAATCGGCTGTTCCGCGATGCTGTTATGCGCGGCGTCTGCTTTCGTCGGAGCGCCAAAACCATTTTTGGAAGAAGACGCAGAAGCGGTTGTCGTCGTTGGCGGCGGCGACGTGGAAGAACAGTTACTCGATTCCATTCTAGAAGAAGAAGAAGAAACAGAAGAAGAAGAAGAAGAAACAGAAGAAGAAGAAGAAGAACAAGACAAAATAGTAGACGATAGCGTTCTTAGCTCTAGCGACGCGCAAACACTCTCTCTCGAAAATGAAGAAGAAAAACAAGAAGAAAAACAAGAAGAAAAACAAGAAGAAAAACAAGAAGGAGAAGAAGACAACGAACGTCGTCTCGCCGGTGGCGTTCAAGCGTTCTTCGAGAGCTTTCTTTTTACTTCTTCTAAAAGCTGATCATGAGATGATGTGCGTTTTTAACAAAAGGCGAGTTTTTATATGAAATTTAGAGGAAACATCCACGTCATAATATCCATTTATACATACATGCTTCGCGCCGCCTGTACTCGATTCATACTCGCATCGAACCCTCAATTACACCTTAACGCCTTAAGAATAATGTCCACCTCTGCCACGTCTGACGTTTGGAAGCACCACAAAGTCGTTCCCGAGACTCCCGCGGGGTTTACCATGCGAGGGACCGTTCCCACGGACGAGAACGGAGTGGATGTCATGATGGAAAAATGGGATGCGGGAAGTTCCGAGCCTGCGCATTCACATCCCGGCGATGACATGACCGTCGTCATAGAAGGGAAAATGAGCGTGCAATTCTTCAAAAAAGACGGGGAGAAACTCGTCGAAGACGGAAAACCGTTGATTTTGAACAAAGGCGATGCGGGGTACATCGAAGGTGGGCGCATCCACGACGCGAAATATTTGGAAGATTGCAAGTTGGTCTACGTGCACGATAAACAATTCGGGTTCGCCGCTGCAGCTGCGAGCGCTTAATACTAATAACAGTATTATAATAATACTTACCTATCTATTAATACACCATCATGGTACCAGGTACGGTACTGATGGTAATATAATATTAATCTAATATGCTTTAATAATAATAATAGTAATAATAATACTTATCTATCTAGTAAGACACCATCACGGTACGGTATATCTAATATGCTGTGTTGTTGCTGTTGTTATTACTCAGTTGCTATTCCTAATGTACCGGTATCTATGAAACACTTAATAATTATTAATAATGATTGCAGTACTGTTGACTGAGTTCGCGAAACGCTCTGGAGGCCTCGTTACGATTCTCAACATCGTTCGTAAAATGGTACGTCTGCGCGAGTAAATATTGCGATTCTTTGACGATGTCGATGTTGCCGAGCTTTTCTCCGAATAAAGAGGCACGGTTCAGGTCATCGACGATAGATTCAATCGTTTCTTCCATTTCATCGTCCGTTTCATCTTGGATGTTGACTTCCAAAGACGCTTTGGCGTTGATCAAATGAAACCGAGCTCGTAAGCGCAGCTCGTTCGAGCTTAAAAACGCTCTCGAGTACTTCTCCAAATAGAGTTTGCCCAAGTTCGCGTGCGAGCCTTTCAATTCAATCAAACACTCCGCGACGATAAGTTTCGCGAACAACGCGTACTGGTCGACACCTAAATCTGTCGCGCGCTTATCCACTCCTAACGCTCTCAACAATGCAAACGCGTAGTTTTGCGAATTCTTAAACGTCTCCGCGACGCCCAACTCCGATTTCAAAACGTGCATCGCGTTTCTCGGGTCCGCGCTGCTATTTCCGTTTTTCATCGACGAATCGCTTTCGAGTTGGGAGGAAGCGAAGGTCAGAATATCTGCACCTCTCAGAAAGCTTTCGAATGATTCTGCGTAGTTTCCGTTCATGGCGTAAATTTCAGCCAACGCCCGATTCGCCTCTAATACCGCACTCGAATCCGTCTTCTCGCCAATCGGATGAACCAACGCGTGCATCTGTCGCATGCACTCGTTCGCTTCGAAACACTCGTTCCGTGCGATAGCATCGTCGAATAGTATCGAAATTCTCGCCGCGTTCAACTCTCTCGAAACTTCCTCGTTATCATCCACGTGTTCGCGCAAACGCGATTCCGCTTTTTCGAGTTCCATCAACGCGCGTTCGGTGCCTCTCGTCCTTTGCGTGGATTTCGATAAAACTGCAAATGCTCGCGCGGCGTCCACGGGCGAAGCATCTTTCAAAGTACCCTCGGATAATGCTTTCAAAGTGGCAACCCTCGCTAACCCGTCGTCGCCTCGAGTCGACCACGTCGTCGATTGCATCGAAAACGCCGGCGTGCGCAAACAGTTGATGGCGTTTTTCGTTTCTTTGGCGGTGTCAAAAGTGGCGTAACGTTGTAAGGTGCCTAAAGACGTGTGCGTAACTTTCCCACCAGATGTTGACGAAGACGCCATCGTGGACGAAGAAGCGGGATATATTTCGTTCATTCGAATCAAAGACGTCGCCTGTGCGACGGCGATAGCATCAAGCGATTGGTTGCCGCCGCCTTGCGTTTGTTGTTGTCCGGTAGTATTCGCGCCGCCGTTCGCACCTCCGGTATTTCCGGAAGACGGGTTATTCGAAGCGCCCTTTTCTCGTAAAATTATCTCTTGTTTGCGCATATGTTCTGCGGTCGTTCTCGTAGCTGGCGCGGAAGCAACGAGCGTTGTTTTATGCGATAAAACTTCGACGTTTTGAATAGCTTTTTCAACAACTTCTGGTGCAGATATTTGAGTCGATGTAGGCGCGGAAACGAACGAGGTGGTACCTTTCGTCGTTGCAGCCGCTACGCCAGCGTTTTTGCTCGTTAATGCCGCTCTGCGTTCCTCCATAACGCGGTCTCTTCCACCATCGTTCGGAAACGCCGCCACTTGTCTAGCTAACGCCAACTCGGCGTAGCTCGCCAGCGCGGGATTTTTCAACTGTCTTCCGAGCTTTAAACACCGACGTAAAAGTGTTCGAGATCGCTTCGCTTTTTTCAAGACTGATGAAGACGAAGATAACGAAGAGGATGTCGAGGAACTATACTTTTGTTGTTGTTGTTGTTGTTGTCGTTGTTGTTGTTGTTTGGTGTTGTCTAAAGATTCTTCGAAAGGCTCGTCGTCGTCCTCATCGCTATCTTCATCCTCGTCTACGTCCACGTCGTCGTCGTCATCGTCGAAATACTCCGACTCGGCTAAAAGCCCACTCAACGCTAACGCCTTCGCTAATGCGTCTTCATCTCCAGATTGCTGCGCGATTCGCGTCGCCTCTTCCAACGCTCTCGCGGTTTCTTTTCGATGTTGAAACTGCGCGTGCGTTGCGCCGAGCGCATTTAAAGCCTCCGCTGCTCGTCTTCCAGATTGCGACACGGGCGTTATGGAGTGCGCGCTGCGACTTCCTCCACCACCAGCGCTAATCAACTCGTGCAACAAAACAGACTCGTCCGCGGGGATATCTCCGTTTATTTCAAAGTGTCTGTGTAAATGGAACAAAGCGTTGACGACATCTTTTTGTTTTAAACTCTCCACGTGTCTCGCGCGCGGATGCCTGTTGTGAATCGCCGTGTTCTCATGTTCCGCTAAAACTTTACGAAGCACCGCGCCTACGCTCTTGTTGTTCTTCGTCGGAAGACCAGAATTCCCACTATTACTGCGACTGTTAGTATTTCTAGTGCTGTTATCTTTCTCTCTCGGGTCAAGAATACCTCCTAAACCCATAGAGATGCCAAACGGAAGCGTTTCGTCCTCCTCATCGTTACTTTTCTCTTCATTCGCCGAACTCTTCTTAACCCCTAATCGTTCGCACTTCTCCACCAACGTGTCCACAATCGCGCGTTCGTTCGCTTTGCTGGTTCTGTGCAGCAAAAAAGTAACTTCTCCTTTCTCTCCACCGTTCATCTCTTCCGCCGCCGCGTTCACGAACGCATCGAAATCTTCCCGATACCTTCTCAACATCTCGTGACACTCGCACACGCCGCCAAACGACAAGCGCTCAAATTCAACCAACTGTCGTCGTAAAAACCTCCCGCACACACTTTCCGGATCAATCTTCCTCACCGCTAAATCTTTATCATGGATACCGCTCGACACCGCGAAACAATCTCTCGCCTCCCTCGCTAAACATCTCGGCAGACGTTCAAATTTTCTCACCAGTTCGTCAACCGACTCGAGTAAATACTTCTCCTTCGTTTGCAACACGTGGAAGAAATCCTCGATTTGCTGCGCTTTATCGCATCTCGTTTCATCATCATCATCATCATCATCATCATCATCAGCGTACTTTTCTTCGTATTCATCGTAACCATTATTATTATTATTCGCTCTCGACACTTCCATCTCTTCGTCTTCTTCTTCATCGCTCTTCTTCTTTGTCTTCTTCTTCTTCTTGGAGGAAGGAAGCACAAAAAACCGATACACTCGCCTCCAAAACTCCTCCGAATCTGGTTCGCACAACACCAATCCATTCGACGACGACGTCTTCCCTCTCTCCATCAAAACCTCTTTCGTCACGAACCGAACGATCTTCTTTCGAAACTTCAAGGTTAAACTCTCGTA
>Ga0115000_10002450_pt1 | contig 16001 bp, 16 predicted proteins | sample ArcticOcean_MG_C_6_FD_89690 | JGI IMG/M metagenome (GOLD analysis project Ga0115000, IMG submission 89690) | Marine microbial communities from western Arctic Ocean - ArcticOcean_MG_CB8_128 | ecosystem: Environmental > Aquatic > Marine > Oceanic | place: Arctic Ocean: Canada Basin | collected...
ATTTACATGCATTATAGATATTAAAACAGTATCTTCTCTAATTTCAGATTCAAGTTTTTTTAAATCAAGCATACCATTTGTCATAGGCTCCATGTAAGTAACCTCAAAGCCCTCTCTCTCTAACTGCCTGCATGCATCTAAAACGGCCTTGTGTTCTGTTTTAACCGTAATTATATGTTTACCTTTTTTCTTATAAAAATGCGCCGCCCCTTTAATCGCAAGGTTATCTGACTCTGTTGCTCCACTTGTCCAAACTATTTCTCTGGGGTCCGCGTTTATTAAATCTGCAATATGCTGCCTGCTTTGAGTTACCGCATCATCAGCATCCCAGCCAAAGCTATGTGACCTTGACGCTGGATTACCATATTTGCCATCTGTTGTCATATACTCAAACATTTTTTCCGCAACCCTTTTATCTATTGGTGTTGTAGATGCGTAATCTAAATATATTGGGCTTTTTAAATCTTTCATTTAATACTCCGATAGTTTGATTTCTTTAATACTATTGTTATTTTTTGCTATTACTTGCTGCAAGGTTACATCTGATAAAAAATTTTTTATTTCTGCGCCTAAATCTTCCCATAAATTGTGTGATAGGCATTGCTGATTATTGTGACAGTTAGATTTTCCATTACACGCTGTCGTCTCTAAATTTTCCTCTACAGCTTGGATCACATCAGAAATAACTATATCATCAGCCCCTTTAGATAATCTGTATCCACCACCAGGACCTTTAATACTTTCTACAAGGCCATTTTTTTTCAACCTTGAAAATAACTGCTCAAGATATGAAAGAGAGATATTTTGGCGCACTGCTATTTCAGGTAAAGAAATTGGTTTGTCGTCAGTATGATAAGCAATATCTAGCATTGCTGTAACTGCATACCTCGCTTTTGTAGTTAAGATCATATTTTAATAACTCATTATTTACTTATATAGTTATGATGATTAAACCTACTAATTTTGTCAACTATTATTTTACTGTATGTGATTGATTCTATTGAGAATGATTCTCAATTGCACTTAAAAACCCTCTTAATATATTAATCTCTTCTTCTGACAAATCTGATTTTTTGAATATATGATTAATTTTCCTCGATATCATTGGCCTGTCATCTTTAATAAAATTAATATTCTTTAAAACTTTATCTAAGTGACTTAAAAAACTCATAAGCTTTTCATGGGATGCAATGTCGTTTTTATCAATCTTATTTATATTAGATGCTTCATTTTTCGATTCAAACAATATTTCATACAACATAATCTGAAGCGATGAAGCTATATTTAAACTTGTGTAATCTTTGTTACAAGGAATATGTAAGCCTATGGAGCATAATGATAATTGTTCATTTGTTAACCCTCTTGCTTCATTTCCTAATAATAACGCAATACTTTTAAATTGTTTGATGTTAATTTTTTTAGCAACTTCTCTAGGGTTAAATATTTCTATTGGTATATCTCTCTGCCTAGCAGTGGCGCCTATAATATAGTCACAATCACTTAATGCCTCAGACAGACTATTAAATACTATAGCATCATCTAAAACGTCACCAGCATTGGAAGCCATAGCATATGATATTTCATTAATCTGACATTTTGGGGTCACTAAGAATAAATTTTTAAACCCCATTGTTTTCATGGCACGTGCTGCTGAACCAATATTACCTGGGTGACTTGTCTCCACTAAAACAACTTTAATTTTTGAAAAATCAATCATCAGGATTGTATATTTTTTAAGATTATATTTTGATTATGTATTATAGTAACATCAAATAATAATCTAGAAGAAAAATTATGCATAGTCCTCAGTTAAATATTGCAATTAATGCCGCGCTACTTGCTGGAAAATCCATCATGAGGTATTACTCAAGATTAGAGAATCTAAAAGTTATGTCAAAAGGCTATAACGATTTTGTTTCTGAGGCTGACCATGAGTCAGAAAAAATTATTACAGAAACTTTAATTAAAGCATATCCTCAATATCGGATAACCGCAGAAGAAAGTGGTTCGAATTCTATAGAGTCTGAGTACGAATGGTTCGTTGATCCTTTAGATGGCACAACAAATTTTATTCATGGCATTCCTCAGTTCGCTGTATCAATTGGTTTATGCAAAGATCATGTGCCAATAATGGGAGTTGTATATGATCCCTTTAAGAATGAGCTTTTCTCTGCGGAGAAAGGTAAAGGCGCCCTAATGAATGATAAAAGGATTAGAGTAGCAAATTGTAACAGCATTAGGTCGGCTGTCTTTGGGACAGGCATACCTTATAGGAAGCAAGATCATTCTGGTGTTTATATAGAAACCCTTAGGACTTTAATGGACGAAGGTTGTGGAAGCATTAGAAGATTGGGTGCAGCCGCATTAGATCTAGCCTATGTAGCTTCTGGAAGACTAGACGGATTTTGGGAATTTAATCTCAAGCCATGGGATATTGCTGCTGGGTCTATTATTGTGACAGAAGCTGGTGGTTATATAAGCGATATAAATGGCAATGAAAATTATTTAAAAACTGGAAATGTTTTATCAGCAAATCTTAATTTACACCAGGATGTGATCGATAAACTTAGTAAAAACCTTATATAATCACTTAAGGTTTATCATCGTCAATCTCAATCACAACATCTTTTACGGATATATTCATCAGTAATAGTGTGGAGCTTGCTATATATACTGAGGAATAGGTGCCAACAATAACTCCTGCGATTAAAGCAAATGCAAAACCAAATAGTATTTCACCACCAAAGATTATCAATGATATTAATACTAATAAGGTGGTTAAAGATGTTATCAAGGTTCTAGATAATGTCTGATTTATGGATTCATTCATTATCATCGTAGTATCAACATTTTCAAGAACTGCAGATTTAAAATTTTCTCTTATTCTGTCGAAAACCACGATAGTGTCATTTAACGAATAGCCAATTACAGCAAGTATTGCAGCGAATACACTTAAATTAAATTCGATTTGCGTAATAGAAAAAATACCAATTATTAAAAATACATCATGCAACAAAGCAAGTATTGCTCCTACAGAAAATCTATACTCAAAACGTAAAGCAATATATATCATGATAAGAAACAACGCTATTAATGCAGCCATTATTCCTTGGTCACGCAACTCCTCTCCAACTTGAGCACCAACATATTCAACCCTTTTTAATGAAAAATCGTAGTTGTTATTTAAATCTGCGACCAGCGTATTACTTAAGGTAGCTTCATCAGCAGTTATGATATTTGGAATTCTAATCAAAATATCTTTATTTGACCCAAAATATTGCACAGAAGATTTTGCATAGTTATTTTCTTTTAAAAAACCTCTAATATCTTCTATCGGAGCATCTTTTTGGAAGCCAATTTCAATAATAGTACCGCCTTTGAAATCAACACCATAATTTAGACCCTTGGTAAACAGGCTAAACAAAGAAAGGAAAATTAAAAGAGAAGAGACGTAAATAGCATTTTTATGCCATTTCATAAAATCAAAATTAATATTTATAGTTCTCATATGTTTATTTTATTTGTTTTTTTATGTAAGTTATTTTCGTACGTTAGGTCTGCTAAAATTCTTGTAACAACTATTGCAGTAAACATAGAAGACATAACGCCTATAGATAATGTCACAGCAAACCCCTTAATAGGCCCTGTTCCAAAAATAAATAATATTATAGACGCGATTAAAGTTGTAATGTTTGCATCCAGAATAGTTGAAAAAGCTTTTTTGTACCCAAGCTCGATTGAAGCTAATGGTGTTGAGCCGTTCGCCACTTCTTCCTTTATTCTTTCAAAAATTAAAACATTTGCATCGACTGCCATACCAACTGTTAGTACTATGCCTGCAATTCCAGGCAATGTTAATGTGGCGCCAGGTATTAATGACATTACAGATACAATAATTAGTATATTCAGAATAAGCGCTGTGTTGGCAAATAAGCCAAAAACTCTATAATAGTAAACCATAAACATTAAAACTAGTAACAAGCCTATAATTACTGAGATTTTTCCCTTCTCTATATTTTCAGCCCCAAGACTTGGCCCAATTGTTCTTTCTTCTACAATATACATAGGGGCTGCCATAGAACCTGCGCGCAGGTAAAGAGCCAGATCCCTAGCTTCTTTTGTGCTGTCTAGACCTGTAATTTGAAAAGATTTTGATAGTCTTTCTTGAATTGTCGCAAGACTTATAATTTTTTCATATTTTTTTGTTATTCTTTTACTAACTCCATTTACAATTCTTTGTTCAGACTTACTCTCTATAAATAAGACTGCCATTAACTTACCTATATTATCATCTGTGATATTTGCAAATCTTTTTGCCCCAGGGCCGTCTAAAGTTATATTGACAGCTGCCCTGCCGTTCCTATCAAGATTTGAATTTGCATCAACAACATTTTCACCCGTTAAAATAACATTTCTTTTTAATAAAACTGGCTGCCCAGAATCATCATAATATAGCTTTGAGTTTATAGAAATATTATCAGTAGCATAAGGGTCAGAATCCTCATCGACCATTTTAAATTCTAGGGTTGCTGTAGCTCCAATTATTTCTTTAGCTCTGGTGGTATCTTTTATACCAGGGAGTTCTACAACTATTCTTGTTTTACCGCTTTGTTGCACAATAGGCTCTGCTACACCCAATTCATTCACTCTATTTCGTAATGTAGTTGTATTTTGTTTTATAGCTGCGATTCTAATGTCATCTAAAGACTTACTAGAAATTATTACTTTCATTTTATTACCAGTTCTTGTGAGCTCAAAAGTCTCCTGATAACTATTCTTTATTAAGTCTTCTGCAGCTTCGTATGAGCTACTGTCATTAAATTCAATATTAATTTCACTTAAGTTATTATTAAAATTATTATATCTTATCTTATCTTTTCTAAGTTGGGACCTTATATCATTTGAGAATTTTTTAAATTTTCCTGACACAACTTCATCTAAATCAACTTCCATCAGAAAATGAACTCCGCCTTTAAGATCTAACCCTAAGTTCATTTTTTGCGCATTCATGGATGTTAGCCATGTTGGCACAGTATTAACAAAAGTTGGTAATGAATATAAAATACTAAATACTACAATAAATAGGACGAGTATTTTTTTGAATGATAAAGTTTTCATAAAAGGATTAGATTGACCCTTTTGGAAGTACTGTCGTAATAGAGCTTTTTCTTACTTTAATATTAACTCCATTTGAAATTTCTAATTCAATAACATCATCTTTTATTTTTATAATTTTTCCCATGATGCCATTTGAAACAACGACTTCTGTTCCATTAGATAGTGAATCAATTAATTTATTATGCTCTTTAACCCTCTTATTTTGAGGTCTAATTATCATAAAATACATGATAACGAAAAATAAGCCCACCATTATTAACATACTCATTCCACCATCTGCTGTAGCCGGTGATTGAGCGTATGCATTGTTAATTATGTTCATTTGATTATCCTAAAAAGTTAATTTTTATTAATTATATAATTTATATGTAGTATATGTTAAGTGATGTATTTCTCAATCTTTAATTAATAAACATGCTTGGTATGCTTTATATATATTCTGACACTTTATTACAGTAATCTTATGCTTATCAAGAGTATTAGTAACATGCAAATATGTTAGGTAATAAGAATAAAGCTCATAAGGGGAAGAGTTTTTTAAATTACTTTCAATTTCATTTTTAGCAAAAGCCTTATTATTCAAACTATTACTTTCTACTAAGTCATAATCATGAATTATTAAAATAGCGTCATTATTTTTTAAATATTCAATGTCTCCATATTTAAAATTTTTTGGTGACGAAATAGAGCATTTAATCGAGGCTCTATTACAAAAAAACTTTAATAAATAAGGCTCTATTGGAAAAGAGTTATCACTTAATACGAGACCAATATTGTTTACACCAGCTATATTTGACTGATTTTTTAAAAACTCCACTATTTGAACATAAGAATCATTAGTTACATTTATTGGTCGAGGAAATCCAGACCCAATAACAGCGGATGAATAAATCGACTCATGTTGATTTAGCCAACGCTCATTATTCTCAGCGCCATATATATGGTTATAAAAAAAGTATATCTGGCATAGAAATATAGCTGCTAGTAAGCTATTTGATATACTTTTTATATTATTACTTTTAATAATATGGATAATCATAAGTATTATAGCCATAGTGATTACAGGTGCTATCTTTCTATAAGTCACTTGATGTGTTACAAAATAAAGTATTGTTGGGATTAACGCAGAAGTTAAAAACAGAATATTTATTCTTTCAACATTTTCATGTATTTTACTATCTTTATTAAATAAAAAACTTTTATTATATTTTTGTTTTAAAGAAAAACCTATCGTAATCAAGAATAAAATTACAACCGCATATATTATAAAGGACCCATGACTGTTTACAGCACTATTCAGTAATGATAAAGCACTGTATTCTTGATCTTTTTGGTATTGGAATTGATTGCCAATTGAGGTGTCGTATACCCATCCATACAGACTTCCAAATCTTGGCGTGTACCAAAACCATAATATAAACGATGATAAAAACATGCTTTTAGAAAAAAATATTTTTTCTAAATTACTCTTTTTTTCGCTAATTTTATACAATCGCACATATAGAAAATATATTAAAAATACTAAAAATACTAAAGAAATACAGCAAAATATCATAAAAAATAGTTCGTATGAATAAGGAGGGTCTATTTTCAGTACAGAGCTTGAAATATTTGGGTACAACCTGCTAAAAAATAAAACCCATAAAAAAAGAACGGGCCAAAAAAAACCTTTTACTATTTCATGAATATATAAATATTTTTTATGTTGGTAAATAATAATAGAAATTAAAGATATTCCTAAAAATAATGCTCCCTCTATTGGTCGAGAAAGCATTGTTAATGTAAAAAATAATACAAAGTAATATGACTTTTTCTTTTTTTGGAATAAATTTTCATCTGATAATAGATAAAGGGTACTTAGTAAAAATGGGATAAAAGATACTTCTGCAAATAAAGGGTACGATGTCCCTCCAAAAAAAATGTCTATAGATAGGCACACGATTGCAGCTGATATAGATGCAGTATACTTACTTCCTGATATAAGAAATATCTTATATATTATAAAAACACTTAGAGATACAAATATGAAGTGCGTCATCATAACTGATGTCAATAGGTCGCCGTTTGAAATAACCAAAAATGGCACTATAAATAATTGGAAAATTACTGGGCGCCAACTTCTTTCGTTAAATATAGATACTATAAAGTCAGAAAAATTTCCTGCCATTAAGTTTTGATATATTATAGATGCTGAATCTAAATATCCTATAGCATCCGATAAGGGTAACTGCTTATTTTCTAAGTGCCATAGCAAAGATATGAGTGGGGCAGCAAAAAGTATTATAATACTGTACTCAAATTTTATTTTACATATTATCTTTTTAATTTTCTCTATTATCATAAAAATTTTTTATAAAAACCTCAAACTCATTATTTCTTATGGAATTTCTAATATCTTCCATTAGTTTGTAATAGTAATGCAAGTTATGAATAGTGTTTAATCTTAAGCCCAGTATCTCCTTACAATTATCTAGGTGCTTCAAATATGATCTAGTGTAATTCTGGCAAGTGTAGCAAGTGCAATCTTCATCTATTGGCCTCATATCATCCTTGTAGCGTGCATTCCTAATTCTTACAATTCCATGCTTTGTATACAAGTAACCAGTTCTAGCATTTCTAGTGGGAATCACACAATCAAACATGTCTACACCTCTCCTAACAGCCTCAACTATGTCTTCTGGAGTTCCTACACCCATCAGATATCTCGCCTTATCATTAGGCATTTTATGCGCAATATTATCTAAGACGCTATTTCTTTCGTCGGAAGTTTCTCCTACAGAAAGACCACCTATTGCATAACCATCAAAGCCAATGTCTACAAGCCCCTCTAAAGATTTCTCTCGTAGCTCATCATGAACCCCGCCTTGTATAATACCAAATATATTGCTCTTTTCTTTGGATATAGAGTTTTTGGATTCTTTCCCCCAAACTAAAGATAAATCAAGAGACGACTCTGCCGTCATTTTATCTGCAGGATAAGGTGTGCATTCATCAAACTGCATTATTATATCTGCATTAAATTGCTCTTGTAGCCAAATTGATTTTTTGGGATCGAGAAATACTTTTTCTCCATTTATAGGTGAGCGAAAATGAACACCCTCTTTTGTTATTTTTCTTAACTTTGCTAGACTAAAAACTTGATATCCACCTGAGTCTGTAATTATTGCTCCGTCCCAATTCATAAAATCATGAATACCGCCGTGTTTTTGAATAATCTCATAGCCAGGCCTAAGCATTAAGTGAAAGGTATTTGCTAATATAATTTTATACCCAAAATCACTTACTTCCGAGGCAGTCATAGTTTTTACAGTAGCTGCCGTCCCAACAGGCATAAAGCAGGGTGTTTCAATGGTATGTCCATTTAACATTATTGTCCCGGAGCGAGCTTTTTTTGAAGAATTAATTAATTTAAAATTTATCATTATAAAATTAAAGTTGAATCACCATAGCTAAAGAATCTGTAATCATTATCTATAGCGTGGTTATAAGCATTTAAAATTTTCTTAGTATCATAGAATGCAGATATCATAACTAATAAACTTGACTGTGGTAAGTGAAAATTTGTTATTAGATGATCTACTATTTTAAAATTATAACCAGGTTTTATAAAAATATCAGTTTCATAGAACTTATCAGGATCATTATTAGATCTAAAAAAACTCTCTAATGATCTGGTTACAGTAGTGCCAACAGAAATAATCTTACCATTCCTATTTTTACAATTTTCTATTAATTCTAATGTTTTTTTAGGAACAGAATATAGTTCGCTATGCATTTTATGGTTATTAATATCCTTAGATTTGATTGTTGAAAATGTACCCATTCCAATATGTAAGGTTATACTTGCAATATTAACACCCTTCATTTTAAGCTTACTCAAAATGAAATCATCAAAGTGTAATGCTGCCGTGGGTGCTGCTACAGAACCATCAACCTTGGCAAATAATGTTTGGTAGCAATTTTTATCTTTATTTGTAGCTTTTCTAAGAATATATGGTGGTAATGGGACTTCTCCAAAGTTATCTAAGAGGTATGAGGTTGTATTATCTAAAACTTCTATTTCATATAAAATATTTCTACTATTACTTATTACTTTTAATTTAATTTCTCCTGAAACTATTATAAAATCACCTTCTTTTATTTTTCGGGTAGACTTTAATTGGCAAAAAAAATTATGGGGACCAGCTAAGCGCTCTATAAATATCTCAACTCTGCCGTTTGTTTTTTCTCTTTTACCAAATATTCTAGCAGGTATAACTCTTGAGTCGTTTACGACAATCAAGTCATTTTTTGAAATATATTGATCTACATTAAAAAACCTCTCGTCTGTCAAGAGTCCATTTTTTCGATTAATTATAAGGAGCTTTGATTCACTTCTTTTATTTTTCGGGTTTTGTGCAATTTGCCTTTCCGGCAAATTAAAATCAAAAATATTTAAGTCCATTATGGTATATTCATAGTTATAGAGAGCTATCATAATATATTATTAATAAGGAAATAAAAATGAAAAAAATATTGGTGTGTGGGGCAACTGGATTTATTGGGAAAAATGTCACTCTTGAGCTAGCGAAAAATAAAAATTACGAAGTTCATGCTGTTAGGTTTAAAAGACCAGCATACAGTACTCCTAAAAATGTTATTTGGCATAAAGCAGACTTAAGAAATGCAAGTTCAGTTAACAATCTGACAAAAAATACCGATATTGTTATTCAGCTTGCAGCTACAACTTCTGGCTCTAAAGATATAGTTTCAATGCCCTATGTTCATGTTACAGATAATGCTGTTATGAATTCATACATATTAAGGTCATGCTTTGATAATGAAGTTAAGCATTTCTTATTTACTAGTTGCACAGTAATGTACCCTTCATCTAAGAAATCTACAAAAGAGTCTGATTTCACAGGTGAAATAATTGAAAAATATAAAGGGGTTGGAGAAACTAAGGTTTATATTGAGAAAATTGCAAAATTTTTCTCAACACTAGGTAAAACTAAGCATACAATCATAAGGCACTCTAATATTTATGGCCCACATGATAAGTATGATCTTAATAAGAGCCATGTTTTTGGAGCTACAATTACAAAAGTTATGACCGCAAATGATACTTTAGATATCTGGGGTGATGGTTCTGAGATAAGAGATTTCTTACATGTTGAAGATTTAATTTCGTTTATTAAGCTGGCAATACAAAAACAGAAAACACCTTATGAGATTTATAATTGTGGTTCTGGTATTCCAACTTCAATAAAAAAAATATGTGGCCTCATTGTCAAAGGCTCAAAAAAACAACTCAAATTAAATTTTGATAAAAACAAACCAACGATAAGTTTTGACTTACATCTGAATTGTAAAAAAGCTGAAAAAGAACTTAATTGGAAGCCTAAAATTTCCATCGAAAATGGTATTAAAAAAACTATAATATGGTGGAAAAAGAATATTACATAATGAGTAGTGATAATAAAAAATGGGAGATATTATCAAGAAAGCTAGTTTATGATGGCTCTCCTCATATGAAAATATGTGTTGATAAGGTCAAGCTCCCTAACGGAAAAATTATTGATGATTATCATAGAATAGAGATAAACGACGCTGTTATGTTATTAGTTCAAAATAATAATGATGAGTTACTAGTTTATAAAGAATATAGGCATGGTATTAACAGCGAATCTTTAACTTTTCCAGCTGGCGGTATAGAAAATGGAGAAACTTCTATTGAGGCAGCAAAAAGAGAGCTGCTTGAGGAAACAGGCTATGAGGCAGAATATTTTGACATTATCAATGATTACATAGTTAGTGGAAGCTATATGTTTAGCAAGCTAACATTTATAAGAGTTTCTGGTATAAATAAGATTAAAGAAGCAATAAATAAAGATATTGAAGATCCTGAAATCACATGGATGAGTAAAAACGAAGTAAAGCTATCCTTGAAAAATAAAGAATTTATAGGTTTAACATACGCTACAGCAGCATTACATTGGATTTCAAATGAATAATAAAAAAAAAATATGGGTTACTGGTTCTACTGGCATGGTAGGACAAGCATTAAAGAGGTCAATAATTTCCTCTGAAACATATAATATTATAGAAACTAAAAGGAGTGATCTTGATCAGACAAATCAAAATGAAACGAATATATGGCTTAAAAAAAACAAACCCGACATAATAATCATTACCTCAGCTTTAGTAGGTGGGATACAAGTTAACTCAAAGTACCCATTAGATTTTTTGTATCAAAACTCAATGATCGCTCTCAACATAATAAATAGTGCCAATAAGACTGGTTGCGAGAAATTAATTTTTTTAGGTGCTAGTTGTATGTACCCAAGAGACACTTCACAACCGTTTAAAGAATCTAGTATTTTAGATGGAAAAGTTGAAGAAACAAATGAGGGTTATGGTTTAGCGAAAATTCTTGGAACTAAATTAACAGAGTTTATGAATTTTCAACATAATAGGAAATATATATCTATTATTCCAGCAGCAAGTTATGGCCCTAATGATTGTTACGATGAAAAAACTAATCACGTAATTCCAGCATTAATTCAAAAATTCCATAATGCTAAGATAAATAAATTTAAGTCTGTAGATGTCTGGGGGACAGGAAAACCTAAAAGAGAATTTTTACATGTAGACGATATGGCTTCAGGCATTATGTTTTTACTAGATAATTATTGCGATAATAAACCAATAAATTTGGGCACAGGAGAAGAAGTTACTATAAAAGAACTTGCTTATCTAGTGTCTGAAGTTGTTAATTATAAAGGGAATATAGTGTTTGATGATAGTAAGCCTGACGGCATACCAAGAAAAATTTTAGACTCTTCAAGAATACTTAAACTTGGTTGGAAGCCATCAATAAGCCTTCTAAAAGGACTTGAAAAAACCTATAAAATTTATCTAGATAATTCTGATAAATAAAAATTTGTGATACAATTCTTTCATGAAAAATAAAATTACCGTTACATTACTATTACCTACATTCAATGAAATAGATGGCTTCAAAGAGATATATCCACAAATAGACAAAGATTTGTTTGATGACATATTAGTCGTAGATGGGGGCTCAAATGATGGTACGGTAGAATACGCATATTCGCAGAACATTAGAGTTATGTCTCAAATAAGAAAAGGTTTGAGCGAGGCTGTAATAGACGCTATCGAAACTCTTAATACTGATACTGTTATTGAATTTAGCCTTGATGGAAATAGCATACCTGAGAAGCTGCCTGAATTGGTAAGTGAAATGCAAAAAGGATATGATTTAGTAGTGGTCTCAAGATATCTACCGCCTGCAAAGTCGTATGATGACAATATAATTACTGCACTTGGCAATTTTATATTTACTAAGCTTATAAGGTTAATGGGAAATTACCCGATAACAGACTCTCTAGTAATGTACAGAGGTTTTAATATATCAATTATCAAATACCCTGAATTTAAAAAGTTTTTAATAGGTCCCGTTTTTGAGCCCTTAACATCAATGGTCGCATGCAATAGAAAATTAAAGATTTTAGAAATTGCTGGAGATGAGCCAGATCGTATAGGCGGTGAGAGTAAAATGAGAGTGCTTTATAATGGAAGCTGCATTCTTTTGGCAATACTAAGAACTTACATATTTAAATTTTTTAAAATAATTATATAATCTTAACTTATGTCGTTAGATATTGTAATTAACCCATTTTCTAATTTGTAAATAAAACCGTATTTTAAAATAATATTTTTTTCACTTGATAATTTACTGCCTGTAAAATTTAAACCATGCCATGGGCAAGTTACCCTACCCTCACAAAAATCACCATCTTCAAGTGGAGCACCCTCATGAGGACACACAGAAGGCCAGATATAAAATTCATTACTAGAGACTTTTTTAATTAGAAAAGAAATTTCTTTTTCTCCAAACTTGTATAGGCCTAATTCTTGATTATTAATTATATTAGCGTCAGGAAATTCTTCTACTTTAATTTTTACAGGGTTTTTTAAAATTGGATAGACTGTATTATTAGTTAACTTATTAGAGCTATAATAATCAGGTGGATCAGATTTAAAATTATAACCGTATTTTCTTAACAAGGCTCTTTGACTTCTAATCACATAATCTTCGTCCTGAAGTCTTACATTAAGGTTGTAAATTTTACTGTCCAAAAATCTATGAATTGGTTTCAAAATCCAGTGTGACGAAATATGCCATTCTATCTCTAGAGAACTATTTTTGTCATCAATAAAACCCATTTCTATTACTGTATGCAGATATATTAAACCGCCAATAGTAAAAGTTTGATAGTATTGTCCTTCCTTAACTCTTATATCCATTACATTAATAAAAAAAGGCCAATTACCCCATTTAGTAAGTGAGTTAGCAAAATTCTTACCAATAGATATTCTTAGCTCGTCACTATAAGTAGAGTGAATAAAAGGTCTGTGAGATTGATCCATATGATTCCACTCGAGATCTTGAACCGAGCCTGGAGCTTCACAAGAAAAATTACCAGTTGTGACAGAGGTACCTTTACAAAAATCTTTAATAGCTTTTGACAAATAATTTTTATCTATACTTCTTAACATATGCTTACAAACCTAAAGTTTCGTATAACTATCATTAGTAAATTTTGTATTTGGCTTACCTAAGATTATAAATGAAAACCCACATAGAATACAAATAAACGTATATAACACACGATATGCAATAAAAAATACACTCCCAAAAGCCAAATTACTGTACCCAGGATTTTCTAAAAAAAGCTTGTAAAAATAATTATAGGAAGCCTCTCCAACTCCAATACCACCAGGAGTGATTGGGACAGAATTGGACATATAACTTAAAGCCCCTACTATAATATTCTCAAAAAAACTAATGTAATTCATATCGAGTTGAATAGACATTGTGTAGAAAATAGATATAAAAAAAATATGGCTGAATAAAGAAATTACCCAGCACATAGCTATATAATTAAATTTTGTTTTATAGTTCTCAATATTACTTGCAAGCAATATAATAAAATTAACAATATATTTTAATTTTTTATTTTTTAAAGTATTTAAATAACATAGAATACCTTTTGAAAAAATCATATAAATAATAGGCACTAGAAATGACGCTAAAAATACTATGAGTATTACAAAATAAATAGCTTGTAACGAACTGCTATTAATAATTTTTTCTAGATAAAATAAACCTATAATTAAACATAAAGTTATAAGAGCATGAAATCCAAGTATTCTTGACATGATTACTGTAAACAAAGCTGCAGATTTTTCCTCGGGTTTAACATTTCTGTAGAGATATAAAAATCTTGCTGCATCGCCTCCTATACCACCTGGCATAACAACATTAAAAAAAGTTCCGTAGCAATATATAAGTAATGACCTTACGTACGTAATATTATATTTTTGTGATTTAAGAAGTAACCACCACCCAAAATTATGAATTATAATTGCAAAACATATGGTTAATAGTATTATGGCCGTATATTTAGTAAATATTATATCAGCACTTGGGATTATTATTACGTTTGTCGACAACATAAATGTTATCACAGCAACAACTAGAAAAAATTTTACAGCGGTTTTAACATACTTCATATTTTTTTTACTATAATTTCTATCGAATACTCTCCATTACTATGTTTATAAGGATCAGTAATTGTAAATCCTTCTTTGCATATTTTAGAATACACTACTTTGTAATTTTCAATATTTCTTTTTAATAGCTGGGTAATTCCTATAGTATTTGGCTTTTCATCATTCTCTAATTTAAAGTAATGTTTATGATCCAAGCTGAAACGAGAAGGTAATGTCTTTTTCTTTTCGTATAAATCTCTTTCTGGCAAGTACAATATCATATAACCGTTTTTTTTGAGCACTCTCCACCAATTTTTAATTGCAATATCTGGATCGTCCAAGTGTTCTAATACATGTGAAGAATACAAAAAATCAAATTCTTCGTTTGCAAGTTTATTTATATACTGAGCATCGCCATCTTCAATATCCCACCCAAGACAATTTGGTACTAAAAGATCTCCTCCGTAACCAATATCCACACCTTGCCCATTACAATATAGTCCAAAAAAATTTTCACTATCTCGTCTTTTTTTAGCTTTAAATGTTTCCTTCTGCAGCAAAGATCTAGAAAAGCACTTATATCTAATTTTATTTAAATTATAGTAAATTGAAGGAATAAATTTCAATATATTATCTGGCAATATAAATCTTAATATTTTTGCTACATTTTGTTCGATAGACATATTTACAGCCAAGAAAATTAATTTTTTAAAATTATAAAGGCTTAGCAGTAAAATTGCTAGGCTAATGCTTTAGTTTACTTTAATTATGACATTACGCCATGTAATACTTCTATATTATTTCTCTTCAACTTCATGGATCATAATCAATTCACTCATATCCATGAGTATATAATCTTCTTTTGGTGTATTTGCTTTTTGGCTAGCGCTATCATTAAATATTTCAACAGTACCCCAATTATTTTCATATTTAGCATATTCGCCATCCCAAATAGTAGGATGACAAGAGCTTGTGGTTTTTAGACCTTCATCTTTAAGCAGCATGACTATTGCGAAATTTATTGGCCACCTAAAAAAATTAAGACCAGCACCAAACTCATCTCTCGAATAATGCATTTTTGTATAAAAAAGTTCTCCTCTAACAACTTGTATCAAGACTTTTTCTTTGTTTTTGATTTTTGGAATAACTTCACGATCTAATATATTAGATATAAAATTCATTTCATGCTGATTAGGCTCAACAATAGTTTTGTATATATTATAATTTGTTGTGAAGATTATGCTTACAAAAAAAGCACCTAATATAGTTGTTAAAAAATATTTATAATATTTATTATTGTGAGAAAAGATAATTGATAAAGACCA
>Ga0115000_10002452_pt1 | contig 15996 bp, 8 predicted proteins | sample ArcticOcean_MG_C_6_FD_89690 | JGI IMG/M metagenome (GOLD analysis project Ga0115000, IMG submission 89690) | Marine microbial communities from western Arctic Ocean - ArcticOcean_MG_CB8_128 | ecosystem: Environmental > Aquatic > Marine > Oceanic | place: Arctic Ocean: Canada Basin | collected...
CACGTTTCTCGCGTGGCACTCCGAGCACAGTTTAAACTGGCAACACTTCGTCATATTGACGCTTCTGTAGTAACACGCGCATATCGGGCAGAACTCGAAGCTCTTTTCGGTCTCCTCGTCTTCGGCGGGCCAGAACGGCGCCAGTTTTTTCTTTTGGATTTCAACGCGAAAATGCTTCAACTGTTTCGACAGAAGTTTCGGGTCGACGTACACGCCATCGAAGACACCGTGCAAACCTCGAGGGGAGAGCAAAGATTCGTCTTTGCGGAGATCAATTTTGTCTTCTTCGTCTTCTGTTTCTTCTTCTTGTTGTGCTTGGTCAAGCACAAGCGGTTGGGAGACGCACTGACCCATTTTTGTTTGTGTTATGCAAAACACAGGTGGGAAGTGAGGAAGTTTTCGTTCGCATACGCATATTTCATCGCCGTCCGACTATAATAATATTATTGCGTGGTGTGGTGTGGTGTGCTCAAGTTGTATATTCGTTTTACTTTTGTATATTGTTATCGGGTCAATCTATTTCGGATGCTACGACTACCTCTTTGGCCGCCTCCTTGGGAGGCTGGAGGCGGCGGCGCGCGACCTCTTCCTCCTCCTCCTCTTCTTCCTCCTCCTCTTCCTCCTCGAAAACCTTCGACGAATCCACCACCACCGCCTTGTCCGTTTTGATGCTGCGTGGCGTCGGTATCTTCGTTTCGTCTGGAACGTTTCGCCTCCGGCGGTCGACCTCCGTCTCTGCTCGGCGGTCGGCTTCCTCCGGGTTCTCTCGAATCGTCGCGAGTACGTTTGGATCCCGGAGGAGGACCGGGCGGCATGCGGCGACCTCTTTGCTGATGGTCGAGAGGTGGACCGGATGGTTGTTGCTCCGCGCCGAATCGGAACGGAGGAGCACCGCGGTCGCGCGAGTTACCTCTTCTTGGTGGATTGTCGTACCCTCCTCGCGAGCTCGGACGACCTTCTCGCGAGTCGTCTCGTTGAATAGTGTCTTCGAATCGATCTCTGGAGTTTTCTCGCACGCGCTTTCGACCACCAAACTCTGACGGTCCTCCTCCGTCCTCGCCGCCACCATTGCCGCCAAATTGCGTCGGCGGCGGTCCGTCTTGCACGCCCGCGTTTCGAAACGGATTGTTTTCTAAATCCTTGGGTAAAATGCTCGGGTCGTGCGAAAATCTGCACGAGTCGCCTCGAAAACATCGTCCTTGCGCAAAGGCCCAACACGGACCGCCTTCGCCGATTTGTTTCGAGCGGTCCGGCGCTGGAATCGAAGGATCGTGCCAGTATTTGCACCGATCACCCCGGAAACACTCGCCTTTGGCGTACGCGTAACACGGTCTTGGACCGGCAAATTGCCTTCTTTCGCCCGGCGGTCCGCCGCCATAAAATGGATTCGGAAACGACGGTTGCGTCTTCATCAAGTGTTCGATTTGTTCTGGCGTGCACCCCAAAGTTTTCAACATCGCTTCTATCGAGCTAAAATTGCCTGTTTTCAACATTCTGTCCGCTTCTTCTTCCTCTTCCGGCGTCATGTCTATCTTCGGTTCCGTTACGATGACTGCGTTGTTATAACCACCACCACCAACGGATGGGAATCCTCCCAGGGGACCCCGACGATACCGCTGCGCGTGCGATGGCGGCAAACCAGGCGGCGGCATACCACCTCCACCACCTCCGTCTCCCATCATCTCATCGTTCTCGTCGTCGCCGATGAGCGCCATCAACTTTTCCATCTCCGCCGGATCCATGTTCATCACCTCTTCCGGCGACATGTTCACGAACCGTTCTTTCGCCGCCGCTTTCTCCTCCGCGCGCTTTTTGTCTCTCTCTTCTCTCGTTTCCGCGGTGGATGGCGGAGGCCCCATTGGAAGCGGTGGAGGTCCGCCTGGTGGAGGACCGCCCGGCGGAGGCGCCATCGTCGGCGATTGGACTCCGGCTGTCGCCGGCGCCGCCCCCGGCGAAAAAGGGTGCTGTTCTCCTTCGTTACCTGCGTTCTCCTCTTCGCCATATTTTTTATCACCAATCATCAACATCTTGTCATCCTCTTCCTCTTCTTTACCGGTCAAAAACCCCATCATGCGATCGAACTCCGTCTCGTCCGCTTTCATCTCCACGCTCTCGCCCGTCGGCCCGACCAAAACCCCCGTATCCGTCCCTTCCAACCTATTCTGCGGAATCCCATACGCCGTCTTCATCCTCACCACTTCCACGTTCGCATCTTTACCTTGCGGGCAATCTTGAATCCAATGTCCCGGCACGTTACACCGTTTACACACGTACCCCGGCCCCGGCACCCCGGCCCCGTCCGCTCTCACGTAACTCTGGTGCATAATTTTATTCGCTTGCATCTCCTTCGCCAATTGCACGCCTTGCGATACCACCGGTGCCGCGTTATTCCTCGTCGCGATTCCTTGCCTTTGCATCGGTTGATTCCCGGCCGCTTTGGACACAATCTTCGCGTTCCGTGCTTGAAGTCTTTCCGCGTCCCAATTTTTCGTCTCGTTCGCGATTAAATCTTTGATTTCCTTTTCTTCCTTTAACGCTTCTTCCTCGTTGTCCAAATCGTCGTCTGCGTCCAAATCCTCTCCTTCTCCTCCTCTCATTTTCTTCATCCGTTCTCTTTTTTCTCTCTTCGCCATGAGCATGTTCCTTCTGTTTCTGTTTGCGGCTTGTTGCGCCATGTTCGGCGTTGCTGCGTCGGGTGGTTTCACGTAGATCCGCTTCTTTTCTTCCTTCAATTCGCGGGCATCGCCGATGGTTTTCCCCATCGCTTTCGGGACTCTTCGGACGATAATGGACGCATTCTTCCAGACTAAACTTTGGTCGTCGGTTAAATCTTGTCCATTAGTATTCGTATCCCCGCCGTCGCCTTTACTATCGGTGACGTTCGTGAGTAACAATTCCGCCGTGCCTTCTTTGTCCAAGCCTTTCTTCTCCGCTATCAGTTGTTTCAAATTCGCGACGGAGATGTAGACGCCGTCGAAGGTGACCGTGTCGTAGGACTTTTGAGATTTGAACTTGTAGTGGATCGTACCTCCAGATGCCATAATTATTATTATTATAGTATTGGTGCTGTTGTTTGCGTAAAAGCAAGTGTATTATTGCCGCGTTATTGTGTTCAATACTACGCCGCCGAAATGTGGAATTTTCCAATCGAAATTTCCCCATTTCTTAGTAGGGGAATTGTGTTTATTCCTCACAAAAGATGATGAATAAACCCGCTGAAAGTGGTGCTCGCGGACCAAAAACGATGTCGTCGTCGATGCTTCTCGCCATGGAAAGGTTTTCGCGACCAAATTCGTTCCAAGATGATGATGATGATGACAACGTTCTTGGGGGGAATTCAAAGTTTCAAAGATGTTTCTTTTCCCTGAACGCGTCCGGGTTACAGTTCGTTTCGTCATTGAGAGTCACTCTGGAACATTTACTCACCCTGGAAAGTTTCATCCTGTGCCTGATTTCCTCGGCCTCAGTTTTGACGTTCAGTTTATACGAAGTGAACGGACATCGATTAGCCGCGAACGTCTCTTGGGCGGTTATTAGTTTTGTGATTATCTTTCCTCTGACGTCGAGTTTGTCCGAGGCGTTCAAGAGAAGAGAGCGGGCTCTGGAACACGTGGCGACGTTTAAAGCGACTTTGGTGTCTTACTTTTACGGACATCGCGACTGGGATTGGTACGCGCCCGGGCATTTAATAGGAAGTCAAAAAACCAACCCTCCGCGGAAAGAACGAGGTCGGATGTTCCTCCCGAAAGGCCACGCGGATAAAGTTCGATTGATAGTCGTCGATTTAATATCGAACGCGAGGGACGTGTTGTGCATGAGAAGAGCGCACAGATTGATGCATTTGAACACGGTTAAAGGGAGAGAGGCGAAAATGAAGGCGATGAAGATGCACTCGAGGTTGTGCGATGACGTTTTGAGTGCCTTTAACAAGTTGAGCATGTGCACGGAAGAGTTGAAGTACGTTGGTTTTCCCGGTAACGAGGCGGCGAGATTGAGGAATTATTTGACGACGTGCATGACAGCGTGGGAGAATTTGAGATTGATTAAGACCTATCGCACGCCAATTGCTACCAGAGCGTTTGCGAGGGTGTATATTTTCGTCCACCCGATGTTTTGGGGGCCGTATTACGCGAATTTAGTGACGAGCATGTTGCGCGACGAAGAAGACGGAACAACAAATCCATCGGAATCGACCAAAATTTGGGTTCTCGCGTACGCGTGCCTACTTTCCTGTTTGAGCTCCTTAGCTATGTTTGGGTTATTTAACGTGAGATACAAGCTAGAAGATCCGTTCGCGAAACGTATTTTGGTAAAAATGGGAAATAACGACGTAGAAGTAGGGGAAACGACAGCAGTTTCGACGACGACGGACGAGTTTACGGATGCCAAACGATGGGAGATGGATTCTACTCATTTTGGATACAGTTCCAGAGACCAAATCAACGTCCACGGCGAATTCGGAGAAATAGCGAGAGCGATTAGTACAGATTTGGGGCACGAGATGCCGAACGCGTGCGGCGGCGGTCCAGTGAAGGAGGTGTGGTTAGATGTGGATAGAGGTGATGGTGAAGGGGGGCCTCCGTTCAATAGCGCGTTGGAACAAGTTTCTGTGCAAACGTTTGGATCCCATGAAAAATAGAAAGGTAGTAGTACTTTAAAAATCCATAATACGAATGTATAAAAGCTTCTTCTTGTCTTCTTTCGAACGCACAAATAACAACTCTTTTTTCACAACTTTGGGACTTTCTTCTTCTTCAACAACGCGAACGAGGCCATCCCTAACGTCACCGCGGAAAGTGAAAACCACGTCATGGAATAATTCATGTGCTGCTCGGGAAGGACGGAAAACTTCATCAACTCTTCCTCGTCGACTGGTATTGGCTGCTGCGACGACGTCGACGTGGTCGTGCCAATCGGCCTGATTAATTGAACGTACGGCACGAACTCCTTTTCCTTTTTATCTTCGTTCAAATTCTCATCTTTCCCGATAGTTGCGATACTACTGCTATTACTACTCCCCCGCGGCGCGCCTACGACTAATCCCAAATACTCCCCAATCCCTCTCACGTCCACGTAATGCCAAACGTTCTTCTCCGGCACATTTTCCGGCGTGAAATACCCTTTCACATCTCCTTTTCTCACCACCCCAATCGTCTTCAAACACATTCCGCCTTTCGCGTCCTCAAACGCGCGTTCGGCGAAACCTCTATTCACGAGCGCGACGACGCCGTCGTCGTTTACGTCGTCGTTCGAACCACCGCCGCCGCCAAATAGCCAGATCCCTTTCCTTCTCGCGTTTTTGTGTGTCTTTTCTCTCATCGGCGTGATCAAATCGTACCCGGCTATTTTCTCGTTGTTCGAAACCTCCGACGTTCTCACTTTCGGTCCGACTCGAATCGAATTCTTTTCCATCATCATCTCGCCTTCCACGCGAACCCTTCGAAACTCCTCTGTCGTTTCCGTCACGTCCGCGAGAGAGCGCAACGGTTCGCAGTTTAACGCCTCCGCTCGATCGTTCATTTTGAGTAGTTTCTCTTCTCTTCGTTGGAGTTGCCAGTACCCGAGCGAAGCGCAAAGAAGCGATGGAAAGGTGTAAACCAGGTAATCCAATAACGGTGTATTTCGAGCATTACTCGTATTCAAAGACGGAGGATGATCGATTACGGTGTTCGTCGTCGTCGTTGTGCTTCTCTTTCCTCTGCTTATAAAGCGTGAGACCGACGATGATGACGAAAGCGTCCGCATCATCAAAGTCATGCTTAAGAGTTTATTTCTGAGGGAAAATCCTCAGTAAAAATGCACAAAACACATCATCTTTGTGCAACAAAACTCGTCGTCTTTGTCGCGTCTTTTAGGTCGAAAACGAGTTCTTCTCGCAGAAAAAGAAGCAGCAGTTTTTGTTGGAGGAGCGCATCTTCTTCTTTTTCTGACGATGACGATGAAAACGATGATGATGATATTACTACGAATGGAAAACAAAGACGGAGAATAACAAATTTCGACCGACTCGTCCAACAAAACGCGTGGATGTTTCCTCAGCCGCATCGGGACGAAGAAACGGAAAGCTTGACGAAATTTTGGCAAACGAGAGGGGTGAAAGACCGGGAGATGCTGAAACGATTAATAGAGTTAGGAGGCGGGGTGTTGGCGGAGATGCGGTTGGAGGATGAGATGATGATGGAAGAGAGGCTGGATGATGAAAAGAAGAAGAAAAATTCCGAATCGCTCGCAGATCGATTGGATCGGATGAAGATATTATTCCCGAATTGCGACGTGAACGCGATGCTTTGGAAAAAACCGGAGGTGGTTCTGGAGAAAAGCTTTAAGGAGACCACGAAAGCGGCGATTGAATGGAAAATGGTTTTGAAAGACGTAAAACGTTTGGATTGGGTGGTTGAGAACAACCCGCAGATTTTGTTGATGACGAGCGAGGAGATTGGAAAAGCGAAAGACGGATTGGAGACGTTGAGGAGAGAGTTTTTCAGTTTCGAAAAAGATGAAAACGAGGGAGAGGCTTTCATTAAAACGCTCGCGTTGAAAACGACGAACAAAAACGATTCCGTCGTTTTAAAAGATGACGACGACGATACCTCCAAAAATCAACCGCCGCCGACCACCTCCACCGGGTTCTTAATCACCCCGGAATTCACCTTGGCGAACGTCGTCGAAGGCGAACCGCACATCCTCGCCTCCAACTTGAAAAGAAGAACGGAACGCTTGTTGGAAAGGAAACAAGACTTGCTAAAAAAAGCGAAATCGAAAGGCGGCGGTCTCGGTTTGTTCTATTTGCGCCAATCGACGAGCACCGCTTTGTTCGGAAAGCTGTTTTTGATGGACACGGAGGAAGAAGAAGAAGAACATGACAAGTAGTAATACACACACAGTAGTCGTGTAAAAGTAATAGAGAGTAGACGCAGTAGTCATAGCAATTATAAATACGCACGCAATAAGAAGAAATAAAAGAAGAAGCGATGGTAACATTTTCTCTCTCTTTCTCAGCTCTTCCGCCTCCGTCCGTCCTCATAAAGAAAGCGCTTTAGTATAATAAAATGTCGGACACCGAGAGCGAAGGTGAACAAAAACCTTTACCCACGCAACAGAAACGAACAAATGAGGACGACGATTCAGACGACGATGATACTAAAGTCGTCACGTTCGCCTCTCTCGGCATCTGCAAAGAACTCTGCTCCGCGTGCGAGTCGATGAAATGGCCCGCCGCCTCCCCAATCCAAATCCATTCCATCCCGCACGCTTTGAACGGGAAAGACGTCATCGGTCTCGCGCAAACCGGGTCAGGGAAGACCGGGGCGTTCGCGTTACCGGTTTTACAAGATCTGTTGCACGAGCCGAGGGCGTTTCACACTTTGGTGTTATCACCGACGAGAGAGTTAGCGAGTCAAATCGCGGAGCAGTTTGAGTGTTTAGGGAAAGATATCGGGGTGAAGTGCGCGGTACTGGTCGGAGGAATGGACATGACGTCGCAGTCGTTACAGATCGGGAAACGGCCGCACGTGTTAGTCGGGACGCCTGGGAGAGTGGTCGATCACTTGGAGAATACCAAAGGGTTTAGCTTGCGACAGTTGAAAGTGTTGATATTAGACGAGGCGGATCGACTGTTGAATTTGGATTTCGAGGAGGAAATCGATACGATTTTGAAGGTGATTCCGAGGGAGAGACGAACGCAGTTGTTTTCGGCGACGATGACGAGTAAAGTGAACAAGTTACAGAGAGCGTGTTTGAGAGATCCGGTGAAAGTAGAAGTCGCGAGCAAGTATTCCACGGTGAAAAGTTTGAAGCAAAATTATTTGTTCGTGCCGGCGAAACACAAGGAGTGTTACGCGTGTTACTTGTTGAACGAGCTGAGCGCGAGCACGATCATGATGTTCACGAGGACGTGCGAACAGACGAGAAAGTTAGCGCTAGTGGCGAGAAATCTTGGATTCAGCGCGATTCCGATTCATGGGCAAATGTCGCAGCCGAAAAGGCAAGGTGCGTTGAATAAGTTTAAAGGCGGCGAGAGAAACATTTTAGTCGCCACGGATGTGGCGTCGAGAGGTTTAGATATTCCCAGCGTCGACGTGGTTATCAATTTCGACGTCCCGATGAATAGTAAAGATTATGTACACAGAGTTGGAAGAACCGCGCGAGCCGGTAGAAGCGGGTTAGCGATCACGTTAGTCACGCAATACGATGTGGAATTGTATCAAAAAATCGAACGGCTCATTGAGAAGAGATTGGAGAAGTACCCGGTGGAAGAAGAGCAGTGCCTGGTGATGTTGGAACGCGTGAACGAGGCTCAAAGGATCGCGGCGAGTCAAATGCGAGACGCGGACGCGAAGAAAGGTGGTGGCTTTAAAAGGATTCGAAATGATGACGTCGGCGAGGACGATTTGAGCGCGATTATCGGGAGGAAGAAGTACGCGTTTGGCGACGAAAAGAAAGGCATGAAGAAGACGAAACAGAGCGGCGGAGGCGCGAAAGGATATAAAGGTCGCGGGCGATAAAAAACAACACTTGACGACAAGGAAAAATCGATCGACGATTTTTGTACCATATCATTACGCTATTCATCTTCCTCGCCAAAGCTCAAACCCATTATCGGCGGTTTCGTCTCCTTCTTTCGTTTCTTTTCACTCGCGGCCATTTTTTCTTCGTCTTCTTTCTCGTTTTTCTCGTCGCTCGTACCCGGGCACTCCCGCGTCATCAAATGCGGCGGCAGCATCGGCCCCGCCGCCGCCTCTAAAACGACCGCGTCGTCTTCCGCTACAACTACATCATCTTCATTATTATTATCATCACCCTCCTCACGTTTCTTCTTCCGTTTCTTCTTTTCCTCTTCCTCCTTCTCCTGCGTCTCTTTCAATCGTTCGACGATCTCTTTAATCTCCCTCTTATTCGTCATATCCGCCGCGTACTTACGCTTTGCGCTCTTCAAAAGCACCGAGACATTCTTCTTGGCCAAGTACTCCACCAACTCCTTGTTACCACTCTTGACGGCAAAATGCATGCAGTTTTCGTTCTTGCTCGTTTTCGCTCGAACGTTCGCGCGATTCGTCCGCTCCTGCGAGAGGAGCGTTTTGACGATACCTAAATGCCCTTTCATGCATGCAAAGTGTATCGCCTGCACGCCATCCGCGGCACCAACAGTCACATCCGCTCCAAAATCGAGCAATCTTTCCACGATTGCTTTTTCATTCGCCCAAGACGCTAAGTGTATCGCCGTTCGTCCGTGCATGTCTCGTTCGTTGATAATGTCGTTGTTATTGTTGTTCGGGGAAGAATGTGATGCGAGCAGTTTGGAGAGCGATTCGAGGTCACCTTCTCTCGCGGCTGCGTGTAACGGAGGTAAAATTGGTTTCTTTTTTATCAACATCGCTCCTTCTTCTTCTCGCGACGGTGGATTCTCGTCGCGCTCCGGATGCTTTTCCCTCTCTTCTTCTTCTTCTTCTCGTGAATCCATCGCTCTCCCTAATTGGTGGTCATTTTTTGTGTGGTACTTTTCTGCTCTTTGTGCCCACTTTTCCCCACAAGTTACTAAAATATCTTTTATAGTGCAAGAACATCATCACTTCAACCACCTCTGATTGAAAACGGATAATACACGTTGGAACGGTTTTTGAGCTCACGAAAGCAGATTTTCCTCTCTGCTTTTCAATATCAAGATCTCAGAAAACATATCATCATCTGCTCAGTACAAAGCATATTTAAAATTGAAGACATGCAGACATGCATTAAAAAACGGCAATATTTTGTATTTTCGTCAAAAATATTTTCAACACACAGACGCAAAATTTAAAAACACGACCACCTCTCTTTTGTACTATGGGCATCGCGCCGTCGCACTTTGAAGAACACCAACAACGAGAAGAAGAAGAGCAGTCAGCAAAAGCGCTTGTGATGATGAACGCACACCACGCGCGATCGATCAGTTTTGGGGAGGAGATTCCGAGCGATTTAGAGTGCACGATTTGTGCCGAGGTACGTGTCTACTCTTTTGTATCGGAAATAACCTTATTGGGGGTGACGTGTTTTTCGCGCGCGCGCGCGCGCTGCTTCGAGAGCGCAGAAGGGAAGAGGAAAAGAGAGAGAGAGAGAGTGTCAGAGGAGCGTTTGCTTGTGGCGATTCCCGTGAAGATGTGAGACCGAAGAGACGATGCGTCGAATGAAAGCACTTCTCTCTCTCTCTCTCTTTTCTCTCTCTTTTCTCTCTCTTTTCTCTCTCTCTCTCTCTCGGAGAAAGTGCGAGACTTTCAGTCGATTTGAATGCTCGCTTCTTCTCTTTTTTTCTTTCCTTTTCTCTCTCATCTTTCTCTCATTTTATGTTTCCATCAAATAACCACGACAGCCGAAATCTAACCCGGTCTTTGCGGGATGTCGCGTGCATTCGTTTTGCGAGGCGTGCCTGAAGCAATGGGCGTCAAAATTTCCGACGAAAGCGATGGCGCCGTGTCCCGTGTGTCACGAAAAAATTTCCGCGTTATCGCGTAAGTTTAAAATCGACGAACAGTGCGAAGAGAAGTTGTGCGCGTTTATAGTAAAATCGTGTCCGTGTAAGACATCGTTCAAATTGAGCGAACATCGAGAGCACGTGGCTAAATGCGAGGCGCACAAAGAGTTTCGCGATGCGGCAGCCAAGGCGGTGGAAGAGGCAAAGAGGAGAGAAGAGGAAAGGAAAAAGTCAGCGGCGGTAGCGGCGGCGACGTCCACGCAAAATTCGACGAACAGAGGAGGATCGGGGACGAACGTTTCGTACGCGTGTCCGTTGTGCGAGGACGGTTTCAGACACACGTTTACGTCCGTCGAAGGTTTCACAAGGCACGTCATAACTGAGCACGGTACGTCGAGATCTTCCGCCGTGTGTCCGATATGCGCCGCGATGCCTTGGGGACGCCCGGACTACGTCTGTCAAAACATCGTCGCGCACGTGTCGTTACGACACCGATTCGCGTACGAGGATTTTACGGCCAACGTCGAGGAGGAAGAGAGGGATTTCCAGCACGCGCTGGATATGAGCGCGGCGATTGAGTTGGGTAACGAGAGTCCAATTGCGACATCGAGCGACGACGACGATGGAGAGGACCAGAGCGACAACGACGAGGAAGGAGAAGAGGAGGAAGAAGATTCCGTCACGTTTTACGCGCGAGTGCGCTCGTTTTAAATCTCTTTCGTGACGCGCGAGTTGTTGTGTTCGGCGATGTCAAAAAAGTGTAGAGTACTTTCTGAACATCTGTGATTATTCAAACGAACCGACTGAGCCGAATTCACTAGCCGTCGTTAGGAGAGTAAGAAACGAAAGACATTGCGCACGCGCGCACGCTGGCGAGCGTGGCGTCTGTACATACACACATTTTGTTTGTAAAATTAACCTTGTAAACCAATAAATACAAAAAGCTTTCGATTTCTCTCACTCTCTCTATATATGGATAATCGCATAGAAAAATGAAAAGAAGCGGATTCCGACGTCGAGAACGTAAAAGTTTTGGAAAAACCTGGGAAAAAGGAAAAATTCGAAAAACACAAAATGGAGAGAACTGGAGAACAGTGATATTAACTGGGAAATGACATTAAAATTATATGGCACGGTGCGGTACCATACCTATGTACACTTTTTTTTAGAGCACTCTTGGCACGCAGGTTTGGGGTGGACCAGAGGTTTCTGTCATGCACGTATACGCGGCATTGAAAGCCGCCGCTCCTTGGAACATTTCCACGGTGTTTGAGCTAGGCGGAAGGGCCCAAGAAGAGAGATAGCCGCTGTACTTGGACGCGTGGGCAAACATGTAAGCCGCATCTTGAATGTTGGCCACATTCCATGCGCTGAGATCGCTGTTGAAGCCGTACGCGGCGTAAAACATCCCACATGCGTTGCGTAAACTGCTCGTATCCCAGTTGGAAAGATTTTCGTTGAATGCCAGTGCACCGGCGAACATATATTCCGCGCTCCGAACGGAACTGACGTCCCAATCACCTAATCCTTCACCAGAAAATCCCAGTGGAGCGTTGTAGAACATGCGATCCATGTTCAAGACATTTCGAACGTTCCAATTTTGGAAGTTTGTCAGAGTGTCAGTGATGGACACATTTTGAAACATACCCGACATGTCTGCGACTCTCTCGACCTTCCAATCATCACCAAAGAGGACATTTCCAAAGCGCGCGTTAAGAAACATATCAGACATGTCTTCAACATTTGTTACATCCCATTTGCGCAAATCAAGGGATGATGATAAAATTATACTTCTAAAATTTATACCTCTGTTTTTGAACGCACCCGCCATGTTCGTAACAGCGCTGACATCCCAATCAGAAATGAAACCGTAGCGTTTGTGATAGACAATGTGCCGACGCGCAAAGTCATAGTTTTCGTCATCAGTTTCGAGGCCTAAAATACCTTTTGGCCATTCTTCATTTTGACTCCACTCGAAAGTAATGCATTCTGCGTTTATATCAGCTTCATTAAATTGTGCCCAGCCTTCTCCCCCGTTGTTGTAAAAATTATGATACCATAGGACTTCTGGTGCTTTGGTGTTAGAGTCTTCAAGGCACACTCGGTACGAATTAGCTTGATCCCAAATGTCAATTTCGCAGAAATATGAGCGCAACGCGCCTAAAAGCGTTGCATCCGTTAGAGATTCATATGGATTTTCGACTTCAATCGTCACAGCATCTACCGATGCCATCGGTGAGCATGAGCTTGGAGGACCGCTATCTCTATTTGAACACGAAAATTTCTCATTGAAGGCTGGCGCTAGAAAGAACATCATGTCCGTTTGGGCATTACTATCATCCCACGTGCTAACGTCCTTACTGAAGGATAATGCATTGTTAAACATAAAATTCATAGCAGTCACGCTCGATGTTTTCCAGTTTCCAATATATTCGTTAAATGAAACCGCATTTCTAAACATATTCGTCATATCTGTTACTTGCAAGACGTTCCATGTGTTGATGTTCTGATTGAAGGAGGTGGCATCAAAGAACATTGCATGCATCGTCGTCACTGCCGATGTTTGCCAAGTCCAAATCGGTTTGTTAAATGACACCGCGCCTTTGAACATGTTCGAAAGGTCAGTGACCTTTGATATATCCCACAATCCGATGTACTGATTGAACGAAGAGGCACCCGAGAACATTTGGGACATGGTAACGACGCCCGATGTATCCCAATTGCTCACGTCACCATCAAAACCTGCAATGTCCTTGAAAAGTCCACTGAAGTTATCAATGCCGGAAACATCCCACGATTCAATTGGTCCCGTGTAGACTCCGCACGAGAACGTGCATCTACATTTCCCGCTACCGTCCTCGTTCATGCAGAAGAGAATTGCTTGGTCTAGATCTTCTCGCGTCACTGTTACAGGTCTTGTACTTTCTACAGTAGGCGGAGGATTCGGTGACGGCGGCGGACTTGGCGGCGGTGGTGGCGAAGGGGGAGGTGGGGAAGGAGGAGGTGGAGACGATGCAGAAGGCGGCGGGAACGGTGACGGCGGAGGAGAGGGATACGTGGTGTAACTGTTCGGAGGTCCGTCAAAAGTGGCGCTTGCAGACGCCTGTGCGAACTTCTTGTGCCAGGCAGCAGCATCCTTGAACATATAACTCACATCAGTTTGACTGCTCGTATCCCATGACCGTATATCCGCGCTGAAAGATGCTGCAGAATGAAACATTGCTTTGAAGTTTTCACCGGAGGAAGTGTCCCAGTTGCTGAGGTCTTGATCAAAAGCATACGCCATAAAAAACATACCGCTAAAGTCTGTGACTGCGCTCACATCCCAGTTCGCGATGTTCGCGTTGAATTTGGGTTGTCCAAGGAATAAGTCTTTCATACTCGTAACGCCAGAAACATCCCATTCCGATATCGGCACCTCATAGGGACCACATCCAAACGAGCACGTCTCATCACCTGCACTCCATGCAAGCACTGCCTGTTGAATATCGCTGAGTGGCTGAATGTCATCATACGAATTATCTGTTCTCACGCTCGAGGGACGCCATTTCCACGCTGGACCATCAACTGTACGGTATGATCGAGTTTGCATTCCATAGCACACAGAGTTTTGTAAAAATGCTCGGGCACCCATGAACATATTATCATATACTCCCCAATGAATCCCTGCTGATTCGTGAAGCGCGAATTTCCAAGCTGATAAATCTTGGTTGAATGCGGTGGCAAAGTAAAACATGTAGCGCATGTTCAGTTGGTTATATACATTATATATGAGGCACTCTCCCGAGCGAGCGCAGTGCTGACCTGGGCGCCACGACGATATATCCTGATTAAACGAACTGGTATGGGCAAACATACCATTAAACCGTCGAACTTTGCTGACGATCCACGATGAAAGATCTTGGTTAAAAGAAGTTGCGTTCCAAAACATGTTCGTCATTTCCAGTGCTGCACTCGTGTCCCAGGTTCCAATTGGCTGGTTGAATGCAATCGCGCCATCAAAAGTTGCATCAAACGAAACAACTTTAGTCGTATTCCAAGCACTTATATCATGATCAAAGGCTTGGGCGTTCTGGAACATTCCTTCGAGATACAGAACATCGCTCGTGTCCCAACCCGATATGTCTTGATTAAATTCCGTACGATTCACGAAGAGAAATGCCATATTATTCACTCCAGTCGTGTTCCAGGTGGTGATGTGACCGCTCATGCTACCGCATCCAGATGGACAATTGCAGTCCCCGCTTTCAATCTCGTCGAAACAAGCTTTAACTGCGTCGATGATGGTAATGTTTGCCACAATTTCTACGGCATCGGGAAGGGAAACAACTTCCGTCTCCTCCGTATTGTCCGAGGCCAACATTTCGCACGTTGGGCATGAACTGCCAGAACGCGGCACCCAAGACGTTCCAGGACCGTCTGTCGTGTCTGGATCATCAGCATTCGCAAAATTCTCGAGAAACGCTGCAGCATTTCTAAACATGTCTGTAAATTTGCAGTGACAAACGAACGCTTCAGAAGAGTATCCAGAAATAGCGTTATAAGCCGCCGTATGCTCATACCAGGCGCACAATGGTTGGCTAAAACTCGCAGCTTCCGCAAACATGCGCTCCATATCAATGACACTTGTTACATTCCAATTGCACAACGGAGAATTGAAACTGGTAGCAGCGTAAAACATTTCTTTCATTTCGGTCACTGTTGACGTGTCCCAACTTCCGATGGGCTTATTAAATACGGAAGCCCCTTTGAACGTTGCTTGCAAACTCGTGACTTTAGAAATATCCCAACTCGAAAGATCTTGATTGAAGGAAGAAGCGCCACGAAACATCTTACGCATATTCGTGACCATAGAAGTATTCCAACTCGAAAGATCTTGGTTGAAGGAAGTAACGCCAGCATAAAAAGTAACCCCCTTCGTGAAATATCCATCAAACATACTATACATATTCGTGACTTTAGAAACATCCCACATTCCGATGTACTGGTTGAACGAAGAGGGACCCGAGAACATTTGGGACATATCTATCACTTTTGACGTGTCCCAACTTCCGATGGGCTTATTAAATACGGAAGCCCCTTTGAACGTTGCGTGCAAACTCGTGACTTTAGAAATATCCCAACTCGAAAGATCTTGGTTGAAGGAAGAAGCGCCAGCAAACATACCAGCCATATTCGTGACTTTAGAAACATCCCAACTCGAAAGATCTTGGTTGAAGGAAGAAGTGCCAGCAAGCATGTATCGCATGCTCGTCACTTTTGAAACATCCCAACTTGAAAGATCTCGACTAAAGGAGGAAGCGCCAGCAAACATACTAGCCATATTCGTGACTTTAGAAACATCCCAACTCGAAAGATCTTGGTTGAAGGAAGAAGCGTCATTAAACATACTACCCATATTCGTGACTGTAGATACATCCCAACTCGAGACGTCTAGGTTAAACGATGAAGCGCTACGAAACATAGAGCTCATACTCACCACGCGTGAAGTATCCCAGCTTGAGAGGTCTTGATTAAAGGAAGAAGCTCCAGAAAGCATGTAGCTCATG
>Ga0115000_10002457_pt1 | contig 15990 bp, 16 predicted proteins | sample ArcticOcean_MG_C_6_FD_89690 | JGI IMG/M metagenome (GOLD analysis project Ga0115000, IMG submission 89690) | Marine microbial communities from western Arctic Ocean - ArcticOcean_MG_CB8_128 | ecosystem: Environmental > Aquatic > Marine > Oceanic | place: Arctic Ocean: Canada Basin | collected...
CCAAAGTACGACACAAGTCCAATAAATGGAGATGATTTTGCCGAAAGAAGTGCCTGATTTTACAGATTCCACCGAAACTTTTTCGTCTTGGTTTTCAGTATTCTTTGTCATTGAATTACGCCCCTAGTTGTCACGAATATCGATTTGAGGCTGTGAGATTGAATACTTATATTTTCGGCCCTCAGTTCATACCACACTTATCATTTCATCTCAAAAAACATACTCGATGGACTGTTGTAAACGACGCTCTTTACGTCGCTACCTCTGCTTCAAAATAACCGTAAAGGCTTCATTTAGTTCAAATCAAATTTTCAATATTTATGATTAGAATCCAGAGGGTACTTGAGATTGCGAATTTCTTCTTTCATTTCACTGATTTTTTCCTCAATACGGCCAAATTTCGGTTCAACTGCAATTCCTTCAACTATCAACATCACTCCGATAGTGAATAAACTCCATCGTGTTACTACTATCAGATCTCCCAGCGTTGCCGTCATCAATTGTAGAACAACTATCGCGATTCCACCAAATAAAAAACCAATTTTCATACTTTTTAATATGGCAGGAGACTAATAATTATTGGCACAATTCATCGGGTGCCACTTCACTCAACGGTTCTTGAGGTAGTCTGCACCATACCAAGTCCACTGGTCCATCGTCCAGCCCGGAGGCAATCCTTCTGGTGGCAATGGTGGGGTTGCTGGTACTGTTGGTGCTACAGGTATTGCAGGAGCCCCAAGCGGAGTGATTTGTAAGTGAGCATTATCAACGAAATCTGTATTGAGGATTTTGGGCTCCCCTCTACGGCTCACTACTGCTAAAGCAAGCAGTGCCAAACCTACAACTACAAAACCCGTAATGAGCCAAATAACCGACATAGAAGAGCTTTCAGCAGCGAATTGTCGCGCTGCATCATTTGGAAAAGCATCGCCTTCGTCAGACCATCCGTCTCCATCAGCATCCGGACAACCAATCAAGTCTCCACTCGAACTTCCAGCAACTTCAGGGCAATCATCCGTCATGTTTGTTCCATTTTGATCAGGATGACCGTCTCCATCTGCATCAGACCAAAACCGCTCATCATTTGAAAAAGCATCAAGGCCGTCACTCCAACCATCTTCGTCAGTGTCGGGGCACCCAAGCTCCTGTTCATAAGAAGTGCCAAATAATACAGGGCAACTATCTGGGAAGTTTCCATTTCTTGAATCTCCATATCCGTCCATGTCGCTGTCAAGATGTTGTGTGACATCATTCGGAAACATATCGCCAGCATCTGACCATCCGTCCTCATCGGTGTCAACACATCCAAACACATCCTCGTAAGAGTTACCCGCTATTTCGGGGCAAAAATCTGCACGGAAGCCGATCGCAGAATCTCCATAACCATCACCATCTTGATCGGCATGTTGGCTGCTAAACGTTGGAAATGCATCAGCACCGTCTTCAATACTCCAAGTAGAATCAAAATCAGACCAACCATCTCTGTCACTATCTGGGCAACCAATTCGGTCTTCGGAAGAATCGCCGGGCACGTTAACACAAGCATCTCCTTCAAATCCATTCATTTCGTCACCGAAACCATCACCATCGAGGTCGGACCATTGGGTTGGTTCTGCGGGGAACTTATCAACGGAGTCTGCATAACCGTCTTCATCCCAATCAGAGCAACCAATGACGGGCTCAAAAGTACTTGTGCCCACATTATGAGGGCAATTGTCGATGAGATCCGAGAACCCATCGTTGTCATCATCAAGGTCTTCAAAATCATCTTCACAACCGTCTCGGTCAAGGTCATTTGACACGACTGAAAAGAAAGAAGATCTACTCATTGGGCAGAGGTCTACTTCTGCATTTGACAGGGAACAACTCCAAGCCCCCTCCGAAAGAGCAGCATCACAGATACGGTCATTATCATCATCATAATCTTCTCCAGCATCTCTACAACCGTCAAGGTCATAGTCTGAAGAGGATGAAGAAGTCCAAGCAAGGTCTCCAAGGGCACAGTAATCGAAAGCATCCTCGACGCCATCATTATCGTCATCTGTATCTTCAGTCAAATCTGCACAACCATCTCCATCATGGTCGGTTGCAGGTAAGGAAACCCAAGATAAATTCCCAAGGGCACAATCATCATCAATGTCAAGTATTGTGTCATTATCATCATCTGCATCACAAAGGTCGCCTTGAGCATCCCCGTCGTAGTTGAATTGTGCTGAGTTGGCAACGAAGGGACAATTGTCCACGGCATCATCTACTCCATCGCCATCTTCGTCAACGAAAGGGTCGATACGAACAACTTCATCTCGACCATTATCTACATAGTAAAGGTGTCCATTTGGCCCTATTTCAAGCCCCATGATTGAAGAAGCCGTGGTTTGGATGGAATCAATTTGCACTCCACCTTTGCCGTTAGAATTCAAATCATATGCTACAATTTTACCGTTACCATTCTGAGAGACAAACAATTGGTCACCATCAAGGGCAATACCCGAAGGCCGGTCCAGTCCGGTAGCGAGAACACCCCATTCGATTCCCGTAATTGATGAGTATTCAGCAAGTTCTTCAAAACCTGCATTATAACCTGACTGAATGGTTTGAGAGTTGTAGGTTGTGTCATCGGTATTGACCCATAAGACCCTGTTTGCCCCTGCATCTGCGATGTAAAGGATTCCCGAACCCTTGTCCAAAATCATGTGGCCAGGTATGCCAAGTGCGTGAGTGAGTTGAATGTCGGAATATCGGCGGACAATACTGTCGGAGTGATAGTCTTCTCCGGTATCATGATCTGCTTGGAAATCGTAGCGAACGAGCTGACCGTAATATCCATCGTTGTACCAGTATACATTGTCATAGTCGTGAGCGATTCCAACTCCATATGGCGACTCATGGTTCATGTCAATATGGCTGCCGAGAAGACCATTGCCATTGTTCTGATTTTCAACTGCAAAGTGGTTTAATGATGAAGGCCAAAGAGTAGGGCCCATGAAATTATTTCCATTATCTATTCTTGGGCCACAAAAGGTATTTGTTGTTTCTTGAGCAGAGCCCCACTGCCAATCAAACTCCGGGTGATATGCACCAAATGAAATTGCACTTACTTCTTCAAGGAAGTGTTCACTGTTTGAATCTTCAAGGTTCTGGGAGGTTTGTGTTTCAAGCCCCGTATCTTCGATAATAGTGATGCTGTCCGTGTATCTATTCGCAACCCAGAGTTCGTTTACTCGCCCTGGGTGGAACTCCAAATCACGAGGGTCAGAAAGTGCATCAGAGGAGTCGGCGATGACCACTTCGTCAAAGGCCATACCAAACTGTTCTACCAAAGGAGTATCCTTTGACGCAGTAGCATGGGAGGGGATTGAAAAAAGTAGAATGCCGAGAAGAAGAATAGCCGCCTGCTTATTCACCATGTATATCCCAAGATGTGATGTGCTTTGATACCTTGCTCTGTTAGATTATCAAGCATAGAAAGACATTTTCAATCATTTGTGACAGATTCCCGTAAAAGAATCAATCAAATTTACGAATCCAGAGAGCGATCAGCATTCATAACCCTTGAAAACAGAGGACGAATAAGGGCGAACCAAAACATTAGATAATACCCGTAAGGTAAATGAGGGCACCATCGTAGATTTCGAGCTCATAGTAAGGGGCACTCGATTTCAGGTGATGCGAAGGATGTAGGGGCAATTCCAACTGAGCCCACCCCTCGTTTCCACTTCCACAGAGGAATCATTTCCAAAAAGCACATCCAAGAGCGGATAGACGACAAGGAGTAGCACAATTACACTGGCAGACCACCAGCCGCCCAAACTATTCCAAAAATAGCCACTAAGGGGGTGATTAAACTAAGCAGACGAGGGACTCAGCGCTGCATCTTATCGAAAAGATATTAACGACCGGCCCTCGTAATGGCTGGCTCTCATACAGTGGTAAAGACGTATATTATCTGTAGAAGGGAGTGCCATACCCAACCAACTTGAATAAAATGATAAAATACGGTTGAAACAGCAGAGCAAGAGATGATGGTAACCCGTCCCTTTTGTCGAAGGCTTCGCGATAGCCCATCGGAAAACGGTTGCTTCATCAGCAAGAACACGATGGCAACTCCATGGGCGGGCTTCTACCAGGCGGTACGCAGTCTTGGCACCGCCTTGACGAGACCAAGTCCGAACATTATAGCCAGTTACAACTCAAACGTTGCCTTCACGACCGCAACCCTCTTCTCTCGAAGATGGAAGATAAATACGCAGCACGAGACGTTGTAGAATCAAAGAATGCTTGCCGACTCCCTTCACTTTTACATTGGTCAACCTCAGCCTCAGATATACCTTGGAAGACTCTTCCCTTGCAGTGTGTAATCAAAACGAACCACTGGTCCGGCGATGTTCTCTTCATCATGGATAATGGCCCAATCCCTCTCGAAGGAGTAAACCGCGCACTGCGCATCTTTTCCCGAGCAGATAACCGTTACAAAGTCATCCGAAACGGAAGAGACCAGAACGGTAAATTTTGGCCGAGGTGGCGAATAGAGCGAGCCCTCAAATGGTGCCTTGCACAAGATTTCCCGACACAACTTGAGTGGGGGGCCGCATCTATTCAACCACGAGGTGTGATGGTAGAAGAGTTATTGATTGAGAACGGTCAGCTGCCAGACGATTGGAAAGTCCATGTATTCCACGGCAAAGCAGGTTTTATCCAACATGATATTGGACGAATGACCACGCATGCACAATCCATTTACACGGTTGAAGGGCGAAAAATCACACAATCAAACCCGCGATGGAGTGAACAAGGCACACCCGACGAAATTATATCTGTTTTAGGCGAAGAAGGGGTTCGTTCACTGGTCGAAACCGCTGAAAAGCTTGCAGAAGATATCGATTACTCGCGTGTTGATTTATTCCGAGTTAGGGGGGAATGGGTCTTTGGTGAATACACCAACTATCACAACTCCTGCCACCCCCAATCCGATGAATGGGAAACCCTTGCTGGCAATTTATGGCTTACGAAACCCGGGATGGAGGGTGTAGAATGAAGACCGCAATACTTCTACTCGGGTTCAATCGTGTGGACTATTTTCAACAAACACTTTCTGCGCTTGAAGCAAACACTGCCGCCCATGACTGCGATCTCCATGTCTATTTAGATGGGGGAGAAAAAGCACGTCAAAACGAACTCGTAGAGTTGGTCAAAAACTCTACTTTCAACAATCCAACCTTTGTCCTCAGGGCAGAAAACTGGGGTATAGGCCGGCACCTTATCGATGCCAGAAGAACATTATTCGACGGCCTTTCATATGATAGAATCATCCTACTTGAGGACGATATGTTGCTTGCACCGAGTTATATTCAAACAGTCCTCGATCTCTCGGATTGGTCACAAGATTACTGTGACATTGGAACGGTGATGGCCTACAATATCAACCACGATTCTTCTGAATCACAATCCCAGCAAATGCAACATGTCGTTGCTACAAACCGTCATTTTTGGGGGTATGCCATGACCCGCGAGGTATGGGACATCATCAAACACATCATCTATGACTTTGAAAAGAAATATTTGTCGAAAAACACTTATCGAGGGCGTTCACATTTCCGGATCCGGTGGATGTTTATGCGCTCGATTATGTCTAAAAAACGGTATAAGCGACCAGGCAAGAATCTTATTCCAGATGCCTGTTTGACCCCCCCGTTCCCACGAATACCTCGTAAATCACCTACAAGTCAAGATGCAATCACAGCTCTTGCTCTTTGGCATCATGGCTTCGGCCGAGTCACTACGCGTGTGTCACGGGCCGAATATATCGGCGTGGAAGGATTTTCATTCTCTCCTAAATTATATGCTGATTTTGGCTTTGAAAACCAAAACACACAAGACCTTTCTCAATTCACTACTGCGATTGACCGGTATGAATTCACAGCACATGATGAGCAAGGCAACACTATCAAGCCCCAGCCATACGAATGATTTGGTTACCATGTCATTCAATGTGGGCGTAGTAGGTTGTGGCCGTTGGGGCACAAAACACCTTGAAACCCTTGCCCAATTAAAAAACCAGGGATTCGTCGATGAGATTTATGCATGCGACCTCAACCCGAATTGCTTCGACCAAATACCATCTTCAGTCAATGGGGTGTTTCACAACTGGATGGACATGCACCAGGCAATCAAACTCGACTTAATTTCTATTGTAACGCCGAATTCAACCCATTTACCCCTCGGAGTAGCAATGTTACAACAGGGGCTTAACGTTCTGATTGAGAAACCCCTCGGCGTTTCTTTCGAGGAAGTAAAACTTCTGTGCGATGCCGCAAAAATAAGTTCGGGTACCCTTCATTCAGGGTATCTTTTACGCCATCATTCTGGAGTAGAACTTGCCAAGCAACTGATTGAAGAACGCAGCATGGGCCGTGTCAAATCAATCCGATTTACAAAATATTCTTCGCGCAAGAAGCCGATTAATGCCAACGTCATTGAAAATTTAGCTTCGCATGCTTTTGCTATAATTCCCACCATCCTCGGCTCCACCAAATCCCCTCTGTTTTCTGTTGCAGTAACGCTTGAAGATGGAAAACCGGCTCCTTTGATAACCGCTCCACAGGCTAAATTCCATATGGTATACTCCGGCCAGGGCCTTCTTTCAAATGTTGATGCCGAGGTATGTGTCGGGTGGGGGCAAGCGGACCGTAATCAACTCACAGTTGAAGGGACAAAACACCACCTCCGAATTGACTTTTGGAACCACCACTCTATCGAATACGGTACGCAAAAAACAGGGTATGAGACTCTCCAGACCCCCTCCCCGGTTCCACCACTTGAAGCCCAATACAAACACATCCTCTCAAACACGACCACAACGCTCGAAAGCATTGACGATCATCTTCGAACCGCAACGTTACTGGACAAAGCAACATCACTTGCTCAACACTGGCACCTCCACAACGCATAGAAGAGAAACTTACTCTTGCGAGTATTCAAGAATCAAAGGCCCTTCGCCAGTGTCATGGGCCTTTCCTTTGTGACCGTTCAACGTATGTTCCTTGGAAGTTTTCTTGCCGCTTTTCTCACGTGGGTTATTCGAAACAACCTCATGGATGCTACACTGACCTTCATCGGGCTTTCAGCTCTCACAGGTATTGCTTGGGGGTTGTCTGAAAAAGACATCACCTTTGAAGCACTTGGCCTGAATGCAGCGGGTATTTTGGTTATCTTCAGTTTCTTCGCATCAATTGCTATTTTCGCCCAGATTTGCATCGGTGTATTCGATTTCCCTACTCTTGGCTCCTATGGCTTGTCGTTGTGTTTCATCGGCTCCTTTTGGTGGACAGGCGCTCTTATCCAGCCCAAAACCAACTGATTCCCCTCGCTCATCTTGATGCGAAGGGTGAAATGCTCCACGTACCGACGATGGCCGATTGCAATGGCGAAATTCGGCGACCACCCCGCTCTCCCTCAACCAATTGAAGTCTTGTTGATGGAGCAGGTTCACACCGTCTTTCTCAAGGCAGATTGCCCCCCCCGAGTCAAACAAGGTTCCATCGGCGAACTTCGACTCATCGAAGTTGAATCTGATCAAAACTGGGACACATTGCGCATGGAAGCATTACAAGAAGAACTGGGCGATTTGGTTGATGAGAATCGACATCGGAGTGATTGTTTCCTTGAAATAGACCGGAATGGCTGCAAAGTGATTCAACTTGGAGATTTACGAATTGCTTGTGCTTGGCCCCCTTTTGCAGATGCCCGTGAAATCACGATTGTCCGGCCCGTGGCTAAACTTTCTTTAAGTGATTATGAGTTAGATGATCGCCTCATAGATCGTTTGGCCGACCACCACCGCGGCGTCTTCATTTGTGGCCGACCCGGCTCTGGAAAAACAACACTTGCGCAAGCGATTGCCGAATACCTCGACACCGAGATAGGGGCCATGGTCAAGACAATGGAAGCTCCACGTGACTTGCAACTTGCTGACAGAATAACTCAATACGCGCCACTCGAGGGGGACCTTGAGAAAACCGCTGAGATTATTTTCCTTGTCCGGCCGGATTTCGTAATTTTTGATGAAGTTCGTCGAGCCCGTGATTTTGAAATTTTCGCAGATGTTCGTCTAGCAGGCGTCGGCCTTCTTGGCGTAACACACGCCAACTCAGCTCTCGAAGCCATTCAGCGATTGATTGGAAAAGTCGAATTGGGTCTCGTAAGCCAAGTTCTCGATACCATTATTCACGTGGAAGCAGGTCAAATTCAACAAGTTCTCGAATTGAAAACAACCGTCAAACCGCCAACAGGAATGCAAGAAGAACTTGCACGGCCAGTGATTGAAGTCGTTGAATTCCCAAGCGGAAAAATCACCCATGAAATGTTTGCTTTTGGCTCTGAAATCGCAGTTGTCCCTGTTGAGGGACGCGCTGTTACCGGAGTATCCCCACTCAAATCTCTTGCCAGAGATCAATTAGTGCATATCATTCAGCAGTGGGTCGGAGTTCAATGCCAAGTACAATTCAAAGGCGAAACCAGTGCAACGATTTACGCCCCTCAAAACATGATATCCACCCTTATTGGTAAAGGAGGGGAAAACGTTCGTCAGTTACAAGAAGAACTGGGGGGTATGCACCTCAACATAGAATCATTTGAAGACATGCCAGAGGGCCTTCGGACTCCTGAAAATAACAACTGGGAAGATGTTTCAGACCGCCGTAGTAAAGAAAGCCGTTCATGGGAAAACCAATCGCGAGGCTCTAAAGCCCGCAAAGGTAAAAAGAACCGTAGATAGGCACAGTTTACTTTGTCTTTGAGGCTTTTTTCACCACGGTATCCATCGCTTTTCTCAAAGAGACGAACCAAGAGAAAGGGTTCATCTATACGCTTCACCGCCGCATGAAGTGATGGCTCAACCGAATGACGGCTCAGGACGCGCACCCGTTGCGATTGTCCGCCCTACCACTTCAGTGACAAGTGGGCCAGCCGTCACTCAAAAACTGGTGAACGCCTCTGTTGCTTTTGGAAATCTTCTCAAGGGAACATTTGGGCCAAACGGCCTCGACAAAATGATGTACAAAACCAGTGGAGAGACCGCTGTAACCAACGATGGTGCAAAAATAGTTGCTGAACTCTTGGTCAAACACCCAGCCGCTAAGGCTTTTGTGCAACTTGCAGAATCTCAAGAAAATGCTTGCGGTGACGGTGTGACTGGTTGTTTGATTCTTGCCAGTGAACTCATGCGCGAAGCAGGCCGCCTCTTGGAAAAGGGGCTTCATCCCCTGTTGGTCGTAAAAGGCTATCAAGCAGCACTTGAAACAACACTCAAAGTGTTAGATGATCGGGTAGAACGTATAATTCCAACCGATATCGAACGACTTATTTTAGTTGCCAAAACAGCAATGACCGGAACCGCTGCAGAATCTGGCAGCGAACATCTTGCCCGTTGTATTGTTGATGCGGCCCAAACGGTAGCCGGGGAAACTAATGGAGTGCTTCATGTCCGGACCGAAGATGTTCGAATGACCAAACGCGGCGAAGGTACACTTACCGACACCAATCTCCTCCGAGGCCTGGTCTTAGAACGCCGTTTTGAGCTTGACCGCATGCCCAGACACCTTCCTCGAGGGAAGATAGCAGTACTCTCCTGTCCAATCGCTCTCGAGCAAAGCACCCGCGAGGCAGAAATTGAAATTTCGTCTCCGGATCAATGGGTCGCTTTCATGGAAGCAGAGGAAAACCTTCTCGAAAAGAAAGCCCTTCAAATTCTTGGGAGCGGAGCAACGATTGTGGTTTGTGCTGAAGAAATTGACCCGCGTGCCCTTCACCGTTTTGTCGACTCCGGATTGTTTGTCCTTGGTGGCTTTGAACGGGCAGGGGCGGAAGATGTTGCCAAAGCATCAGGTGCTCAATTAGTCGACCATCTCGACGATCTTGACGCCACTTCGTTGGGAAGTTTTGAATCTATGGATGTCGAAGTTTTCGAGGGTGACGATGCACGTAGAGAGCGAATCCACCTTAATTGTGGCAAAAATGCCGGTCTTGCAACCGTCGATGTAGGTGGCGGAGATGGCGTTGCAAGTGAAGAAATCATTCGAGGCCTGTATGATGCATTGTGTTCAGTAACAAGTGCAATGGAAACAGGAGAGGTTCTTTTGGGCGGCGGTAGTTTACACATCGCCGCAAGTCTTGCAATCAAGGATGCTGCTGAACAGCACGGCGGCAGAGAACGATTGGCCATGGAAGCATTTGCAAGGGCTCTTGAATCCATTCCGTCTGTTTTAATTTCAAATTCAGGCAACGACCTTCTTGATTGTTTACTTGAACTTCGAGCGCAACATCGCCAAGGAAACACAAGTTTCGGTGTAGCAGAAACCGGTCTATGCGAACCAATTGACCAGGCATGGGCGAGTGCGGAGACATTGGCGCATGGCTTGGAAGCGGCTTGCGATACGGCCTGTGGCCTTTTGCGAGTCGACCAAGTCATCTCTGCTAGAGGCGACTAATTCAACACGAACGCCAACTTTGTTCGGCGCTATGTTCAATATCATCGGACCAATGCATTCGATAACGGGAATATTCGATGAGCACCACCTCAACCCCACAACCACGTGCATTACTCAGCGTCTACGACAAAACCGGAATCGTGGAATTCGCCACATCCTTGTCACAACTCGGCTTTGAACTCGTTTCTACAGGGGGGACTGCTCGTACCTTACGCGCAGCAGGTTTGGATGTCATTGGCGTCTCAGACGTGACAGGCCATCCGGAAATTTTCGATGGGCGCGTCAAATCACTCCACCCTGCGATTCACGGTCCACTTCTTGCCCGTCTCGAATCAGAAGAAGATCTGAATGGTTTAGCAGAGCTTGGCTATCCACCCATTCAAATTGTGGCATGTAACCTCTATCCTTTTTCTGCAGCAGCCGCCCAGCAACCGCCCTTAGAGGACCCCGTTCTCTTGGAAATGATTGATATCGGCGGGCCAACCATGGTTCGAGCTTCAGCGAAAAACCACCGCAACGTCATTATCGCCTGTAACCCAATTCGGTATGATGAAATTATATCAGCACTCAATACGGCAACCGATGTAAAGTCGGTTGGAATTGATCTACGCCGTAGTCTTGCACTGGATGCATACGAACACACTGCTGCCTATGATTCTGCCATTGCGGACGAACTCCATGCTCGTTGGATAGGTCGCCCTGAACTGAGTGACATCACAGCAGAACAAACAGCCCGCCTCCCATCGACTCTACTTGCCTCAGCTGTCAAAACTCATGCCTTACGTTATGGTGAAAACAGCCACCAAGCCGCAGCGCTTTATACCGACCCGCGAGAATTCGGCAACCATTCAACCCTTGTAACTGCACATGTAGAGGGCGAGAAAGACATGTCGTACAACAACTATTCAGACGCCGACGCAACCCTTCGTCTTTGCCGAGCACTTTCGACCGATGAATGGCCAAATACCCCACACGTATGCGTGATTGTCAAACACAACAATCCCTGCGGTGCAGCCTTGGGTTCAACTCAAAAAGAAGCATATGAAGCAGCATTAGCAAGTGACCCCGAATCTGCTTTTGGTTCAATTATTTGTTTCAACGAACCGCTTGAAGCAGATACGGCCAAAGCCATGGAACCACTCTTTATCGAAGTTCTAATGGCGCCTGCATATAACGAAGAAGCCAAGAGAATCGTCATGCAAAAGAAAAACCGCCGAATTCTCACCATCGAATCCCCGGGAGATAGGTTGGCCTCTCTTGAGCGTATACTCGTACGTAAACCAATTGAAGGAGGTTGGCTTGTCCAAACCGAAGAAGCACCAGTAATCGACTGGGAAAAGGCAAAGGTCGTGACCAAAAAATCACCAAGTGAGGACGAAATAGCGAGTATGAAATTCGCTGTTCGAATATGTGAGCAAGTGAAATCTAACGCCATTGTCATGGTTCAAGGAACCGCAACAGTAGGGATAGGGCCAGGTCAAACCAGCCGGGTTGAGGCAGTACGTATCGCTGCCCGCCGAGCTGGAGAACGCGCAAAAGGCTGCGTCCTCGCATCTGATGCATTCTTTCCGTTCAAAGACGGCCTTGAGCAGGCAGCCGGCGCAGGGGCGTCTTCTATTGTTCAACCCGGGGGCTCGATTCGCGACCAAGAAGTCATTGATTCAGCGGATGAATTGGGTATCTCGATGCTGTTCACGGGTCACAGACTTTTCAGGCATTGAACTCCGAATCCAGTTTTTTAGCCCGATTGTTTAAGTCAAGAACCGAGTGTCTTCAAGCATGGGCCACCTCAAGGATATCAACGCAACATACTTTCAGCATTTGATTCGTGCTTGGAAAATGGCTTTTTGGTTCGGGCTTGGTAGCCTTCGTTTAATCATTCACGGCCTTCTCCCGAATTTCGATATCGAAGCAGGCCACTCAACCGTTCAAAAATACGACGGTTCACCAATCGAAGATTAGGCAGTGGTAGGAACTTTCCAACCAACCCACCAAACGCCGATGATGGCAACGACAGCAATGAGCGTTTGACCGAAACCAGGATCCCCGGCTTCAGTGATTATCCAAATCGAGGCTAACGAGGCGATACAAATGATGCCCGCAATGACCACTTTAGAGTGCAGAGGCAATGACCTACCGGTTCGGTAATATTCTAAGAGGGCGCCTCCAAACATTCGATTGGTCAGCAACCACCTGAACATTTTTTGACTTGAACGAGCATAACAATACGCTGAAAGTACCAACCAAGAAGTGGTCGGCCAACCCGGAATAAAGATTCCAATCACTGCGAAGACAACCCCTAGACTTCCAATAACAATCCATAGTCCGCGAACAAAAGGGTTGCGTGAAGGTTTGTGCTCACCAAGAACACTTTGAATAATCTGTTCTTCTGTTAAATTAAGGAAAGGGTTTGGTGAAACTTCTCCACCTTCCACAGCATCTGCTGAAGAATCAGATGCGACCACCTCACCCATGCTCCTCGTTTGACCGTACGAGGGGACCCACAAAAAGGGATGGGTCCACTTTTCCGAAGGTCTCAAGACATTCATGCGATAGCACATGGTATGACCAACGAGGCAAGCCCACTTCGGGTAGGTTCCGCTTCGAACCCGATTCGTTGCGCTGTTCTTATTTCCGGGTCAGGCTCAGGGATGCAAGTGATGGTGACCCACCAACAACTTCACCCCGAGTGCGGTCACCGCACTACGGTCGTAATTTCAGATCAGCCGAAAGCCTCCGGCCTGCTTAAAGCCGAAAGCCTTGGTATACCGGCGCATTATATTCTTCTGCCCGATGGCTCTGATTCACTCACTCGCCGCCATCAACATGAGCAACTGATTCAACATCTGTTAGAAGAGTACGAGGTCGAATTGATTCTTCTAAGCGGCTATATGAGGCTCGTATCTGCTGATTTTGTTGACCGGTGGGCTCCACGAATCATCAACATTCACCCTTCTCTCCTGCCAGCATTTCCTGGAGCCCATGCACACCGCGACGTGTTAGCTGCCGGAGCGGTCGTGTCGGGTTGTACTGTTCACTACGTCGACGCGGGAATGGATTCCGGTGAAATCTTGGGGCAACGCCGAGTTCCAGTGTTCAACGACGATGACGAATCATCTCTTGCTGAACGAGTAAAAATCGAAGAACATCAATTATACCCCGAAGTAATCGATAAGATAGCTCTCTCTGCTAACTTCAATCGAGAGGCGAATTAAAATTCTTCATTTGATTGGCCAGAACGCCAGTCTGGAGATCTTGGAGACTTGAAAACAGTGAAGACACTCTTCCTTTCGAAGCGTCTAAATCCCAATCTGGTGGGCAATGGGCGAGTAAGGGCTGACGACGCCCATGTTCATCTAAGGGGACTCCCCCGTTACTGTCCAGCAAAAATGCTAAACCATCAAATTCTAAACGAAAAGAGTCACATGAAATGAATTGAATAGCGCCTTCAATACTTTCGAAAACCCACTCTAATACTTCAGATAATGAAGAACACGTCGGTGGGTCTGGCCAAATTTCTCCCTTAAACATCGATTGACGAGAGATATGGCCGCACAGCGTAATAATTCGCTCAACCCTGCACCGAGTTGCGAGGGCATGTAAACGGTCGACTCCCCCCTTCATGATTGCCTTATCTTGCCCCATGCGCAGACTTTTTCCACCTGCGAGCAATACTACTGTTACCATCAAATCACTTCATGTGAGAGTTTCAAGTCCATCTAATGCAGACTCAAGTTCGGCTAACAGTCCCCTCACGCGGTCGAGTAAGGCTTTCCGCTCTCTGCTCGATCGTGCTTCGGGTAACCATTCCAGTAAACGGCGAACATCTTGTGCATCACGAGCGACGGTCCATTGAAGCACGGCCTCAAGCACAGGGTCGTCGGTAGGGAGGAAGCGTTCACTCATACACACACGGAGTCCGAGCAAGGGCTTCAATTCTCCTGTGAAAGAATACGGTTGCGAATCCTTTCAAACAATTCCCCACCTGCGGGGGCTGTTGTAACAAGTCCTCGAATTTCTCCAATATTTTCTTTTCTTAATGAAAGAAACAAGACAGCCACTTGATGCCAAAGTGTACTTTGGCCAGCCATCGCCATCAACCATTGGTCATCGGGCACTTCATGCCCCCCTCGAATTAATTCCTCGCCGATTTCAAGTAAAGCGCCAAGCGGTTCTTGTTCTTTAAACAAATGAATGAAAGCCATCCATGGCGATTCGCCCAATTCCTCTTCTGACATGTTTGCAAGCAACAACCCGCACAAAACAAGGTCTTCTTGTCCATGCCGTTTCCAAAGAGAGGGAATTAATTTGGCTACACGGCGAGTATTGCCTTCACCACTGGTGAGGATCCAAGAGGCAATGTCACGCATTTCGGGGTTGGGGCAACCGCAGTGAAACGAGTACCCTCCAGAATGCGCCAATAAGTCAGTTGACGGTTTGGCCATAAGCCCGGGGACGCCAGAAGCATAGGCGCCTTTGAGAAACTTCAACATTTTCCGATGCGAACGAAGGAGTTTTGGTTTTGGTTGGCCGAGGTAATGCGCTACTTTTTCATTCACTTTTGACCACCATCGGAGGTCTTCTTCCGAACGGTATCAAAAATATCGCCGACAAGCCCTACGGAATCGCGCAGAGTCAGGAGCATTTTATCGACGACACTTGGGTCTTCGAATTTATCTTTGACAATTTCGCGCAATTGTGTTTCAATACTTTGGTGTTCACTATCATCGATTTCAAATTCCGAACGTAGATGAGCAAGAACCCGAAATTCATCTCGAGAAAGTGAGGCATTGACAATGGCGACTTCGAATACCTTTGTGTAAACTTCGCGGGCTTTTTCCATTGAAATAAGCTCGCCAGGTTCAGATTCTGTATTATTCTGGATTGCTTTGTAAATGAGCGCCGGTTGCTCTTCAGTCAGTTCCAGAGCACTTGCTAGTTTGATGATGAGGCGCTTCTCTTCACGTGTGAGGCGCCCATCTGCAAGCATGACTTCCACGGTGCTGCGGAATACTTCCAAGTTTCGAGAATTGGAGGTCGTCACGCGTAAGGGAGAACGCTTCTCTTCTTCAAACTCTTGTATACATAAAAAAGAAATTTAGCCCGAATCCGTAAAAGGATTCAAAAGGAGTTGACGTGTCGGATAACTATCCACCTCCCTTTCACGCAGTGTGAATCCGTTCACAATTGCAGCAAATGAGCGATGGGCTCCGGCCCATCTTTTTGCAATGGGATGTCGATAGAAGGAGAAATTAAAATGGCTCGAAAACCACACACAGGGGGCCGCTCAAGCGGTCCTAAGCAAGGCAAGGCAATGAAATATCAAATCCGTGCCGATATTAAAGTAAATGGAACAGTCCAACGAAAAGACATCATTGGCGCTATCATGGGACAGACCGAAGGTCTGCTCGGAGACGAACTGGAATTGCGTAAATTACAACGCACAGCTCGAATTGGCCACGTTGATGTAGAAATCGAATCGAAAGGCGGAAAAGTGCACGGACTC
>Ga0115000_10002458_pt1 | contig 15983 bp, 14 predicted proteins | sample ArcticOcean_MG_C_6_FD_89690 | JGI IMG/M metagenome (GOLD analysis project Ga0115000, IMG submission 89690) | Marine microbial communities from western Arctic Ocean - ArcticOcean_MG_CB8_128 | ecosystem: Environmental > Aquatic > Marine > Oceanic | place: Arctic Ocean: Canada Basin | collected...
AGCAGATGAAACCTTTACTTATCTAAGTAACGGAGATGATGGTTTTGGTCTTATTTATGGAGATGCAACCTCATATATTGTTATTGATTGGTTAGGTAACTGGGATGGAGATCCAGGTTCAGGATGGGATGTGGCTGGAGTTACAAACGCAACACAAGACCATACATTAGTAAGAAAATGTGATGTGATAAGCGGAGACACAAGTTGGACTAATGCAGCTGGAACAGATTCATTAAATTCACAGTGGACTGTATATCCACAAAACACATGGACTTATTTAGGTTCTCATGTAAGCCCTTGTAATTTTGTATATGGTTGTACAGACTCAACAGCATTAAATTACGATACTTTAGCTACTGTAGATGATGGTTCTTGTTTATATCTTTCTGGATGTACTGATCCTAATGCATTAAATTATGATTCTTTAGCTACAGTAGATGATGGATCATGTTTATATACAGTTTATGGATGTACTGATTCTACAGCTACAAATTATGATCTTTTAGCCATGGTAGATGATGGCTCATGTTTCTATTTTAGTGTTGATTTGTCATTACAAGGAATCATTGATTTCACTGTGCCTTCTGGAGGCGTTGCTGGTAAGGCTATACATTTATTAGCTACAGATTCTATTACTGATTTAAGTGTTTATGGGATTGGTGTTGCTAATAATGGAGGTGGAACTGATAGTGTTGAATATGTGTTTCCCGCAATGTCTGTAAATACAGGAGAATCAATTCTATTATGTAGAGATTCTAGTGCAATGGCTTCATATTTTGATGCTTGTTTTACTGAATTTGATCATGTAATAACAGCATCGGGTGCTATTTCACAAAATGGAGATGATGCAATTGAGCTATTTAAAATCATCAGCTCTTCATCTTTACCAGTTTCTCATAATATAAATGCAGGGAATTTTTATTTCACTCCTTCTGCATTAACAATTAATGCAGGCGATACTGTTGTTTGGTTGAATAATGGAGGTTTTCATAATGTGAATTTTGTTAATTCTACAATTACTGGATTAAGTTTTAATAATCCTGAAAGCTTTATCACTGCTCCAACAAGTGGACCTATACTTGATCTTCACGTTTTTAATATTAGTGGATCTTATAATTATGATTGTGCAGTTGGTAGTCATGCATCTAATGGTATGGTAGGTTCATTAAACGTAATTAATAATACAACATATGCCAGTGTAGTAATTGAAACCTTTGGAGATATCAATGTTAATGGGTCAGGAACTGCATGGGATTATTTGGATTCTTGGGCTTATAAGGATGCTAGTGGATCAGTAACTTTTTCTGGTGGAAATTGGATTTTTGGAGGAGTAAATTGTACAGATGGTTCTATAACGACATATGCTTCATCATGTCCTTATCCATTATGTCCTACACCTTCAAATTCTGGATGTACAGATTCAACAGCATTGAATTATGATTCACTGGCTACTATTGATGATGGTACATGTAATTATACACTACAGCCAATGGTTAACTTATTCTTCTCAGAGTATGCTGAAGGCTCTTCACATAATAAGTATTTTGAAGTATACAATCCTACATCGGACACTGTTGATTTGTCTAATTATGCATATCCAAGTGTTGCTAATGCTCCCTCTACTCCTGGAACATATGAGTATTGGAACGACTTTGATGCAGGAGCTGTAATTTTACCAAATGATGTGTATGTAGTTGCTCACCCATCTGCTGACACAACAATTTTAGCTCAAGCAGATGAAACACATATGTATTTAAGTAATGGTGATGATGGTTATGGCTTGATCTATGGAGATACAAGCGCATTTACCGTTATTGATTGGTTAGGTAACTGGGACGGAGATCCAGGTTCAGGATGGGAAGTTGCTGGTATTCCAAATGCTACTAAAGATCATACGTTAGTAAGAAAGTGTGATGTGATAAGTGGTGATACTAGTTGGACAAATGCTGCTGGAACAGATTCATTAAATTCACAGTGGATTGTATATCCACAAAACACATGGACTTATTTAGGTTCTCATATTAGTCCATGTAATACAGGGGTACCAGGATGTACAGATTCTTTGGCATTAAATTATGATTCCTTAGCTACTGTTGATGATGGTTCTTGTTTATATCCAATATATGGATGTACAGATTCAACTGCTCTTAACTATGATTCTTTAGCAACTGTTGATGATGGTTCTTGTTTATATGATGTTTTTGGATGTACAGATTCAACTGCTCTTAACTATGATTCTTTAGCTACTGTTGATGATGGTTCATGTTTATACTGTGTATATGGATGTATGGATGTGCTGGCTTGTAATTATGATTCTTTGGCTACATGTGATGACGGAGGTTGCCTAACAACTTATGGGTGTACAGACTCTACAGCTCTCAACTATGATGCATTAGCTAGTTGTGATGATGGATCTTGTGTGCCGTATATTTATGGATGTACTGACCCTGGTGCAATTAACTATTATTCGGGTGCAAACTCAGATGATGGTTCTTGTATCTATGCAGGTTGTACAGACTCTAATGCGTCTAACTACGATTCTAATGCAACTATTGATGATGGTTCTTGTACTTACTGGTCATGTACTGATCCTGCTCCGTCTGGATTAGGTGTGAACTGGAGTACAGATACTAAGTCAGAAGTTACTTGGGATAATATGAATGACAGCTCTTGTATGGTTTGGAAGTACTATGTACCTTATCGTGCAGTAGGTGATCCTTCTTGGACTACTAAGTCAGCAGGTGTTGGAAATGGACTATGTAACTTTGGTCTTAATACAACTACTAAAGTATTACAGAACTTAACTTCTAGTACTACTTATGACTTTAAGATGAAAGCATTCTACTGTGGTGGTGGTGAGTCTGGATATTCTTCTCCTTCTCAATTTACTACAGCTGGTGATTGTCCTGAGATGACCAATGTAACTGTACAGACCTTTAATAGTAACCATGCAAAAGCAAGATTCGACTGGGATACTACAGGCGCATATGTATTTGCAAGGATAGCCCTTAGAGTTGATACTGCTGGTGCTTCTTGGGAGACAGCTGGTGGATTTGGTGTATACTGGCCAACTACGCATGTTAATAAGTTTGGTCTACAATCAGGTGAGTCTTATAGAGCTCAGGGAAGAACATTCTGTGATTCTAATATTACTTCATATAGATCTTGGTGGACTACCCCAGTTTTTTGGACACAACCTGGGTCAATAAGGATGAGTGGAGGAACTACTATTACAAATTTAAATGTATATCCAAATCCTACAGATGATATTTTTAATGTAAGTTTTGTATCAGAAGAGATACAGACATTAAGTGTTAGAGTATTGAATATAGTGGGAGAGGTTGTTTATACAGAAGCTTTAGAGCAGTTTGTTGGAGAATACACGAAACAGATTAGTATAGGGAATAATTCTAGAGGAGTATATTTCTTAGAGATTACTGATAATGATGGTATAATTAATAAAAAAATCATTTTACAATAAATTAAATATATATGAAAAAAATATTTTCAATTCTAATAGTTTTATTTACCTCTACATCAATTTTTAGTCAAGTGAATTCTCTTTCTCTTCAAGGTATTATAGATTTTGATTTAATTTCTGCAGGATATACTGGAAAGGCAATACATCTGGTAGCTAATAATAATGTTCCTGATTTAAGCGTATATGGAATAGGTGTAGCAAATAATGCTAGTGGAGGTGATGGTCAAGAATATTCATTTCCTCAGATGTCTATACAAGCAGGTGAACATCTACTTTTAGCTAGAGATAGTTTGGCTATGTCTTTGTATTTTGATGTCTGTTTTACAGAGTTTGACTATGTTTTACCTGGGTCTAATGCTATTTCACAAAATGGTAATGATGCTATTGAGTTATTTTACAATAGTATAATCATTGAAACCTTTGGAGATGTTAATGTTGATGGTACAGGAACAGCATGGGAATATCTTGATTCTTGGGCTTATAAAGACCCATCTGGTAGTGTGTCATTTTCTGGTGAAAATTGGATTTTTGGTGGAGTTGAGTGTACTATTGGCTCTGTAACTACAATGACTTCTCCATGTCCGTATCCATTATGTACTTCAGGAGTATATGTAGATAATAAACAAAGCACATCTATATCTATATACCCAAATCCTAGTAGTGATTACATTATCTTAGATTTAGATAGTAGAATAAAAGATTTAACAATTCATGATGCTTTAGGTAAAGAAATTAATGATATTTATTTTGTAAATAATAAATTAAATATCAGTGACTTTCCAAATGGTGTTTATTTTATTAATGCAAATAATCAAGGAAATAAAATTCAGCAAAAATTTATTAAATATTAACTAGAGAAGACGAAGACCTGAAATATTATTGAGGCCTTTTAAATTTATACATAAAACTAAATGTTGAAGTTTTAATACATGAAAAAATTCTTTTTATTTTTGTTAATTCCTTGGTATTCCTTTAGTCAATCTTATGATGTTTTATTTATTGGTAATAGTTATACTTATTACAATGATCTTCCACAAATGCTGTCTGATATTGCTAGTGCTTTTGGAGATTCAATATCATATGATCAAAATACCCCTGGAGGCTCTTCATTGTATGCTCATTCACAAAATCAAACAACAATTAATAAGATTGATCAGCAAAGTTGGGATTATGTTGTTTTGCAGGGTCAAAGTCAAAACCCTTCATTGAGCCTAAATTATGTGTCTTCTAATGTTTATCCTTATGCTAATCAATTAGTTGATTTTATTGAGTTAAATGACATATGTACAGAGCCTGTTTTTTATATGACCTGGGGAAGGAAATATGGTGATCAATCAAATTGTAGTAATTACCCCCCTGTTTGCACATATTTAGGAATGCAACAAAGGTTAAGGGAAAGTTATTTATCTATGGGGATAGATAATAGTGCTAGTGTTTCTCCAGTTGGAATAGCATTTAAAAATTCTATTGCCTTAGATAGCACAATGGATTTGTATAATTCTGATTATAGTCATCCAAGTATTTATGGGTCTTATTTAGCAGCATGCACATTTTACTCAACAATTTTTAAGAAGAGCACTGTTTCTTGTTCTTATAAACCAAATTCTATAACTTCAACTGAAGCTGTTTTTCTACAGCAAGTAGCAAGCTCAACTGTTTTAGATAGTTTATCTGTTTGGAATATTTTTCAAGCTAGTTTTGATTATTATATAGTTAATGATTCAGTTCATTTTATTAATAAATCTTCAAATTATGAAAATTGTGTTTGGGATTTTGGAGATTTTAATTTATCATTTGATGAAAACCCTTCTCATATTTATTCTCAAGCAGGAGCGTATAATGTTTCATTAAGTTGTTATAGTAACTCAGGGTGTTTGATTGATGTTTTCACATCTCAAGTTAATACTAATATTACTTCTTTCGAAGATCAACTTCCTTCTAAAAAAAAAATTATTAGATCATTTGATTTAATGGGTAGGGAGATTAGTCCAAACTTTAATGGTTTATTATTTCAAATTAATAATAAAGGAGATGTACAGAAGAAATTTAATTTGGATTAATGTATTATATTTGGAGAATTAAATTTAATAAAGAATATGGATCTTACCAGCTTTGAAATTACAAGTATTTTAAAATTAATAATAGCATTAGGGCTTCTAAATGTATGGGTTTTGAGGTTTAATCAATCTACCTCTTACAGGGGTGGTGATGCTAATAATATGAAAGAAGAATTTGATAATTATGGTTTTGCAAGCTGGTTCATGTATGCCATAGGTGCATTTAAGGTTGTATTGGCTGGAGTTCTTTTGTGGAGTGTTTTTGTTAGAGAGTTTACCGATTTAAAACTCGCAATAATATCCGCTACGGAATCAACATTTGCCACATCTCTTTGGATTGCTTATAAAGATGAAATTTTTATGCATGATACGATAGATATAATAGGTCTTTTAGTTTTAAGTATAATAATGATAGGAGCTATCATTATGCATATTAAGCTAAAAGATTCTATGCTGAAGTCTCTTCCAGCTTTTTTAATGTTAGCGATGTCATTAGTATGTATTCTTTTAATAGTATTTTATTATAAAGAAATTTATTATATGGCCCACCCTCATTAATATGTGTTCTTTTAATGGCCGGTAATGGTCTATTGCATCTTTTATAAGCACTGAAGCTCTGGACACCAATATGTTCTTCTATTATCTTTTGTAATAGAACTGATTATTTTTTTTCCTTGTAAATCTTTTTCTTTTCCGTAAGCCATAAGCTGCAGTTTAGATTCTTTATCAGGATTTTTAAAATCTCTAAGTTCAGCGCCTCCCTGCTCATAAGCATCAATAATTATTGATTTTGTGTATTTACAAATTTTGTGTATTTCATTTCTGCTTAAATCTCCCCATTTTTTATGTGGGTGTATCTTAGCCATATATAAAATTTCTGATTTTAGATAATTACCAACACCACAGAAATACTTTTGGTTTAATAGTATCTTACAGATTTCAATATTAGATTTAATATTTGTAATTAAGAAATCTGTATTCTCTTTTATTGAAGTGTTGTAGTTTAATAGATCACGAGCTTTAAAGTATTTGGATTCTAAATCAACTTTATTTATTATTTTAATATTACCAAATCTTCTTGTGTCATGAAAATATATTATTGTTTCATCATTAGTTTTTATACTTAGGTGAGTGTGTTTTTCTTTTTTTTTTGTCCAGTTACCCGTCATTCCAAGGTGATATGAGAAAAATATTTCCTCCCCTAGTTCCATAAAGCTTGTTTTTCCGATGCAAAAAACTTTTTTGAATCTTAATGGGGTGTGTGTATTTAATTTTTTAATAATATCTTCATATTTTTCCTTATATGGATCAGAGCAGTAATCAAATGAAATTATATCTTTATCCTTTAGGTGATTATTTAAATAATCTGCTACTATTTTAACTTCTGGTCCTTCAGGCATTTTAGTAGTATTTAGATAGCTGCCTCCTAGCTTTTGTAATTTTTGGGGTAATAACTATTTTGCAGTAGGGCTGCTCTTTGTTGTACTTGTAATAATCTTGATGATAGTCTTCAGCTTTATAGAAGGCTTCAAATTGTTTGGTTTCAGTAACTATATTATTGCTAAATAGATTAGAATTAATATCTTTTATATAATCTTTTATAATTTGCTTTTCTTCTTGATTATTATAAAGAATAATTGATCTGTAATGTTTCCCAATGTCATTCCCTTGTCTGTTTAGAGTCGTTGGATCATGAGATAAAAAGAAAATTTCTAAGATAATATTTAAATTAATTTTTTTTTCATCATAAATTATTTTACAGACCTCAGCATGATTTGTTTTTGAATTACTAACCTCTCTATAAGATGGGTTTTTTATTTTACCTCCTGAGTAACCATTAATAATACTTTTAACTCCTTTAACATCTTCAAACACGGCCTCAATGCACCAAAAACAGCCACCACCAAGTACTATTTCTTTTAAATTTTCTTGATTTAATTTGTTAGTTTCCATGCTAAAAAGTAGAGGTAGTAGTAACAGTAATTTCATTTTTTCGATTTATAATTTGATACGGAGGATTATAGACATTTAGTTCAAAATCATTTTTATGCTTAATATTGTTTCTATTTAAAGTTTTAATTAATTGTTGTGTTTTTTGTTTTTCAATTTTTGAATTAGAATATCCTGAATATTGTATGCTTGCTTTTATTGTAGAAGCAATTTTAAAAATTTTAATTCTTGAGTTTATTGGTTTGGGTATTGAGTCAAACAGAAAATTATCTGGTAATCTAAATATCATTTCTTTATTTCCGTGTAGACGCATCGTCACAGGAGATGTCATACTGATTTCCTTTTTTTTGTCATTACTGCCAAATATATAATTGGCAAGAAATCGAAAGTAACTTTTAGATGATGAATCAAAGTAACTAGCATTTATAGATTTTTTATATTCTCTAATTTCAATATCATCTATTTTTTTGATTATTATGTAATGATTTTGACTAGAAGCTTCTTTGATAAAAAAACTAGTTATTATTAAGATAAATGCAAGAATCATTTTCGGATCTGTTTTCATTTTTATATATAATCGGTAAAAATCTGCTTAATTCTTTTTTGTCTAAAGATAAATATTTCTATCAATCTTTTTTTAATAAATAATTTATGTACTAATCTTCCTGTTAAGCCATATGGTAGTTTATATGTCACCTTGTCGTATACTGTTGTTGAATTGTCTTTGTTTTTGATGAATGTGTGTTCATGGTGCCACATTTTGTATGGACCAAATCTTTGCTCATCTATAAAATAATTATTTTGTTTAATATTTGTTATCTCTGTTACCCATTTAATGTTATAGAATTTAAAGGGGTTAACACTGTAGCTTATTATTTTTCCTTCATAGAAACTGTCTGATTTTCCTGAAAGAATTTTAAAATTCATGTCTTTAGGTGTTAATTGATTCAGGTTTTTTGGATTTGTAAAAAAATTCCAGACTTCTTCAATCGGTTTATTAAGTTTTTGTTTTGATTTTATAGAGTATATTCTGCTTTTATATTTTTTAATTTCTATAGACATTTTTATATAGCTATTTTTAGTATTTATTATGCAAAAGTAACATATTAAATAAATATTTATTAATCTTTTATTAAAAATGTTATATATTTTTCTCATATTTGGAAAAAAAAGATGAATTATAATATCTCTCAACTCTCTAAAATTAGTGATACTAATAAAATTACATTAAGATCGTGGGAAGACAGATATGATTTTTTGATCGCCGAACGTACCAAAACAAATATTAGAATTTACACTAAAGAAGATTTGATATGTGCTATAAATACTAAAGCATTGCTTAGTGAGAAGATTAAAATATCTAGTATTTCTAAAAAATCACATGCTGATATTCAAAATCTTGTTGATGATAAGTTCAAGGATAAGACTAATTCTAATTATCAAATTTATATTGCTAGAATATTAAGATCTGCTTTAAATTACGATAGAGATTTATTTGATTCCACTATTTATGTTGGTTTCTCAAAGTTTGGCTTGTCAGATTTCTATTTAAATATTATGTATCCTGCTCTTCAAAAAATCGGTTTTATTTGGTCTGTTAAAAGCAATATTGCTGAGCATGAAGCTTTTGTTGGGGGGCTTTTAGAATCCAAAATTAATGATATTACTAGAGAGGTGTTAGAAAACAAAATGAGTAAAGATATTTGGCTTCTCTTTATAATGGCTCCTTATATTTTCTTAAATAGAGATAATAATCATTTTATTTCTTTGTTTGAAACCACTAAGATGGTTTCTAATGCTGAAGATAATATAAATGATAATTGGAGTATTTAAATTTTAACCCATTTACCATATGAAAGTAGTGTAAAGCTACCTATGTGTTTTGCATTCCATTTTTCAGGCTCGATAATACTTAAAAAGTTTTTGTCTTCACTCTTTTTATAAAGATGGTAAGTTGATCCAATATCTGGTTTAAATTTATAGTCTGAATTATATATTAGTTCTGTCCAATGATATTCTTCTCTAATTTTTAAGTAATTGTCTTGTAGTTCTGTAAGCTGATTTTTAAAGTATTTTTGACAATCTAAAGGAAGGTTTTTGTCAATTAATTCTAGATTAAAATTAGGTGCTGATGAGTTAGTTGGATATTCTTTACTAAATGCATCAAATTCTTTTTTGTCATAATTAAAGACAACATTATCTGGATATTTGCTCATATTCTGTATTTTAATACAAATTTATAATATTTTTTAAGAATTTCTTAAATATGCAATTAATATATAGTAAAATTTATAAATAGTTATATATTTGTTTAAAAAAAATGAAAATTTTATTAGTTGGTGCAAGTAGTGATATTGCTTGTAACTTATTTGAAAATTATAGTGATAATTATGAGTTTGTTAGATTAAGCTCAAATGATGAATTTAGTGATATTAATAACTTTAATGTTTTAGATGATTCAACATATTTAGAAGTTAATGATCTTGATGGTATTGTATACTTTCCAGGAACTATTGTACTTAAGCCTTTTAAGCGCTTAGAATTGGAAGATTTAAAATCTGACTTTGAGATTAATGTTCTTGGTTTAGTTAAGCTACTGAAATTCTATCAATCGAGATTAGCTAAGAATGCGTCTTTAGTTTTTATTAGTACAGTAGCAGCAAGTATTGGAATGCCCTTTCATTCTTCAATTGCTATGAGTAAGTCATCTCTTGAAGCCTTATCTAGAACTCTTGCTGCTGAGTGGTCTCCAGAAATTAGAGTAAATTGTGTGGCTCCTTCACTTGTAAATACTAAACTTGCAAAGAGATTTTTCAGAAATGATAAACAAATAGAACTAATGAGCGAAAAACATCCTTTAAAAAGAACTGGTAATCCCCAGGACATCTCTAATGCCATTGAGTTTCTACTTTCAAGAAAATCATCATGGATAACAGGACAAGTTATTAATGTAGATGGAGGAATGTCTTCAATTAAATTATAATTGTAGATGTTAGATTTTATATGGAAATATAAATATTCTTTTTTTCTATTTATTTTCTGTGTTTTTATCTATTCATCATATTTATTGTCAAATCCTAAGATATTTTTTGAGACTGAAAGAATATTAAAATATGCCGATGATATTCAGGTTGAACTTAAAGAATCAGTTAATGATAAAAATCTTCTTTTAATTGGTATAGAATTTGATGACACTATTTCGTATAACGAAATAATTTTTTTAGATTCAGTATATAATATAATTAAAAATGACACCCTTATTACTTTAGAACGCAGTGTCTTTAGTGATAAGAGAATGATATATTCAGGATTGTTTTTTCATTCCGTGAATGTATTAGATATTAATAGTGCTAATCGTTATAACGCTTCTATTAAAAAACTTAGTTCTAAACCAAGTTTGTTCTTTTCTGAGAATTTTTCAAGTTTGTTTTTTATTGTAGAAATTAAGGATGGTCTAGATGAAAAAGTGCAGAGAAATATAATTAGTAGTATAAAAAATAATTTTTTTTTAATAAATCCTGAGAATGTATTTGTTTCAGGTCAAATTCCTAGCGAACTATATATGCAGGAGAAGGTTGTTAGTGAACTCATATTTCTTACTATTCTAAGCGCCATCTTCTGTTTTCTTATTTTGTGGTTATTTACTTTTAATTTTAGGTTTGTAATTATTACTCTTTTAAGTGTTCTATTTAGTGTTGTTATAAGCATTTCCTTATCTCAGTTAATATATGGTGGAATTGAATTAGTAATGATTATTATGCCTGCCATCATATTTATCGTCTGTGTCTCAGATCTTATGCATTTAATAAATGATAATAATATAGTTATAAAGAATAAAAAAGAGTTTTTTAAACAAAAGGTGAAGAATATTGGCGTTCCAGTTGGCCTAACTTCTTTAACTACAGCAATAGGTTTTTTAAGTTTTTGTTTTTCTGAAGTCCTGCCAATTACTAGATTTGGTTTGATAACTACATTAGGTATATTAATTTCTTTATTTATTATCATAATCAGTTACTCTATTTGTGTAGATTTAAATTTCCACTTGTTTAGAGGTAATAAAAAAATAAATAAATTAATAAATAGTTTCATAAGATCAATAATAAATTTTACGAATAAGTTTTACTCAAATATTATAATAGTAACTATGGTTGTTTTTGCATTTTATGGAATGACAAAAGTTAGCGTAGATAATTATTTAACTGATGAGGTAAATACAAAATCTCAGCTTTTTAAGGAGGTAGATTTTTTTAATCAAAATTTTGGTGGAATTAAACCTATATCATTTAAAATACCAATTTCAGATGATGTTAAAATTGAACAGCTTATTAAGTTTGAAGATTTTTTAGAGGAAAAGGGATTTTCATTAGATTTTTCTATAAATAGGTTAGTTGAAAATCCTCAATTTTTAAGTAGAAAATTACTTAAAAAGATAACAAAAGATGTATATAAGATACAAACTAGAATGACAGATATTGGCTCTAGAAAAAGTTTTTTAGTATATAATACAGTTAAAGCCAAGGCTGTTGATCTTGATTTAACCCTTAAAATTGGCGGTGCAGGTTATTTATTTGATCAGGTTGGTGATAAATTAACAAAAGAAATTTTATACGGCCTACTTGTTGCAATTTTAACAATTGGGTTTCTTTTTATTATAATAAATAATTTTAATGTTAAATATTTTTTTGTAGCATTAATCCCTAATGTTTTTCCTATTCTCGTGGCAATAGGTATTTTGTGCCTTTCAAATTTTTATTTTGGCTTATCTAATGCTTTTATTTTTGCAATAGTCTTTGGTCTTATTGTTGATGATTCTATTCATATCCTTAGTTCTTATAGGTTTAATGTAAAAAGAGGGATGGATAAGGATCAGGCTATTGAGCAATCATTAACAATTACAGCTCGTGCTGTAATTAAGACCACTATTATCGTCATTGTAAGCTTAATACCTTTATTACTATCAGAGTTTAAATCTGTAAGTCAATTAAGTATTATTACCATCATCTCTGCTATTATTGCAATAATATTTGATTTGATTTACTTACCTAAACTTATTAGAAGATTTTTGTAGTTATGAAAAAAAATATTTTTTGGTTTAGAAGAGATTTGAGAATTGAGGATAATACCGCTCTTAATGCTGCCTTAAACTCCAAGGATCCGGTAATAGCTATTTTCATTTTTGATAATCAGATAGTTGATAGGTTACCTAAAAATGATGCTAGGATTAATTTTATATATAGTCAGCTAAAAAGGATTGATAGTTTACTTAAATCTCATGGATCTTCTCTTTTAGTTTTTAAAGGGAATCCTTGTGATATTTTTGCTGAATTGATAATTAAGTACAATATTAATTGTGTTTTTAGTAATAAGGATTATGAACCATATGCTCTTAATAGAGATAAAAAAATAGATATTTTTCTTAAAAAATATAATATAAAATTTTCTCAATTTAAGGATCAGGTTATTTTTGACCCTCATGAAATATTAAAGGATGATGGTTTGCCATATACTGTATATACTGCATATAAAAACAAATGGCTTTTAAATTTCAGCAAGTCAATGATCTCTGTAAATACAACATTGAATCTTACTAACTTCCTTAAGTTCAACTTTTTTTTCCCCTCTTTAGAAATGCTTAATTTCTCACGCTCTACCATTGTTGTTTTAGATTATAATTTAAATGATTTGGGAAAATACTCTCAACATAGAGATTACCCCTCGTTAGATAGTACAAGCTATTTAAGTGTTCATTTGAGATTTGGTACCGTAAGTATTAGGAAAATAATTAATGATATATCTAATAATGATACTGTTTTTTTGTCAGAATTAATATGGCGAGAATTTTTTATGCAGATTTTGTTTCATTTTCCGCACGTATTGAATTCTAATTTCAAAAAAAAATATGATTCAGTTAAGTGGAGAAATAATAAACTGGAGTTTTTGAGCTGGTGTGAAGGAAAAACAGGATATCCAATTGTAGATGCTGGTATGCGTCAATTAAATTTAACTGGATATATGCATAATAGGGTACGTATGATTGTTGCTGGGTTTTTATGTAAGCATTTATTAATTGATTGGAAATGGGGAGCGGAGTATTTTAGTCTAAAATTGTTAGATTATGAGTTATCTTCAAATAATGGTAATTGGCAATGGGCAGCAGGAACGGGTTGTGATTCAGCTCCATATTTTAGAATATTTAACCCTTTTACCCAGCAAAAGAAATTTGATAAAGATTTTATTTATATTAAAATGTGGATTAAAGATTTTCAAAAAGATAATTATCTTGAATATATTGTTGATCATGATTTAGCACGAAAAAGAGCATTGTCCTGCTATAAATTAGGCTTAATTTAAGCTAAATAATTATCATATTATTTTATTTCTTCTCCAGATATAAGTGTAAGTTCTTTAAATAGTTTTTGAATTTTCTCCAATAGTTTTCCTTTGTTATTGATTTTTCTTCTATCGATCTCATCTACTTGAGCAAGTTCACCCATTGTTCCAGTTGTAAATACTTGATCTGCATTATATAATTCAGTAACGGAAATATTTTTTTCAGCAATAGCGATATTATTTTTTTTACATATATCAATTATTAATCCTCTAGTAATACCTGGTAAACAAGCATCTGGAAGTGGGGTAAAGACTCTGTTTTCTTTTATCATGAAAATATTAGTTGCATTTGTTTCTGCAACAAATCCATATAAATCCAACATGACAGCATCATCAACTTTAGCATGATTTGCTTCTATTTTAGCAAGTATGTTATTTATTAGGTTGTTGTGATGAATTTTTGAATCTAAACATAAAGGAGAGTTACGTCTAATATTTGAAGTTACTAGTTTAAGCTTTCTTCCATTATAGATTGCTGGTTTCCATTCTGCTAAAACAATTAGGGTACATCCAGTTTGATTTAATTCAGGATTCATGCCAGAGGTTACCTTTTCTCCTCTTGAAAGTGTAAGCCGTATATGTGTTTGATCAAACATTTTATTCGCTTTCAGCGTACTATTAATAGCATGTTTAAGTTTTTCTATGCTTGGTATTTCTTTAAAGTCCATACTTTTTGCTGATTCCATTAGTCTATTTAAATGTTTATCTAAGCAAAAAATACGCCCATCATAGACTCTTATGCCTTCCCAAACTGCATCCCCCCCTTGTGTTAAGCTGTCAAAAACAGAAACCTTAGCTTGATCTCTACTATAAAGTTTACCATTAATCCAGATTTTAATATTTTTATTTCGTTCATCAAACTGTTGCAACATGATTTCTTATTTAGGTATTATTTATGCAAGAAATTTAAATAAAAATTTACATACATTAGTCTTTTAAAAATAAAAGATTATGTAATAAAATGGATGTTATATTCTCTAATTATTTTTTAAATTTGTCTTGACTAAATAATTAAAAATGGCAATATTAGGGTTTCTTGGAGCTTTAGTTATAGGAATTGTTCTTGGCTTAATTGGAGGAGGAGGTTCCATATTGACGGTTCCTATATTTACATATATTTTAGAAATTCCTGCAGAAACAGCAACAGCATATTCACTATTTGTAGTAGGTACAACTGCATTAGTTGGTGCGCTTATAAGTGCTAAACATAAATTAATAGATTTTAAAACTGGTTTAATTTTTGCTTTTCCTGCTTTTATTGGTGTTTATCTTTCAAGAAGGTATATACTTCCTAATATTCCAGATGAATTATTTTCTCATCATAATATTACTCTTAATAAAGATATGGCAATTATGATTTTCTTTGCCATTATTATGCTTTTAGCAGCTTTTTTTATGATACGTGGAAAATCCAATAATGATAATGATAATGAAGTAGAAGTAAAATATAATATTCCAATGCTTATTATTGAAGGATTGGTCGTTGGTGTTTTGACTGGTATTGTAGGAGCTGGAGGAGGGTTTTTGATTATACCAGCTTTAGTTCTTTTTGCGAGATTACCGATGAAAAAAGCAGTAGCAACTTCTTTGATGATTATTGCTATTAAATCTTTTGGATCTATTGGTGATATTGAAAAACCAAATTTTTGGATTGAGATTGATTGGTCATTATTATTGCCATTTACCGTATTCTCTATATTAGGAATTTTTATTGGTTTATATATGAATAAATTTATTGATGGAAAAAAACTTAAAAAAGGATTTGGTTTCTTTGTTTTAATAGTGGCTGTTTTTATTCTTATAGAAGAAATTATAACATCAGGATTATTTCATATATGAGTTGAATAATATTATTTTTGAATAATAAAAAAAATAACATGAGAGTAGAGCAATTATATACAGGTTGTCTAGCACAAGGGGCATATTATATTGAAAGTAATGGAGAAGCAGCTGTTATTGATCCTTTAAGAGATGTATCTCAATATCTTGATTTAGCAACAGAATCTGATGCTAAGATAAAATATGTTTTTGAAACTCATTTCCATGCAGATTTTATTAGTGGTCATTTAACACTTGCTAATCTTGTTGGAGCAAAAATTGTATAT
>Ga0115000_10002459_pt1 | contig 15983 bp, 12 predicted proteins | sample ArcticOcean_MG_C_6_FD_89690 | JGI IMG/M metagenome (GOLD analysis project Ga0115000, IMG submission 89690) | Marine microbial communities from western Arctic Ocean - ArcticOcean_MG_CB8_128 | ecosystem: Environmental > Aquatic > Marine > Oceanic | place: Arctic Ocean: Canada Basin | collected...
AGAAGGCGAAGGCGGCTGCAGAGTTTTTCGTCCAATTCGTTCTTTGAATCGGCTTCCTCTTCCTCCGGTGCTTCTTCAAACACAAACAATAATAATAATAATAACAATAATAACAACAACAACTCAAATAACAGCAAAGAGAGAGAACTGAGCTCGAGCAGTTTGTGGTGGCGATGCGCGAAACTGCCGATGTATTCGGTGGCCATAATTCCCGTCCTAGTTGCTGCTTCTTCAGCGAGTTATCTTAACCTGATTGACCCAAAAATTGGCGCGAGCGCGATGAACTTGACGTTACGTTTACTCTTAGGCGCGTGTTCGGTGATCGCGTGGCTGAACATATCGAACGACGCGTGGGATTATCAGACTGGAGTGGATAGTGGGAACAGGAAACCGGAATCGATTGTGAATTTATTAAACGGAGACGTCAAGGCGGCGCACGTGACGAGCGCGTTCTTTTTAATCGCCGGGGTGGTGACTTTGTTGCCGCTTTTCGCTAACGCGCCGGCTGTGGCGCCGATGGCGTTGTTGCTGGCGATCGGGTGCGGGTATGCGTATCAAGCGCCGCCTTTGCGGTTGTCCTATAAAGGGTTGGGGGAGCCGTTGTGCTTTACCGCGTTTGGACCTTTGGCGACGAGCGCGTTTTTCGCGGTGTTTGCGGGCGCAAACTTGCCGAGTTTTTTGAACGTGCCTCCGTTGTTGTGGGTCAACGCGTGGATGGTTGGCGTGACGACGAGCATGATTCTATTCGCCAGTCATTTGCACCAAAGAGAAGGAGACGAGATGAGCGGGAAGTTGTCGCCGTGCGTTCGATTTGGCGTGGATTTTTGCGTCAGCTCGATTCAACACGTCGTTTCCGCCTATTACGCCTTGATCGCGACGTTCGTCTCGTGCGGATGGTTACCCTCCGTTGCCGGAGCGATGATTTTTATCACCTACCCATTAGCAAGAGCGATGCAAAACTACGCGTTGGATAACGTAGAAAACGAAAAGATGTTGTTCAAGACGAAATATTTCGCGGTGAGATGGCACGTGGCCCACGGCGTAGCGTTAGCCTTTGGGTTGTGGTTGAGCAGAAGATTAGCGGTGCCGTTTTAGAAAAACGAGAAGAAAGTTCGGGAGCAGCAGCAGCGAGCAGTCGTCCGAACGCTACTGATGAGTAATACTACCAACATAATAAGTAATAATAATACCGGATTAATCAGAGAGAAAAGCGAAGAGACGCGATGCGCAGCCGCGACGAAGAGTATAATGTAATAAAACTATTGTCAAATCATATTTAATAAATACTCCCCTCCTCAACGACACACACCACGCGCGAAGAGAAGAAGAATAGAAGAACAAGAGCGAAAAAACAATAAAAGCGTTTGTAATTTTTAGAGCGAGCAGAGCGTTTATTCACAGAGAGAGAAAAAGTCTTTTGACTGAAACGTAAGTGTCTTTTCACCACAACTAACTTTTAACTAATATCTCCATTCTTTTCTCTCTTAGACTCTCTCGCGCGCAAAGCACTTGATATATCAAAAGAATAAACGAACAAACAGATACACTCTATTATACTCTCTACCGACGATGGGGTGTTGTTTCTCGTCGACAACCACGACCGACGACGAAAATGAAAGAAGAAGAAGATCCATGGGAAGAAACGCATCGTCAAATCATCATCGTCAACGAATCACCAACAACGCGCGCCGGGAAATGGACGGACGGTTTCGTCAGCATCAACACCGAGGCCACCGGCAAACGATGTCCTCGGAGTACGTTTTCGGGGTGAAGAATCCGTTCGCGAAGTTTATGGGTAATGGGTCTCAGGAAGAAGAAGAAGAGCAAGAAGACCGAGGAGGAGAGGAGGAGGAGGAAGAGCAGTTGGAGGAGGAAAAGAGCGCTTCGGCGAACGCGATCGAGAAAGAAGAAGAAGAAGGAGACGAGATGGAAGAAGGTTCGGAAACTACCTCGAACAAGGACGAACAGGAGGTGAGACTGTTGAAAAAAGGGAGATTAAGCGACGATCGGGAGAGCGGGACAAAGGTGGAATCTTTGTCCGCGTCGTTTATGCGGAGGGGCTTTGGCGTCGGCGCGAGCGGTAGTACTAATAAAAATAATAATAAAAAAAGCAAACATCGAAGGACGGAATCGGAGCCGCCGCCGAAAGTTACTGGTCATTTTCGTAACAACAACAGTAGCAATAGCAGCGGGAAGGAGCCGCCGAGCGGCGGGCGAACGTCGCGGATGTCCAGGTTGGTATCGCCGATAGTTATAAACGATAGTTATAAAGCGTTCAAAGACGACGGAGAAGACGAGCAGCAAGCGCAAATAGAACAGAAGAACGTCGTCCGGCGAAGCGCGACGACTGGTGCGACAATTGCAACCACTTCCACGACGATGCACTTTAGAAGTCTTTCCGTCGTATCGGCGGCGAAATTTGAAAGAGACGGGTCGAACAACGGCAAAGAACCGAACGATTTGCGCGCCTCCATCTTCCAAGCGCTCGAAAAGAGTAACAACAATAACAGAGACGATGTGCAACAACAACAAGAAAAAGAAGAAGACCGTCCATCGACACCTTTTGACGACACCAACTGTTGCCCAACCTGTTTCGAGGAGTACCAAGAAGATAACCCGAAAATCACCTTAGCGTGCGCGCACCACTTCCATCTCGCGTGTATCGTCGAATGGAACGAACGAGGTCACAGCGAGTGTCCCACGTGCATGACCGACGTCGGTTTTTACATGGACGACGACGAGTAGTTTGAGATGACTAAGGAAGAAACTTCTCCTCTTTATCATCATTTCAATCATCGCTTTTGTAATTCTTAAGAATGAAACACTCATTTTTGTATCTAAAAAATACGCGATAGATCTCTCTCTCTGCTTCACTTTAAAACGCAAACAGTTGAGCGATGACGATGATGCTCCCCGCATCGTCGACGACGACGACGGCAGTATTTCGAAGCAGCAGCGGGAGAAGAAAGAACCACGGGGCGAAGGAGAGAATCGCGCTGTTGAGGGTTCGCGCGTCGTCGTCTTCGGAGAAGGAAACAAAGAAGCGCGCAAAAGAAGAAGACAAAGAATCGGAGGTTCCTCCTTCGGTTTTGGGACCATCGCACGCGACGATCCACTCCTCGAGCGTGGAGAAAGAAACGATTGAAGTTGTCACGGATGATCCTCGCGAGCAGTTGAAACGATACCAGGAGAAGTATCAGTATTCGATTCGACACCCGGGAGCGTTTTGGGCAGAACTCGCGTACGAGAACTATTCTTGGGAAAATCGAGACGAGTTTTTCAAGCGCAACGAGCACAACGAACGAGAAAATTTCGACGCGAGGAAAGGCGACGTGAACGTCGAGTTCTTTAAAGGCGCGAAGACGAATTTAGCGCACAACTGTTTGGATCGAAACATCGAGAAAGGTTTAGGAGATGAACCGGCGATTATTTTTGAGTCCGACGAAGGCTTCGAGCGAGAGAAGCGGTGCGAAACGCTCACGTATTTGCAGTTGAAAGAGAAGAGCGATAAGTTAGCCAATCACTTGATTTACGTGTGCAACGTGAAACCGGGGGATGTGGTTGTGTGTTACTTACCGATGATTCCAGAGGTTGTGGTGACGATGATGGCGTGCGCGAGGATCGGCGCGGTGCATAACGTCGTTTTTGCCGCGTACTCGGCGGAGGCGTTGGCAAAAAGAATCATCGATAGCGAGGCTAAAGTTTTGGTATCGGCGGCGATGTCGTATCGAGGCGGAAAGGCGATTGAGTTGTTTAAGATTGTCGCCGAAGCGGAAAAAATTTGCGAGATACAAGGGCACCGAATCGAGGAAAGAGTGTGTCACTTTAACTTGCCCGGATCGGAGCCGCACACGGATTGGCCAAAGGAAAAAGCGGAGATATTAGCCGCGTACAAACAACGACACGGAGGTAATGAAATGTCACCCGCTTGGACGGACGCGCCGCACGGCATCATGCGTCCATATTATGGTTTATACCTTTTTGAAAGTAGCAAACTGACGCTAACTTATAACTCTCTTCTCTTTTTGCTTTCAAAACGTACAGGTTTTGATTTGGCGTTGGACGAGCAAGAGTCGCGACCTCCGCCGGTGACGATCTGGCGCGATGCGGAAGACCCAGCGTTTATTTTGTATACGAGCGGGTCAACGGGCGCACCCAAAGGTGTCGTTCACGTGATTGGCGGATATATGGTTCACGTCGGGGAGACGATGAAAGAAGCGTTTAACGTAAAAGCTGGCGACGTGACATTTTGCACCGCAGACGTCGGATGGATAACGGGTCACTCGTATCTTGTCTACGGTCCGTTACTGAACGGTTGTACCTCGATTTTATACGAAGGCAAACCAGATTACCCGAACGCGAGTCGATTGTGGGAAATTTGCGACAAATATCGCGCAAAAGTTTTATACACCGCACCAACTGTTATTCGATCTTTGAAGAAACAAGGCGACGAGTGGGTCACGAAAACGAAACGAGACTCTTTGGAGATTTTAGGAACGGTTGGAGAACCTATCGGCGAATCTGCGTGGACGTGGTTCCACGACGTCGTCGGCGAGGGAAAGTTGCCAATAGTTGATACGTGGTGGCAAACCGAAACCGGCGGACACGTCATCTTATCTTTACCGAACGTCGGCGAACAGAAACCGGGGAGATGCGGATTACCTTTCTACGGATGCATTCCTGCGATTCTCGACCCGCAAACCGGGAAAGAATTAGATGGACCAAACGTGGAAGGTCTACTCGCGTTGAAACCTCCCGCGTTACCTGGGATGTTTCGCGACATTTACAAAAATCACGAACGATACGTCAAGTCGTATTTTCAAGAGATTGACGGGTACTACGTCTCCGGCGATGGCGCGAGAAGAGACGAGGATGGGCAATACTACATCACCGGGCGTGTCGACGATGTAATCAACTGCTCTGGTCACAGAATTGGCACGGCTGAAGTAGAAAACGCGCTCGCTCGGAACGTGTTTGTAGCCGAAGCCGCGGTCGTAGGCATCCCGTCTGAGATTAAAGGCCAAGAGTTGTTCGCGTTTTGCTCGCTGAGAGAAGATATTCAATTTTTGAAAGAGAAAGCGGAATTGAAATCATCCAAGTATACCCCGGAGCAGTTGATTGTAAGAGATCTCATGGACACATGCGCGAAGGAAATCGGTTCATTTGCGAAACCAACCGGTGGGATTTTGCTTCTCCAGCCAGGCACTGGAATTCCCAAGACGCGCTCGGGAAAGCTCGTTCGAAGAGTTTTACGCAAGATTGCCAAAGGTGATTTGACGGGTGACTTTGGAGATTTAAGCGCGGTGGCGAATCCAGAATCGATTCAATCCATCATCCAAGCGAAGAAAAAAGCGAACGAAGCGGAAAATTAGAGAGAGAGAGAGAGAGAGAGAAATGAAGCGCAATGCGCGATACATACACAACCAAACATCATCAATTTTTTACTACCTATTTTGTGCTGTTCATCATTTTACTTACTGCTCGCATATCTTTGTAGAATGCGAACCGCAGCTTCGTCTACGCGACGCGAAATTTCTTCCTTCGACGAGAACATCAACGCCGCGCACAACGCGGTCTGGGAAAGTTTCGTCGTCAACCCGTCGTAAAAAGCAAAAAAGCCGCCTTCGATGGTGTATAAATCTTTCACGCAGTCTACGATACCGTCGTACTCTTTACTATTATTTCCGTTCTTACCATCTGCTTTGATGCTGTTCTTCTTCGTCGTTCCTACAACGCCTCTTCTTCCAACCTGTAACCTTGACTTAATCACCAACATCGGGTACGTCGCTAACGTGGCTCCAATTTTTGCCGTCGCTCCTAAAAAGAACGCGTCCAAAGCGCTAATGGTGTTGGTACTACTATTTCTACTATTACTATTACCGCGTTGTTTCTGCCTCAAAGTCTCGTAGATTGCAAACTGTAACGCCGGATTAGTGACCATAATCAACGACGCGGATAAGCCTCCGTAAAACCCAGCGACGCCGGAAGTATCGTACACTTCCTTCGCCACGGTCCAAAATCCAAGCGCTTTCGCCTCGTCTCGTCTCTTGCGGCGCGTCGCATCGACACTACTCGAAACTCCACCCTTCTTCTTTTTCACAGCCGACCACTTATGTGCCTCCTCCTCTTCGCTCTCACTCTCGTCGTCTTTTTCCTCATCGATGCTCCGTCCTCGATTCGACGACGTCTTCGACACGACTTGCATCTTCGCCACCACCGTCCATATCGGCAGCGTCAACCCGACGTTCACGCACCCGGCTAAACTCGCCGTGAGTAAACTCTCAATCGGTGTTAAAAATCCCTGTTGCTCTTGCTGCTGGTGTCCTGAAACTCGTTGTCGTTTCGCGCGTAAATATTCGCCGTTGAACACCGAAAACCAATAGTAATACACGCCTTGCGAACACACCGTCCCGATCGAGGCTGGTTTCACCCCCACGTATAATTTCTTCAACTTTTCCAATTTCGTTTGCGTCGTTGAATCATCTTCGTCTTCGTCTTCTTCGTCTCTCGTTTTTGACGACAACATCGGCAACAACAATCGCACTCTCGGTTTCTCTCCAGTCTTCTTGGTCTTCTTCTCGACGTCGTCTTCATCATCTTTCCCATCAGTCGCAATCGTCAAAGTCGTCGTCTGATTTTTCTTCTTCTTCTTTGTCTTCTCTCGAACGTGCTGCCTCGTATTCAGCGTTATCAGTGGATACGTCGCGAGCAACGCCAACAATCCCGCGGTTGCCCCGGAGATGCCTTCCACTCGGTTCTGGTAAGATGAAGATGAAGACATACTACTCTTCGCGTGTGATTATACGCTCGAAAGTAATGCGGGGAAATTGGGAAAATGTCTTCATTACATCAGAGGAGTTTAGAGTCAATACTACGAGATGATAATACTCGCAGATGCTGCTCTCGCGACGGATACTGCTGCGAAGGAGAACAGTACTATCGTCGGAGGAGGAGGAGGAGGAGGAGAATTACACCAAAATCAGCAACAACACAATAATGTTCATATCGTTGGAGATTACCGCAAAGAGTCCGTCTTAAAGATACTGAAAAGCAGAATCGGATGGTTGAGCGCGTTTTTCCTCGGCTTAATCTTAGCCGCGGTGGTGGTGGAACGATTCGAGGAGCTCTTAACGCACGAAGTGGAGCTGTCGTATTTCGTGCCCTTATTAATCGGGCACGGTGGGAACACCGGGTCGCAATCGGTCGCGACCGTTATACGAGCGATCGCGCTGAAACAGATAAAACCGGAAAATACGCGCGAAGTTATTCAGGTGTTGTTCAAAGAAGCCGTCTCCGGGTTCATCATGGGCGGCTTTTTGGGGATGTTGGTGTTCGTGTTATCGTTGGTGTGGGAAGGCATATCGCCTTTGATTGGTTTGGTGGTGGCGATATCGTTGCCTTTGGTGAGCGTGTGGGCGAACGTGTTAGGCGCCGGGTTGCCGCTGTTCGCGGTGAAGTTGGGTTTTAATCCCGCGGTGACGTCGGCGCCGTTGATGACGACGATCGTAGATAGCAGCGGGTTGGTGATTTATTTTTTAGTCGCGCAGAGATTAATGCCGGAGACTTTGGGTGATGTCGCGGTGAAGATAGCAGAGGAGGTTGGGGATGGGAGCGCGACGTGAAAAGAGAGAGAGAGGGAGAGAAAGAAGGTTCGTAGAGGTAGTTAGAGAGGACGTGTAATATTTAGAAGATGATTTTTTGCGAATGTCGTCGTGTGCAGTAGTCGCGTTTATTTTCCTACTTTTCTTATCATTACTTTTTTGCTCCTACTCCGAATACTCTCGATTGCCTCTTCTTCCTCTTCCTCGCTTGTCTGGAGACCTTGAACGCGAATGCGATGGCGACCTGTTTCTTCTTCTTTGGTACGGCGCGTCTCTCCGAGATGACCTTCGGCGTCCTTGTTTACCACCATCATCCATCGCGTTATCTTTATCGTCGTCATCGTCGTAACCCCCAGACTTTCTTCTTCGCGAAGGCGGCGATCGAGATCGCGAGCGATCGTGGCGTCGTCTACTTCGTTCATCTCGGCCTCTTCGGCCGTACCGCTCTCTCGAGCGAGAGCGAGACCGAGATCTAGAACGAGACGCCGAAGGAGGCGAACGAGATCGAGATCTAGAATACCCTCGTCTTCTATCTCTATCTCTTCCTCTGTACGTTCCGCTATCTCTTCTCCGCGGAGGCGAACGCGACCGCGACGTTCGTCTGCCACCGTATTCTCTGGTGGCGTGCGTTCCGTTATTGGCGTTGTTGTTCGTAGTATAACCGCCGCCGCCGCCGCCGCCGAAATCTCTCCTCCTCCCTCTAAAAGTACCGCTATCTCCTCTACCGTTATTATTATTCGTATTATTATTCTCGTACCCTCCAAAGCCGCCAAAGCCTCTCCTCTCCTCCGCGCCGCCGCCGACGACGGATACTCCCTTCTTGACGCAACTCACCGAATCGACAAAGGCCACCTTAATCTCCCTCCCGTCGATTTCCCCGCCGTCCAAGTTCTCTCGCGCGTATTCCGCGTCTTCCAACTCCCGAAATTGCACTCGACAAAACTTCCTCCCGTGGCCAAAAGAGACGTTTTCGATCCCACGATGATCGTTAGAGTTGTTGTTCTTATTGAGTTGGTAAGAGTTGAAAATCTCCCTCACGTGGTGTCCCGTCAATCGCGGGGAGATGTTCGCGACGTGCAAAATCTTCGTCGGGTGTCTGCTTTCACCTCTTATCGTCTCTCCCGCTTCGTCGTCTAGAACTTCTCGATCGTCGTTGTTTTTCGCGAACGTGAATCGTTTGTTCTCGTCGTTTTTCGTCGTCGTCGTGATGGTCGACCCACGCGTATAGTTCAGTCCCATCCTTTGCTCTTAAAATGGAGATCTTTCCGCACAACTTTGACGGTCTCATTTCTCAACCATGGAGGAGGAGGAGGAGGAGCTTCAGCAGCAGCAAGAGATGACGACGGTGAATAAAAAGCAACAACCGACGAGGGTGCTCGCGGGAGCGGCGGTTCCTCCGACAGGAGTCGCACAAACAACAAATAATACGCAGACGAGAAATACGAATCAGCCGGGGTCGATCGCGCAACCAGATTCGAACACGTTTAAGAACCACTACCAAGATTTGGTGATGTTATACCGAACGTTGCACGAAAGAGCGAAAGGACCGAAAACGCTGAAGAAAAGCTTCCTGGTGAGGAATTTGAGGTACATCAAACCGAAGAAAAGAAAGAGGAAAACGACGGCTTCGATGATTGCGACGGAAGAAAAGAAGATGAAGATGAGTAACGAGAGGAGTAGTAGTAGGAGTAGAGGCGACGACGACGACGAGAGCAACAACGACGAGAACGAAGAAGAGGAAGAAGAAGAAGAGGACGAGAAGCAACCGAAAGACGATCAAGACGTGATGTTTCGATACTTTTATAAGGCAAAAGGCATCGCGGATTTGAGAGTGAGCGAGAAGACGGAGAGAGCGTACAGGGCGCGGTGTCCGTTTTGCAACCTCAAGCCGAGGAATTTTATCGGTTTGTGTCAACACCTGAACGCGTCGCACGATCAATTCTATTTTACGTTTTTACCGGTGAACACGGTGCAGAAGAGGACGCTGACGGATCCAAACAGAATGTACGTGGCAAAATTGGAAGACAGAGTGGTGACTATGAACACGATCGAGGTGAGGATTAAGAAGACGTCGTTCGTGATGTGCGAGAACGGACAGGACAAATTGAACATGTTAGACGCGACGCTGTTGAAAGACCCGGCGAATAAATCGTTTGAGTTCTTCAGCGGAGGAAAATACCAGAAAGTTGGAACGAATAAAGTAATTTTACCGGCGATTGGGAACTTGGCGCCGACGAATACGTCCAGTCAAGACGTTCAGAGTAAAACGCACGGGTGGGAGAATGAGTTGGCGATTTTGAAGATAAAGTTGAACGAGGAGATTAGGAATAAGCAGTTGCAGAAACAAAATGAGATGCAGCTCAAAAGCATCGAGGAGAATATCTCGCAAGTTGCGAAGAAAGCGGCGTTGAAAGAGAAAGAGCACAAGAGAGAGTGGGAGAAGAATCCATTCGCGCAGTTTTTTACTCCGCATTATTACGACCAGATTTCCTTGGACAAAGCGGCGGCAGTTTTGAACGGAGAAAATGCAGAGGAACACGTGAAGGATTTTTACAACAGTCAAAAGAGGATGTTTGGGAACGATATCAATTTAACCAAAGTTGTTCGCGCGGCGAAAGAAAGAGTGCAAGCGGAAAATAGAGCCACGGCGGAATTGGGACAGTTTCACGTCGGTGCGCCAGAACAGCAACAGCGCTTGTTGCAACAGTGGAGTCATTCGAACAACGTGAAACTACAAGGAGTGGGAGTTAAAAGGAATCGCGAAGAAGGTGGTGGCGGGAGAGAAGAAGAGTTTCCGCTCGGCTACGCCGCTTCGGAGCAGTTGATACGTCAAAGACTCGCAAAAGAGGCTGAACAGAAATATATAGAGAAGAGGATAAAAAAGGAAAAATCGAAACTGGAAAAGAGGAAATTTGCTTCGCAAGGCGAGCTTGATAAGGCGGCGAGTCAGAAGAAAAACTTTCGTCAATCAGCGCAGTACCAAGAAGTTGTCGCCACGAAGAAGACGACGATTCAAGAGACGGGCTCGAGAAAATCATTCGCCATCGGCGGTCGGTATTACCACTCACGAACGTGTTTACCCATGAGCAAGAAAAATTTCAAAACGGAAGACAAATCTACCATTCCCGATTCCGACGACGACGAGAGGGAGCAGGAAGAAATGTGGGACAAAGAAGACGCGCTGTTTATAGACGAATACGTGGACGTGGCGCAAGTCGAAAAAGATTTCTTTAGAATGTGGAACAAACACGTGCGTAAATATTGCGCCATGGCGAACAGGCAAATGCCAGACTGCACGAGTTCGTTCATGTACGTTCACAAAGAAAAGCTGGTGAAAGACCGCCAGATGAGAAAGTTGTTTCATTTACACCTGATGAACATGTATGATTTTGGCGTGTTATCCGGGAAAGTGATTCAAGCGCTCGTGGCGAAGATGAACGAGCTCAGACGCGAGTCAGAGAATCATACTCCTAATTCCAAACTCCTTTCTGAAAAAGAAGAGGATACACAATCAGCAGAGAAAGCTCCTCCTGCGGTAGTTGAAGCGATCGAAACAAACTAGAAGAGAGAGAGAGAGAGAAAGGAAAAGAGACGCGGAATACGCTTCTCGGTTGAAAAAGAACGAGCAATGTAACAAAATCAAAAGTATAAACCACTCGCGCACATACTGTACCGTATCGTCGGGTTGAAAATTCTTCTATCCTCTTTCTATATTACGAAAAACTAAAATACATCATTCTCTTCTTCTTCTTCTTCTATGCATAACTACTCGGACTCTCAATCACCCCCAACTGGACGCACTGCAACCTCACGTCTAATCTTTGCGGTTGCTTTCGGTTTCGCCTCGCCCATAACTTCGCCTCGCCAAACTCCGGCATCGAGCGACTGTGCGGAACCGCGCCTCTCTTGGCGCCGACGCGAGGCGGCGGTTGTTCGCTCTCCCGCTGATTCGGCGGCGTCGTCGGTCCTTCTTCTTCTTCTTCGCTATTATTATTATTATTATTATTATTCGTGTTTCTTCTATTCTGACGACTCGTGTTGTTGTTTGATGATGATGAGTATCCGTACGCGCTGTCCTCTCGGTTCAATTGCGCGTGCAGTTCTCGTCGTTCCGCCGTCGTTTCGACCTCCTTTCTTCGAGCCTCGTAAAAAAAAACATCATCATCATCTTTATTATCCATTCTTTCCTCTCTCTTCACCCTTGGTCTTCTCGCATCTAATAACTCCACGTCGGAAACCCCTCCGGCATCTCTCAATGCGTCCAACCCGCCGGAGACGGAGCAGTACGCGCGTATCCTTCCCGGTCGCGCGAACATTGATGTGATTTTTTTATCGTTGTTTCCCGACCTCTCCTTTTTTCCCCAAGAAAAAGAAGAGTCAACAACGATGAGAATCTCTCTTTCGCGCGTCGCAGAAACTACTTGGAAGAACAAAAGAAGAAGAAGAAGAATACCACCACCACCACCTCGGCAGGTCTCGTTTTCTCTCCTTCTTTTATTCTTACGCGTGTGTTGTGCTTTCTCTCTCTCTCTCTCTCTCTCTCTCTGCTCCAGAGAGAAGAGAAGAAGAGAAAAACTTCTGGCGAGATCGTTCTCGTACTCGTTTAAAAAACTCTCTTCTGCGGCTGTGAGAGCTCACACACAAGAAAGCACCACCAAAAAGTACATAAAAACTGACGACCAAAAATGTCTCTCTTTGGCTCCCTTCTCTCTTGTTTTTTTTTTCTGCTTTTTTTCACTTTTTTTGTTGTGGGTGCAAGAATTGACTGATTTTTGAGCGATGACATTTGAGTGTTGTTGCCTCTGATACATGAAAGATATTTTCTCATTCACCACAAAAAGAAGCACATCCATCATCATGAACGCAGCACTCACACCGACGACGACGATTCAGACGACGACTTCGAACGCGGCAGCTTTAGCAGCTTTAGCAGGAGCAGGAGCAGCAGCGGCACCGAAGAAGCCGAGACACCAACGCGTGGAAATATTATGCCGCTCTAAATCATTTTCCCGAATTTTCGACGATGCCGACGACGTCGATGAGTGCTTCGTCGTGAACTCCGAAAAATCATTTGATTCATCATCATCATCAACTCAGACGACGATTCAGAAAACGATGACGAGAAGGAAAGCGATGATGGTCTCCACTACCACCACCGCGTTCGCGTTCGCGTCGATGGTGCTGAGTATTGATGATAATAATAATAATAATAATAAGAGTAATTATTATTACGCGTTCGCGGCTGAGGAGGAGGAGTCTTCTTCTAAAATGATGAATACGAATAATACTAAGAACACGACGACGTATACCGACGAGGTGCTGAAATTCAGTCTCTCGTATCCGACGGATTCGTGGCAGCTTTTAGTCGGCGAAACCGGCGGTTCGGGAGATCGATCGGGATCTCGACAAGTCATCGCGTTCGCGCCGAAAAACGCGAATCCGAAAGACGTGAACATTTCTTTAGTGGCGACTCCAGTCGGGGCGGATTACCCGAAGATGGGGAGTTTCGGATCGCCGTTCGAGTTCGGTTACAATATGGTGAACCCGATGAATAAACCGAAAGCGAAGAAAGGCAGAGAGGACGAGGTGCAGTATTCCGAGTTGATTGAAGCGGGAAGTAAAGGGTTGAACTATTTCGTGGAGTACGAATTGACTCGACCGAGCACGAGGATTGATTCTAAACAGTTAGTCGTGGCTGGGATTGGGTACGACGGGAGAGTCAGTCATCTCTATTCGACGACCGCGCAGATGCCGAAAGGAGAGGAAGAGAAGTGGAGACCAGAGATTGAAAAGATATTAGAATCGTTAGTGTTGCCGCCTCCGTTGTATAATTAGAAAAAGTATTATTGTTGTTATCGCTCTTTCTTTTATTGTGGCGGCGTGATGCTGGAACCTCTGGCCGTTTTCTCGCCGTGGAGTTTCTTTCGTCTCCTTCTATCCGTCCCGGACTCGTAATGAGAAGAGGCCGCGCGGCGTTCCACGGGGGAGATATTTTCTTCGTCGGATTCTGACGACGACGAGTCCGATGATTCACTTTCCTCTTCTTCTTTTCCTTCTTCTTCTTTTCCTTCCTCTTCTTCTTCTTCTTCTTCTTCTTCTTCTTCTTCTTCTTCTATGCGTTGCGTAGGCGCTTCTTCCTCGCGTTGCAAACGCGGGAACTCTTTCGAGTCGTTCAACAGATGTATGGTCGATTCCTCTCCTTTCTCTTCCCCTTTTTCTTCTTCCTCCCCCTCCGACTCTTCTTCCTCTTCTTCTCCTTCTTCTTCTTCTTCTTCTCCTTCGGGAGGGGCTTCGAGAGACTCGCGCGCGACTCGATGATACGCCGTCGTCAGCCTCGGCGGCGCGGTTAACCGCGCCATATCGCGCTCAAATTTTTCCAACAAATCCATGGTCTCCCACAACCTCTTTTTATCAAGAGATAACCCTATAGATATCATCGGTCGATCTCGAGGAAAACTCGGTTGCATGGTCTCGTCGTGCCCGTGAAACACTCTCTGTCCAGCTCGAATAGTTCCAATCGTCACCTGTCGATGCACCGTCCCGCCAACGAATCTCCTCGAGACGTACTCCGCCACGTGAATGGCTTTACCGACGCACTGTCCACTCCCGCGCACGAAAACGACCGATCGTATACCCGAAGAAGAAGAAGTCCCTTCTTCTTCCTCTTCTCCTCCTTCTTCTCCTTCTCTCCTTCTCTCCTCTTCACCTTCGAAGAGTAATAAAACTCTTTGTAATCGATCGAACACGACGGTGGAGTACCCTCTCAGTTTACTCCGCGTCGCGATCCACACGTCGTACACGTTCTCGAGCTCGTGATGATGACTTTGATCGTCGCTCATCATCGTCACTTTTGAGAAGGAGAAGGAAAAAATATCTTATGAGCAACAAAAAAGTTGTGGCTTTTCTGCTCTTTTCGTGTATTTTTTTCTCTTTTTTAGGCGAATTTTCGATATTTTTCTCTTTTTTGCGATCTCACAAAGTTTTCAAAAAGTCAGAGTCAATACTCTCTAATAAAGCGTCATTATATACAATCGCATATACTAATCGCTTCTTACACACACAGATCACACAAAGAGAGACGATAATAAAAATGTCAACAATAACCACCACCAGATCGCTGCTGTCCACCACTTCTTTGCGCGGATCCGCTGTTTCTTCGTGAGTTTTATGTCACATATTCTCTTTTTAATTTTTATATTCGGTAATCAGCCGTCACTTTCCCGAGAAAGAGGCACTTTTTTTCTCAATTTATCGAACTCTTTCTCCCCCAAAAACACCGAGCGGGCGGGCGCTTTGAATTTGAACGCGCGCGACGATTCAGGACGATTCAGGAGTATTATTTTGTGAGATCTGATGTGATCGCGTTCGTATTCGTAGTATCATCTTCTCGTTTTTTTAACCGATGAGTCGTGTTATTATTATTAAAATTGATTGTTTTTTTCTTTTGCAGGAGGAACAATCGCGCGAAGAGCAGCAGCAGCAGATCAACAAAGCAAGAACGAAGAAGAAGATTTTGCGTCTCCCCGAAAATGTCATATTTGGACGTCCCATCGGAGGATTTACCGGTCGTGAACGCGAACAAGACTATTAAAATCGGGATCAACGGGTTCGGGAGAATCGGTCGATTAGTCTTGAGAGCCGCTTTGGAACGCTCTGACATCGAAGTCGTCGCTATTAACGATCCGTTTATCGAGGCTGAGTATCTCGCGTACATGTTCAAATACGACTCGACGCACGGGAATTTGAAGTGCCCGGTTTTGATCAACGACGACGGCGAGTTGGAGATTGGTTACGAAGGCACGCCGTTCGCGAAGAAGTGCGTCAAGTTATTCACGGAGAGGGATCCGGCGATGATTAAGTGGGATAGCGCAAACGTGGACGTGGTTGTTGAATCTACGGGCGTTTTTACTACTAAGGAGCAAGCTTCGGCGCACTTCTCCGGGGGCGCGAAGAAGGTTGTTATTTCCGCCCCATCCGCGGATGCGCCGATGTACGTCGTAGGTGTCAACCACAAGGAATATAAGGAGAGCGAATCGGTGATTTCGAACGCGTCGTGCACGACCAACTGCTTGGCGCCGTTGGCGAAGATTATCCACGAGAAATTCGGCATCAAGGAAGGTCTCATGACGACTGTGCACGCAACGACAGCGACGCAAAAAACCGTCGACGGTCCATCTGCGAAAGATTGGAGAGGCGGGAGAGGCGCCGGGGCGAACATTATTCCATCTTCCACTGGAGCCGCTAAAGCAGTTGGCAAAGTATTGCCGGAATTGAACGGTAAGCTTACCGGTATGGCCTTCCGGGTCCCGACGCCGGACGTCTCCGTCGTCGATCTCGTCGTCAAGTTGGAAAAGAAAACCAGCTACGAAGAGATTTGCCAGG
>Ga0115000_10002460_pt1 | contig 15982 bp, 16 predicted proteins | sample ArcticOcean_MG_C_6_FD_89690 | JGI IMG/M metagenome (GOLD analysis project Ga0115000, IMG submission 89690) | Marine microbial communities from western Arctic Ocean - ArcticOcean_MG_CB8_128 | ecosystem: Environmental > Aquatic > Marine > Oceanic | place: Arctic Ocean: Canada Basin | collected...
TGATCAGTTGACGAGGTGTGAATCGTGACGGTTGAACTACCGCTAGGTGACATACGTTCAATTACTCCAATAAAAATTCAAATATAGGCAAAATATTCACGCTATAACTTAATGAGCACGCGCTAAATATTCGCGGGGTCAGAATATCTGCCAAATGCATACTTCGCCAGCCCGAAAGACGTATATACGGTTACTATCGCACCGAGATATCTGCGAATATTTCTCAGGATCAGAATCGACAGCCAACTTATCGAACACCAATTGACCGGACAGAGACCACAATCATGACCGAAAAACCATCTTCACGAACCCACCAGAATTTCATCGGTGGAAAATGGCAAGACTCTATCTCCGGACAGGTCTATCCAGTCACTAATCCGGCCCACACGTCACAGATAATTGGTCAATTCCAATCCAGCCTTCCGCAAGACGCCGAAAACGCTATCAATGCAGCGCACGAGGCGTCGAAAAGCTGGGGCAGCACACCAGCACCACAGCGCGGAGCGATTCTCTACAAAGCCCTCGAAGTAATGGCCCGGCGTGCTCAAGAAATGGCAGAAGCAATCACGATCGAAGAGGGCAAGCCAATCGCCGACGCCATGGGCGAGGTGAAGCGTGCGATGAATATCATAGAGTACGCAGCGGGAGAAGGTCGAAGGCTGTTCGGCTACACGACTCCTTCCGAGCTGCCCGACACTGTCGCTTACACCGTGAAGCGCCCCATTGGCGTGGTGGCACTCATCACCCCGTGGAACTTTCCACTCGCTATCCCCGCGTGGAAGCTCGCTCCATGTCTTATCGCCGGAAACACAGTCGTATACAAGCCAGCTTCCGCCACTCCGCTTTCCGCTGTGATTCTCGTTGAAATATTCGAAGAAGCAGGACTCCCAGATGGTGTTTTAAACCTTGTGACGGGTCCCGGTGGCTCGGTCGGCAACACGCTGGTTGAGGATCCACGTGTAGCCGGAATTTCGTTCACGGGATCAACCGAAGTTGGGACTGCCATTACGGCTCGTGGATCTGAATTGCTGAAGAAGATGCAGTGCGAAATGGGCGGAAAGAACGCAGCGATAATCATGAACGACGCCGATCTAGCGAAGGCGGTTTCGGGTGTTGTGCAGGGAGCCTTTGGATCGACGGGTCAGCGTTGCACGGCTACTTCACGAGCGATTGTTGAAGACGGTATTTATGATGAATTTATGTCTACGCTGATCGCTCAAACTTCGGCTTTGACCATAGGCGATGGCATGGACGAGACGAAGGACGTTGCGCCGCTTTCTTCGAAGAATCAGCTAGATACGGTGCTTGAGTACATCGGTATTGGTACTGAAGAGGGCGCTAAGCTAACGCTTGGTGGACATCACCTTCAGGACGGCGAATTTGCTGAGGGTTACTACGTTGAGCCGACGATTTTCGAAGATGTTACGAGCGAAATGCGTATTGCCCAAGAGGAGATTTTCGGGCCTGTGCTAAGTGTTCTCAAGGCTTCCGATTTGCAGGACGCTATTCGGATTAATAACGATGTTGAGTTCGGACTGTCGTCGTCGATTTACACACGTGATTTGGTGAAGGCGCACGAGTACATTAACACTTCGCACAACGGTATGGTCCACGTGAACGCTCCGACTCTTGGTGGTGAGGTTCACTTGCCGTTTGGCGGACTCGGTTCGTCAGGCATTGGTCAGCGTGAGCAAGGGACTGAAGGGTTTGAATTCTTCTCAGAAACGGTGACTGTTTACATCGACCACTCGGCTGGTACGAAGGAGAGGTCGCGGTTTATATAAACCTGCAGACACAGTCTCATGACAGAAGAGTTCCCAATCGACATAGGCGGTTTCGTCTCGTTTTCCAAAACGGTTAGTGAGTCGGACGTGTGACGTGTACGGATTCGCCTAGATCACTGGCGACTTCGCTCCGAATCACGTGAACGAGGAATACATGCGTAAAAGCGCCTACGGAGCCCGCATCGCACATGGCGCCCTTATGGTCGGCTACATGTCGACCCCTACTGAAACAGCCGTTTCGCTCGGGTACGATCGCGTTCGATTTCTTGGTGCTGTGTACTTCGGTGATACGATCACCGTTAACTACACAGTCACCGAAATCGACGAAGAACGCCCGCGTTCTTCATCAACAATTAAAGTGGTCAATCAAAAGGGAGATGTAGTAGCTATCGCTACCCACATCCTGAAATGGGTTTTGAATCCCAAATGACAAACCCAACGGCCCAAGGACTCTTGGCATACATGCAACGTTTTGCAGGCATAGCGTTAGCGATCGAAAGCGTTACGATTGATAGTAATCACACCGACGACTACGATGACGCCCCACGAAAAGCCGAAGGCACCACTTAGGCGCCAAAACAGAGATTAATCAGTGGCCTCAACTAGCACTTTTACTCTAATACGTAACGAATAACCAACCATTAGAACGGGGAGAAGTATACAAACGAACGCTGACTGAAAAAAGTTTCTCCTGTACTTGACTGCCTATGCAAGAATTATCCATACCATCCAGAATTAGAGTTGAAGTCCTAGCCGGACTCACCGTCTCTCTGGCACTAGTCCCAGAAGCAGTCGCCTTCGCTTTTGTAGCAGGAGTCGACCCGCTAGTAGGGCTCTACGCCGCGTTCATCGTTGGCCTTGTCACGTCGGTAACTGGCGGACGACCTGGAATGATTTCTGGCGCCACCGGGGCGCTAGCCGTAGTGATGGTCGTGCTCGTCAAAGACCACGGCGTTGAATACCTCTTCCTAACCGTGATTCTTATGGGAATCATCCAAATGGTAGTAGGCGCACTCAAACAGGGTCGACTCATACGCATGGTTCCTTATCCGGTAATGCTCGGATTCGTGAACGGACTCGCAATCGTTATTTTCCTCGCCCAGCTTGAAAGCTTCAAGTTCGAAGGGCCAAACGGTTCTGAACAGTGGCTCGCCGGAAGCGCCCTGTACACCATGCTCGGCCTCATCGCTGTCACGATGGCAGTTATTTACCTAATCCCTAAAATCACTACGAAGTTCCCCTCGGCTCTCGCAGGAATACTCGTCGTATCGGGAATCGTAATCTTCGGTGGAGTCAACACAACTACCGTTGGCGATCTATCAAGCATATCGGGTGGACTACCTACGTTCAGCGTCCCTGACGTTCCTATGAACCTTGAGACGCTTTGGATCATCCTGCCGCACGCAATGATCTTGGCAGCGATCGGACTGATCGAATCCCTGCTGACCGTTTCACTAATCGACGGAATCACTGAAACGAAGGGTCAGAACAACCGAGAGTGTATGTCACAGGGCGCAGCGAACATACTCACCGGCTTTTTCGGTGGAATGGGGGGCTGTGCAATGATCGGCCAGAGTATGATCAATATGAAGTCGGGCGCACGATGGCGACTTTCTGGAGCGATCGCCGCACTACTTCTTCTTGCCTACATTCTGGTCGCTTCATCTCTCATTGAGCAGATTCCGATAGCCGCACTCGTCGGTGTCATGTTCGTAGTCGTTATCGGCACGTTCTCGTGGTCGAGCTTACGAATCATCCGAAAAGTGCCTATATCCGACGCATTTGTGATGATCCTTGTATCAGCAGTAACCGTAGCTACCGACCTCGCTATCGCGGTAATCGTTGGTGTGATAGTTTCGGCGCTAGTGTTCGCATGGAACACAGCACGTTCCATCTACGTAGAAGAAAGCCCAGCCAGTGGACCTGACCGAAAAGTGTACGTACTTCACGGCCAGCTGTTCTTTGCTTCGATCACTTCCTTCCGAGACTTGTTCCACCCAGCAGATGATCCGTTGGAAGTCGTTCTCGATTTCCAGCACTCACGCGTTTGGGATCACTCTGGTATCCAGGCGATTGGCGATCTTGCTCGACGCTATGAAGCAACCGGTCGAGAATTACATCTTCTTAACCTCAGCGCTAACTCCCAGCGAATACTGAGCAAAGCTGATGTGATCATCGATCATGATCTAGACTCCAACCCTTCGTACCGAGTCACAGTTCAAGGCATAGGTAGCGACAATAGCGACGGCCACTAGAGCGTTCAGATATTAACGCTAAGCAATGTAGCCAACGTCATGCTCAGATCAAACTAGCCAGTTATATATCTGGTTATCACTACCTTGATTTGATACTAGTCAGTCCTCGCTTACAGCGGTGTGATTCGACGTGAAGACTGCGTAAATAATTTCTCAATCAGTCAGAGCAGGTATGCCAGATGCTCCAACCACGCACCATATGCGACGATTAGAACAATAAATTCCACGGAGTGAACATGTACTCGAAACACATAATCAAAGTCATCATTTGGGCGATGCTTATATTCGCAATCGCTACATGTGGCTCGGAGGGATCGTCGAGTAGTGAAAATAGCGACGAATCAAGTGCTACAGACGCTATAGTACTCACAGACCAATTTTTTTCTACTGATTCATTCATCGCTGCCGGATGGAAGAAGTCGAAAGAGTACGACACCGCAACCGTCCCTGAATCGATCGAGATTTGGTACGGATTCTTCCAACAAAAAGACATAGAAATTCGATTCTACGCATCACATGAAGCAGCAATCGAGCATGGCGTTCCGTCAGCTGAAGAATCGATCGAGGGTGCAGTAAAACGGTCAAAAGGAGGCGAGCTACTCGACGTCAGTGGTGGATCGTTCACCGGCTACGCCGATTTCCTCGTAGCAGGAAACGCTGTCCTCCTCTGCGAATTCGACCGAACAAAATGCGATGCGCTAGTTTCCGAATTGAAATAAGCAGTACTCACAGCGAAGCTTGCGAGAGTTTCAAAAAACACTTGCTTTTGCACTTCAAATTTTAGATTCATGCTGATCGAGCGAATTTGAAATGTATCAGCTAATCCAGCACTGTGAATTACAAGCGGTGCAATCCACAGTGCCCAAAAGTGTTCACAAATTGTTAGATCGATACGACCTTTAAGCAGCCATGTGCCAGAAATTGAACTTAGAATAGAACGCATGCCCCTGTAGCTCAGTGGATAGAGCAATGGTTTCCTAAACCATGTGCCGCGTGTTCGATTCACGCCAGGGGTACCATTTCGAACACAAAAACGCCTCGGCCTGTTTGGGTCGAGACGTTTTTGTATTTAGATATCGGTATTTTTTGAAGGATCGTTCCTTCTTATCCGTCAGGAACGAAAAAAGCCCGCTGACAAATTCAGCGGGCTTTTCTAACCCGATGGTTTTAGATCAATAGCGAACGGACTATTTGCCGTTAACTTTCTTCCACTCTTCGTACTCGGGTCGAGCTTCATCGGAGAGAGGGTAGTAGAGACGAAGATCCCCACCCGCTTCAAGTTTCTGCCTGCTGAACTCTTCCCATTCAGCGTGAACCTGACCGTTCTCAGCCAGCTGTTCAGCTAGGTGAATCGGAACAACAACCACGCCGTCATCGTCGGCAATGATGATGTCTCCAGGAGCAACGTACGTGCCACCTACCGCGATCGGAACGTTCACCGCATAAGGGAATATCTCGGTCTGAGTGTGGAAGTTCGGCGTTACACCCTTCAACCACAGTCCTAAGCCTTCAGGAGCTTCTGGGTAGTCACGAATACAGCCATCGACAACAACACCGATTCCACCAGCTCCCTGGAAGTAAGTCAACATCATGTTGCCGAACACACCACTCGTCATGCTCCCTCGAGCATCGACAACGATAACGTCGCCATCCTTCGTGCCATAAAGAGCGTGGCGGTGAAGCTGAAGTTCAGGGTCTGTGTATTCGCCGTCGACGTACACATCGTCACGCTTCGGCATGAATTGAAGCGTCGCAGCCGGGCCAACAATCTTCTTACCCGGGGTGTAAGGAGTAGGCCCCGGGATGAAACAGTTCGAAACGCCAAGCTTGTTCAGGTCGCCAGCAGCAGTTGCCGAACTTACGTGCTCGTAGAGCTTAGCGATCAACTCTTTTGAAGGTCGCTTAATGTCTTGGATGTCTTTGGGATCTTGCATCTAAAAATATAGTTCCTTGTTCTTGGTAAACCAAGTGAATTCGATTACGTCGTAACTTTCAGATTCGTTTGGCAAGACGCCCGGCGATGCTGGAAGAACTAAACCACTTGTATAAATATAGAAAGTTCGACGAGTGAACACTAAACACCGATCCGTCTCACCGCAAGCGCGGGTAGAAAACTCGTGCACGCTCGTCGAATAATGAGATTAATAAAAGAGTCCGATCTCGGGGCTGAAAGCGGACTCTTTTATAGAAGACTTGGAATCCCAGGTCAGATATTGGATTGGGGTAAAATCCTAAACAGGTTTCAAGTCGGACTAGCTGTATTTACTTCAGATCCATAATGGCATCAAGCCGAGTGGGAAGTGTTGGCTCAATGTTCAACGTCGCACCGTCTGTCAGGCTCAACGTAATCGAGAACTTGTCGTTCTTGTCGAGAAAAGTGCCTGTCGAAATAATACCGTTCGCACCGTTAGTATCGACTGTCCAGTAACTCATTACAGACCTTGAAGTAATACCCTGTCTCGTGTCACGAATCAGTAAACAAACGCTTATCTCAGCTTTCTCTCCCTCTTCGAGCAGGCTGTCAGAGTTGTCGCTACCGAGCCAATTAACCGTCCAAGGAACGTCGCTTAAGAACTAGTTTGAATCGTTGTAATAAACAACAGTCTTGTACTCGGCACCGCTTGAGATATCAGGATCTGTGGCCGATCCATCCGCCTTGTACGGAGGAGTCAGGTCAACCGGTTCGCCACCTACAGCGTTCGATGCGATGAACTACAGCTTGTAAATAGTGTCGGTGACTCCGCGTTCGGCCTTGTAAGCAACAACGGCACCACGCGGCTCCAGAGAACTCTTAGTCTCCTGAATACCTGCGAAGATCATCTATTTCGATCTCTCGGAAGCGAAGATACCGGTTGAAAGCACGTTGAATGCAAACACCGAAGCAACAACAACGAACGCAATCAGAATGATCGCCGTCTCTAGCCCGGTAATACCGAGCTCTGACGATTGTCCTGTGAATGTCCTAAACATATGGTCTGGATCCTCAACCATTCCCGGGCTCTCCATATCGATAAACCCTGAGTTACGTGTAAATCATGTAGTCAATCAACCATCGTTGCCTTCACAAGCAGTCCGGTTCGATGGGCCATGTATCAATGATTGCCCCCTACCCAACCCACCTATTGCCCTTATGGAATCGCCCGGCCGCACCTATGGGCTCACTACCAATGTGGGCAATCACGCGAACTCATCTGATGGGCTGCCGCGGCCAACCATGCCATTGAGATTGCTCCACACCATTCCCTAACGGATGAGGGTCACGTTAAAGAGCCGCTATCTCCGTCACCCGGTTCGAATTTTGGATCGCAGCGAGAATTACCAGCCGGGCTCGACCTCGCAGCCAAGCTGAAGAATCCTCAACGCATTTCGATACGACATCGCCTGGTCACGACCACAGAGCGTCACCACACCCTTGCCGGTGTTGTGTGCTTCGAGCATCACCAGCGATGCCTCAGCAGTCGACATGTCAGGAATTATCTTCAACAACGCCCAGATCACATAATCCATTGAATGATGATTGTCATCTAGCAACACGACAGCCCAACGATCTGATCTACCCGACGACGTTTCGTAAACCTCTGCCGGAGTAGTTCTTTCACTCGTTTCGCGCTCGGCACTCACGCTCGGTAGGTCAATGCTTCGACCTACTACAACCCGAACCCTCTTGACACCGACCGCCAACGAGAACAATCTTTTGCGGCAATAAACATTTCTTGAATAATTTTCCCCTCGACAAAAAGGCTCTTCATCAATGCGAATTACCGACGTCAAACCATTCCCAGTATGGGTTGGTACACGAAACCAAATGTTGGTCAAAGTGGAAACAGATGAAGGCATATACGGCTGGGGGGAGTCAGGACTCTCTAGTAGAGAAATGGGCGTTAAAGGAATCGTCGAGCACTACCGAGAGTTCCTAATCGGAAAAGACCCGATGGCACGTGGAGCTCTTTGGCAAGAAATGTATCGTAGCCAGTACTTTGAAGGCGGTCGAACGCTAACGGCCGCAATTTCTGCAATTGATATAGCTCTTTACGATATCGTCGGCAAGAAGCTAGGCGTTCCGGTTTACGAACTGCTTGGCGGCAAACACCGTGACTATGTTCCGACATTCGCTACTGGCGGCGGCAATTCACCTGAAGAAATGGTCGACATCGCTCAGAAGATGATCGCAGAAGGCTTTGATTGCTTCCGACTTCACCGAGGTTACGAAACTGAACATGAAGGAATCTTTGAACCTCGTGAAGCAATTGCCAATGCGGCCGAGGGATTAATCAAAGCACGCGAAGTTCTCGGCCTCCGACCTGTTATTGGCTACGACTTCCACCACCGGCTCTCCGTCGCCGAAACTGCCTCGTTCTGCCAGATGATGCCAGAACACACTCTCGATTTCCTCGAAGAGCCGATTCGTGATGAATCCCCCGAAGCCTACGAATCCCTACGAACGATGACCAACATGCCGTTCGCACTCGGTGAAGAGTTCGCTTCAAAATGGCAATTCCTCCCCTACATCGAAAAGGGTCTCGCAAACTACATTCGAGTCGACATCTGCAACGTCGGCGGGATCACCGAGGCGATGAAAGTCGTCGGATGGTCGGAAGCTCACTACATCGATCTCATGCCACACAACCCGCTCGGACCAATCTGTGTCGCCGCTACCGCTCACATGAGCATGGCAGCTGCGAACTTCTCATGGCTCGAAATCCGAGAGTCTGCCGGCGAAGACAACGGGTTCTACTCGAAAGAAGTATTCCCTGTTCAACCCGAAATAGTTCCGGGTAAAGTAACCGTTCTCGACAAACCCGGACTCGGTGTCGAAGTAGACGAAGAATCACTGACTGAGCCGTTCCGATATTCAGAAATGCCTCACCTCAAACGAAACGACGGATCACACACCAACTGGTAAGAGCCACCGAAAGCAACGCAACAGTCCCCCTTCCTTCGGAAAGGGGTTAATGAAAGGGTTCCGGGGTCGATCAGTCACGTTAGTGACACTGCAATCTACCAAGTCATGAAAGTGACGCCCGGAGTAAATCACGCACTTTGAAAATTACAGATGTAAAACCATTCGCAGTCTGGGTCGGTACACGAAACCAGATGCTAGTCAAGATCGAGACCGACGAAGGCATATACGGCTGGGGCGAGTCCGGATTCTCCGGTCGAGAACTCGGCGTAAAAGGGATCATGGAACACTACCGTGAATTCCTGATCGGTAAAGACCCTATGAGCCGAGGCGGGCTATGGCAAGAGATGTACCGAAGCCAATACTTCGAAGGTGGACGAACTCTCACAGCAGCCATCTCGGCCATCGATATCGCACTCCACGACATCGTCGGCAAAAAGCTAGGCGTTCCTGTGTACGAACTGCTTGGAGGCAAGCACCGCCACACGGTTCCTGTATTCGCCACCACGGCTGGTCCTTACGGTCCCGACATGATCGAACAGGCTAAAGAGTTCATGGGCAGAGGAATAAATGCGTTCCGCCTGTCGTACGACAACATGGACATACAAAGCGGCGGACTCTTCGAGCCTCGTGAGTCGATTGCCAACTCAGCCGAATGGCTCATAAAGACTCGCGAAGCACTCGGAAATCAGGCGATTCTCGGTGTCGACTACCACCACCGATTGTCACCAGCCGAAACTGCTTCGTTCTGCCAGATGATGCCTTCGCACACTCTCGATTTCCTCGAAGAGCCAATTCGTGACGAATCGCCAGAAGCATACGAAGCACTTCGTAAGCTAACCGACGTTCCATTCGCCATCGGTGAAGAATTTGCCTCTAAGTGGCAGTTCCTTCCATACATCGAACGAGGCATTACTCAGTACGCACGAGTCGACATCTGTAACGTCGGTGGATTCACTGAATCGATGAAGGTCGCTGGATGGGCAGAAGCTCACTACATCGATCTCATGCCGCACAACCCGTTAGGGCCGATCTGCACAGCAGCATCTGTTCACATGGCAGCCGCGGTTCCGAACTTCGCGTGGCTCGAAGTGAACATGGCACGTGCCGAAGATCCCGACAGAACCGTCTTTACGGAGCAGGTCGAATTCAAAGGCAACGGCTATGTCGTCAATGACCGACCTGGACTAGGTGTCGACGTCGACGAAAGCAAACTCACAGAACCGTTCAAGTTCTGGGAAGCTCCGCACCCACACCGCGGCGATGGTTCACACACCAACTGGTAATCAGCATTACCAAAACCTCAACCTAACCTTCTCCCATTGGGAGAAGGTTAGGTTGAGGTTGAAATTAACAGTTGTAATGAACGTCAGTGTTGCCAGTGCGTGACTCCCGGCTGTTACATTTGGTTGATTCAAATTGACCGGTTAATTTTGCGAGCGGAAGGCAAACGACAACAATGGCAGTATCGATCGATCTCAAAGGCAAACGTGGTGTCATATGGGGCGTTGCCAATCAGCGCAGCATCGCATGGGCCATCTCTGAGCGACTTGCAGAAGCAGGCGCTGAGCTTGCCTTCACATATCTAAACGAGCGACTAAAAGAGCCGGTCGAAAAAGCCACAGCAAGCCTAGGTAACCCGATTCTTATCGAATGCGATGCTACCGATGATGCCCAAGTTCAGTCGGTTTACGATCGAATCAAGAGCGAATGGGGCGAGATAGACTTCGTAGTCCACTGCATTGCATTCGCTGATCGAGACGATCTGGGCGGAAACTTTTCCGACACCAACCTCCAAGGATTCCGAACAGCTCTCGAAACCAGCGCGTACACACTCATGCCGGTCGTCGGTAAGGCAGCACCATTGTTTGGTGAATCAGGTGGCTCTGCTATCACGCTCACATTCGATGCGTCGCAACGGGTGTACCCCGGATACAACATTATGGGCACAGCTAAAGCTGCCCTTGAAAACGAAGCTCGCCAACTCGCCGTCGAGTTTGGCCCTAGTAATATTCGGGTGAACGCTATTTCAGCAGGCCCTCTGCCAACGCTCGCAGCGCGCAGCATACCAGGGTTCCGTGACATGACTAAAGCCCACCGAGAGCGATCTCCGCTGGGACGCAACATCAATCACAAGGAAGTCGCAGACACTGCTTTGTTCTTGTTGAGCGACATGTCTACAGGCATCACCGGAGCGATCATTCCAGTCGACGCCGGCTACGGCATCATCGCTCTTTAGCCAGCACTGGTCTGGCGAAATCATGCCTTCAAATCAAGATGGACTCGAACTAGGGCTCTCGGCTACAAGATCACTCGTAGTCGAGGGCAACCATCTCTACAGCCCCACCGGTAAAGCTGAACATTCCGTTCTCTCAAGCCCGGCGATGATTATGGAGATGGAAATCACCTGCGTTGAAGCGGTCAATGGCATCATTGAAGCATCCGTGGGGTTCCATGTAGACGTGAAACACATCGCGCCAACTCCGGCTGGTGAATCAGTCGAAACCACGGCAACGCTCATCGAAATCAACGGTAATAAACTACGTTTCAAAGTCGAAACGAAGTACGGCGAAACCCTCGTGGGCACAGGAACGCACCGCCGTGCAATCGTCGATCTTTAGCCCCTCGACCAAAGCACACCGCTCAATTCCTACTCAGCCGTATTTGCGGCAAATATAGTCAACCGACAGAGATAATCCGTTTTTAGTTGTGAGCAGTAGCCAGCAAATACTCACCTGCCAATACGACCATTTCACTCGATATCTGGGTCGACGAACAAGACCTGCGTATCACGGTGACCGATGAAGGGCCCAAGATACCTCACGACAAGCGTGATCGAGTGTTCGAGCCGTACAGTCAGCTAAATAACCCTGACGTTCCCGGAACTGGAATGGGGCTCCCCATCGTCAGGCAAATAGTCGAACTGCACCACGGTAAAGTCTGGGGTGTAGGCGGCGGCACATCGTTCGCTATTTGGCTTCCCTAAGCCGTTTCAAACAGTTAAATCGACCTGCTAAACCGACGATTATGTGTCTGACGGATCAAATCTTTCGACTGTGGCCCGAAGCTCCAATAGCGCCCGAACGATGTCTTCTCGCGTAACAATGCCAACTACGTAATCGCTATCCATTACGACCAACTGATTTACGCGGTGACGATCCATTGATCCAAGCGCTTCTCGAACTGATTCTTCTCTAGAAACTACCCGCAGGCTATCCGGGTTCATCAGCTCGCCTATAGAAGTTTCACTTTGGCGTTCGAGCGGGACAGAATCAATATCCTGTCGAACTACGAATCCAACTAGTTCTCCCTGTCTCGCCACCGGTACTGAGGCTAGCGGACTCCCTGGCAACCCTTGATGCATAACCTGCTCAACCGACCAACTGCCTTCCAACATTGGAGGCATTGGACGAGTCGCCATACCCACCTTTAAATCTAATCCTTCGACCGATCCAGCTTCTTTGGCAGACTGCCTAGCCCGATTAGCACCCTCGCCATCGACTTCGCTTCGACCCGATGACATCAAGAACCAGCCAATCATGGCAACCCAAATTCCGCCAAAGACGTCACCGGATATGACCCGCCAAACACCCCAACCTATCAATATGAAGAAGACTCCTCTACCAACAAGGAAGGCAACTCTGGTCGCTCGCGCTGTATCACCAGTAAAGCTCCACACAGCCGAACGTAGAACCCGTCCACCGTCCATCGGGTAGCCAGGCAGCATGTTAAATCCTGCGACCATGATGTTCATCCAGCCTGTGAAGAAAATTACTCCTTTGAACAAAGTGACATCTCGTTCGTATACAGGGCCGAACATGACCCACCATCCGACCAGCGTGATGCCAATAACAAGTGAAACCGCTGGACCAGCGAACGCTATGAGGAACTCGTTTCGCGGCCGACTTGCGTCGCCTTGAATTCTGGAAACCCCGCCGAACAGCAGCAGCGTGATGCTACGCACTTTGAGCCCCTGAGATAACGCCACCAGCGAGTGCCCCAGCTCATGCGCCAACACTGATGTGAACAGCATCAGAGTTGTGAGCAACCCGGCAATCCAATACTGGGTAGTCGACCAAAAGCCGAAAAACGAAGGATAGGCAGCGGTTGCCAACGACCAAGTGATAATTGCGACCGCGATTAACCAGGTCGGATTAATTTCGACCGGAATTCCAAAAATCGTGAATAGTTTTACTGAACCACGCAATAGCTCGAAGATGTCCTCGTAATAAAAACTAGAAGCTCTAGTTGCTCAAACCGTAAGCCTATACGCACATGTCAAATTCGGTCGAACGCTGCGATACAACTTACGAGAAAAACTACAGTTCGGTCGTTATTCATTCCGCAGTATCCCAAGAGGGGACTATCATGCACGAGTCTTCCACTATCGAGAAAATAACCTGAACGCCCGCATGTCCTTTCAACCCACCGATTTTGAACCAGCACGATGAAATCGTTCAAGCAACCTTTTTACGGATGGTGGATCGTCGGAGCCGGTGGAATGGTCCAGTGGTACGCATCTGCCATCTTCTGGCGCGGCTTTCAAGCGTTCGTCCCACCAATATTAGAAACATTCGGGTGGAGTAGAGGCGTGACAGGAGCGGCAATATCGCTTCAACGTGGTGAGAGTGGAATGATTTCACCGTTTGTAGGCGTGATTCTCGACAAATACGGCCCACGTAAAGCGATGGCGTTCGGCATACTGCTCACCGGTGGTGGCTTCGTATATATGAGCCAAATGCAATCGCTTTGGCAGTTCTACATAGCCATCGTATTGCTCACCCTTGGGATGTCATTTGGGACATTCATCGTATTTGTAGTCACTGTCGCCAATTGGTTTGTACGCAAGCGTGCACGAGCTTTAGCCACATTGATGTCGTTCTCTGCAATAGGAGGATTAACTCTTCCGATCCTTGTCGCATCAATCGACACCTTCGGTTGGCGAGAGGTAATGCTGGCATGCGGAATCGGATTCTGGTTGATTGGATTCCCAGCGACGCTAGTGATGCGGAAACGACCAGAAGACTATGGCATGGTTCCTGATGGCGGACCAGATAAGAGTTTAGTCAACGGCAAAGCAAATCGGGCTGGTGGAATACGAGAGCAAGCCATCACGATGCGACAAGCCATCAAACTACGTTTCTTCTGGCAACTCGCAATTGTCACTAGCCTCGGTCAACTCGTAAGTTCAACCAATCTATTCCACTTCGCTGCTCTCTTGGACTACGGCATGACTGCCGCTCTGGCCGCCGCAGCAGCGGGTGCAGTCGCTATCGGCGATCTAAGTGGTCGAGCCGGTATCGCCGTGATTGGCGATCGCTTCGACAAACGCAAAATGCTCACCATTGCGATGATTATGCAAACCATCGGAGTCGCCGGACTCGCCGGGATCAACGCCGAAGTATTCGGAGTTAACCTAGGACTCTGGCCGCTGCCGCTATTCGTCGTCTTCTTCGGATTAGGATTCGGATCATCTATCCCGCTTAGACTCTCGATCCTTGGAGATTACTTCGGCAGAACAAGCTACGGGTCGATCGTTGGGCTAACCAGTTCTGTAAACGCTCTGTTTGGTGCAGCGGGGCCCGCTCTAGTCGGCTTCATATACGACGGAACCGACAGTTACCGATTAGGCTTCACAACGCTCGCGGTGATGCTAGTGATATCTATTCCGCTGGCACTTGGGTTAGAGCCAGCAGGAAGGGTGGCAGCGAAAGCTCGACAGTTAGCGCGACGAACCTATCGTGAAAGAAATCATTTCGAATCGTCCAAATAGCAACGTTGACTGCATCTAAATCGATGAACCAGCGTTTCTAGGTGACTAGTTTTAACGTCCCGACTTACTTATCAAGCGAGCGACGAACGATCCATCTGACCTACTGATCATCACAGCCACAACAACTTCACCTACTCCTGCGGTACGGCCACGGTACTGTGTCGCCCGATCCACTGTAAATACTCGACCGTTGATTACCCAACTGTCGCCGTCAATCGCCTCTACCACCCCAGACACGCTCAGTTCAACAGTACCCTGATGCTCAGAGTTTGTGCCTGACGATTCGTCTTCAAACTTGATCTGGAACTTGATCGAAATAATCACACCCAAATTCGAATCGACAGAGTCTCTGATAAACAGCACCTCGGAAACCGATGTGCTTATTTCATTACCACGCTCTCCGGCGTCCGCAATCAATTCAGTTACTGGCCCGAGCGAATGAATATGGCGACCGTTCAACTGAATAGAAGTTTCACGTCCTATCCAAAGATCGAACTCCCTACCGTGCACCAATTTCACAACAACGTATCGAGCGCTGTCTGGAATGCTCACAAGAGTTCCGCGCGATTGAATGAAGTTATCGGAAACGACCGAAAGCTTCTGAACAATTCCAGAATCGAGGACGTAGAAAACTATATCTACACGATCACCACGTTCAATATCTAACAGCGACCGTATCGACACACCGTCTTTAATAAGATTTTCGCCAAGCGGAGTTTCAGGCATTTGAAGTTCGATCAACTTCGTTTCGGTTGATTTACCAGAAAGAACTGTCAGTTTGCCTTCATTGAAATTCACATCAGTGATGATTCCGGACGCCTTGCCAACCTTCGGTGACTCAATCGAAATAATCGTTCCAACGTTGTAGAACGTCCCTCCACGCCCAGTCACCGAATACACCCCGTTCACGACGTTCATACCGGCGACCACCGAGCTAAATTTCACTCGGCGCTCGTCAACAATCACCCAGGTTTCGTCTGTAACCAAAACATTTAGCGACTGTCCGTTAACACCCGTCACCTGAAGTCGATCAGGCTCACGACCGATTCCCGTGACAGTTCCGGAGAACTTCACGTTCTTACGCGCTACCACTACTAGTCTCGTGAGATCGCTTGATTCGGTATCGAGCCGAGTGGCATCAATAACCAGATCGCCAATCTTCACATCAGTGATCACCGCAGCACTGCCATTACGAACAATCTGTGCGTCGACTCCAACCGTTAGTCGAACAAGTGCTCCATCAGTCGGTCGAATCGTTATGACGGCAGCA
>Ga0115000_10002461_pt1 | contig 15982 bp, 19 predicted proteins | sample ArcticOcean_MG_C_6_FD_89690 | JGI IMG/M metagenome (GOLD analysis project Ga0115000, IMG submission 89690) | Marine microbial communities from western Arctic Ocean - ArcticOcean_MG_CB8_128 | ecosystem: Environmental > Aquatic > Marine > Oceanic | place: Arctic Ocean: Canada Basin | collected...
CTATAACACAGTGTTGTGTTTGATTCAATAGGAGTAGCCATTTGGGGCGCATAGCTCAGCGGTAGAGCTTCTGGCTTTTAACCAGCGGGTCCTGAGTTCAAATCTCAGTGCGCCCAAGCTATCATTTTAATACAAAAAGGTCTTGCTGCCTAATTTATTATTGATGTTAGGGTTAATACCTTTTCATCTATATTTATCTCTAATCTTAAATAAAGAAAAAATGCCTACTTTTAACCAAATAGACAAAAATCCAAGAAGACCAAAACAACGTTCATCGAATGTGCCTGGTTTGAATAAAGGTCCTCAACGAAAAGGTATCTGTAGACAAGTTTTCACAAGAACCCCTAAAAAACCTAACTCTGCTATCCGTAAAGTAGCCCGTGTAGGTTTTCGAGGAGGTTTACGTGTTACAGCCTATATACCAGGAGAGACACATAATCTTCAACAGCACTCCGTAGTACTTATTCGTGGAGGTCGTGTAAAAGATTTACCTGGAGTACGTTATAAAATTGTTCGTGGTAAATATGATGCACATGGTCTTCTTAAAAGACGTCAAGCGCGTTCAAAGTACGGAACAAAATTTATTTATACTACAAAGGGTTAGATAAGTAAGCGTTTAAAATAAACGTTATGCTATACAGGTTTCTCTTTCAAAACAGAAAAATAAATGCTCGAACAAGAACACAGCTCAGAATACCTTAAAAAAAGATTTGTTGCTTCGTTAATGCGTGGAGGTAAACGCTCTACAGCAGAAAATATAGTAAAGAAAGCGCTTGTGCTCCTTAAAGAACAAGGATTAAAGCCCCAAACTGTTTTTTTAGAGGCCCTCAACAACTCTGCTCCTTTATTAGAAGTTGTGGGTCAAAAACGAGGTCGTTCTAAAATACTAGTACCACGACCAGTCACACCTAAAAAACGTTTAGGTTTAGCCCTAAAATGGATTGTAAGCGGTGCTCGTACACGAACAGAATCTTCTATGAGTGAACGTCTTGCTTATGAGCTTTTAGCGCTTTCTAAAGGCCAAGGAAATGCAATAAGACAAAAAATCGCTTTGCATCAATTGGCTTTTAAAAATAGAAATAACACATACCTTAAAGGTAAACGTTAAGACATACATAATTTGTATTTGGGGGAGTGGCTTAGTAGGTCTAGAGCACTAGCTTGTCACGCTAGGGGTCGCGGGTTCAAATCCCGTCTCTCCCGCGCATAATAAATAAAAAGATCTTAAGACATACTTTTTAAAAATTTACATATATGACCTTATTTCATTTGGAATACACACCCATTTTTATTCTTATTGTTTTTGCTTTAGTGTTAGCTTTGATCATTTTTGGTCTTTCTTATGCACTTGCAATTAGTGCGGGAGATCCAGAGAAACTTTCACCTTACGAGTGTGGTTTTGAGCCTTTTGATGATGCAAGAAATACATTTGATATCCGTTTTTACTTAGTAGCCATTTTATTTATTCTATTTGATCTAGAGGCAACATTCTTATTCCCTTGGGCAGTTACATTAAGTAACCTTACAAGCTTAGGATTTTGGAGTATGTTTGACTTTATTTTCGAATTAGTTATTGGATTTATCTACGCATGGAAGATAGGTTCTTTAGAGTGGGAGTAGTTTTTTAAATTTCTACTTATTCTCTGGTAGCTTAGTTTGGTAGAGCATGTGGCTGTTAACCACAGGGTCGTTGGTTCGAATCCAACCCAGGGAGAATGTAGTATAATGATAGTTATTTGGGTGATTAGCTCAGTTGGTAGAGCGTCTCGTTTACACCGAGAATGTCGGGGGTTCGAATCCCTCATCACTCAGCTTTATTAAGTCTAACATCCGTAGTGCTTTATTTAGTTTTGTCTTGATAGTCTTTGTTATTTAATCACCTAAAGGGGCAGACAAGGGCACGTACTATTGGAAGGGTTTACTGGATAGGTTTACGTCTCAAAATCTTTATTTTTAAACTAAATACGCTTAAGTGGACTCGAACCACTGACCGATGGCTTAGAAGGCCATTGCTCTACCACTGAGCTATAAGCGCTTATATAAGAGTGTTTGTAAGCCGGATTCTGTTCCATTACTGGTACGCCAATTTATCTTGAATAATAGTTACGTATTATTTCTTTGCGGTTTAAACCTTGCTTCAATTGGGGTTTTATTCTAATCGTACTATCACTAATAGACAGGTATCAAACTTTTCATATTTAAAATTTCTATTTACTTTCCCTAAGATTACTCTTCCTGGTAATTAACCAGCAATTTAAATTAAAGTCCGGACTTTCCTCTAAACAACAGCATTGTTTAGTTGGCGTTGCTGCACTTTTAATGGTCTTGGGTGGACTCGAACCACCGACTTTACGCTTATCAGGCGTATACTCTAACCAACTGAGTTACAAGACCGTTATTCTTTTATTCTTTGTATGCCCGGAAAGACTCGAACTCTCGACCTATCCGTCCGTAGCGGAACGCTCTACCAACTGAGCTACGGGCACGTTGGAGTGAAAGGATTCGAACCTTTGAGTCTTCCGTACCAAAAACGGATGCCTTACCACTTGGCTACACTCCATGAGACTGCTTTAATTATTTAAATTTAAGAAATACTCCTGGATTTTGTCTAAGAGTCTTCTTTTTATCTAAATAGCGCTCTAAGATTTTACGAGGTAAATCTGTAAATAAAACCCATTTGTGTGTAAATAACTCAAATTGCTCTCGAGCAGTTTTATTTACATGGGGTGATCTAAGGACAGTAAAGCGTTTAATTTTAAGCGGTAATTTCACTACTGTAAGAGAAGGGTCCACTAAGGTCAACTCTTTATACGTCGCTTTTAACTCTTTTTTATCATGACTCGCTAAGACAATTTTTGTTCGTGTACACATGTGTCCGAGAGCGGACTTGAACCGCTGACCCAAGGATTTTCAGTCCTTTGCTCTACCAACTGAGCTACCCGGACAAACAAATTTCTCTTATAGAACTAGAGTTAACGCCATTTTATGTGTCATTACTAATAATGGTGTTGGGTTTAAGAATAAGAAAACGATAAATAGGAAAGACATTCCTAAAATAATTGATTGTTCTCTTGTCATAGCTTTAAATGAAGTTAATGTACCTGCTTTTTCAAAGTACATTATTTTAATGAAACGTAAGTAGTAAAATGCTCCTACAACACTACATAAAACACCAATAAAGGCTACAAGGTACATACCTCCTTCCATTGCAGAAAAGAACACATACATCTTAGATAGGAATCCTGCTAATGGAGGTACTCCAGCCATTGATAATAATGTACAAGTGAATGTAATAGCAAGTAGTGGGTTAATCTTACCTAGCCCAAGTAGGTCAGTAAAGTAAACCGCACGACCTTCTTTACTTCCAAATTCTGCTGAAAGCACGAAAGTCCAAGCATTTAATGTCATTACTACGTAAATAAGTGTATATAGTAATAACCCTTGCACTCCTTCAATAGTTCCTGTACCTAAACCAATAAGTAGGTATCCTACATGTCCAATTGAACTGTAAGCAAGGAAACGTTTAATCTTTCTTTGTGTCAGTGCTGTGAATGCAGCTACAACCATAGAAAGTACAGCTGAAATTAAAATGATTTGTTGCCATGCATGTATTAAATCATGGAAACTATACATAAATAATCTTACAAAAAGACCTAGGATAGCAATCTTCGGCACTACAGCGAAAAATGTAGAAACAATTGTAGGTGCTCCTTCATAAACATCAGGCGCCCACATGTGGAATGGAGCTGCTGTTGATTTAAATAAAAGTGCAGCTGCTACGAAGATTACACCTACAATAAGTCCGTTTGGTATGATAAGATCTGACTCATACGCTCCTACAAGTATCTTAGCAAGGTCTTCAAAGTTAGTAGTTCCTGTTAGTCCATAAATTAGAGACATACCAAACAGAAGAATACCTGAAGCGAAGGCTCCTAAAATAAAGTACTTCAATCCAGCTTCTGTAGAAAACGCAGATCTACGTGTAAATGCAGCTAGGGCATATAAACACAGACTAGACATTTCAATACCTAAGTAGAGTGTAAGTAGATCGTATGATGAGACAACGATCATTGAACCTACAATAGAAAAAAGCATTAATAATGAAAACTCAAAAGCATGTACTTTTTTTGTTTTGATATACTCAAAAGAAACAAGTAAACATGACGCAGTTGTCATTAATAAGATAGCTTTTACAAGGTTAGTAAAAGGGTCGTGAACCAGGAGGTTGTTAAATAAAAGTTGACTCTCAAAAGGGTTATTTATTACTAAAAGTACTCCCAAGAATGATGTAAACGCAGCCATCCATGCTACTGGCTTTACAACAACGGGGTAACCATGCTTCTCAGACGTAGAGTATTGCACTCCTACAAGAAGTAAGGTAGATACAGAAAGTAAAATAAAAAGTTCAGGTAGAATAACTTTTAGGTTGTTTTCAAAAAATGTTGTAACGTTCATGTATTGTTTAATAAAGGATAAATTCCCTTTTAATGTGACATATTCTCTTATAGGATATATTATAATATTGAAGGTACTTTTAACTTAAATAGATATGCAGTTTTTAAACTCTATGCTTATAGTACAGGAACAAATAAGCCCGTTAAGGGACTATCGAAATTAGAAATAGTGTACCCAAAGTACCTTCATTTACTTGTTATTTAATAAAAAAGTATGGCATTACAAAAAAACCAATTAAAAAAAGAGCTTAAAAATTTTACAATGAATTTTGGACCTCAGCACCCTGCAGCACACGGGGTTCTTCGTTTAGTTTTAGAGTTAAACGGAGAGGTGGTTGAGCGTGCTGATCCTCATATTGGACTTCTTCACAGAGGTACCGAAAAACTGATTGAACACAAAACTTATATTCAAGCTTTACCTTATTTTGATCGTTTAGATTATGTATCCATGATGGCACAAGAGCATGGGTTTTGTTTAGCTGTAGAGAAGCTATTAAAATGTGACGTTCCTATTCGTGCACAGTACATTCGTGTACTTTTTAGTGAGCTTACACGTATCCTAAATCATTTACTTGCCGTAGGTTGCCATGCTATGGACGTAGGTGCTATTACTCCAATGCTTTGGAGTTTTGAAGAGCGTGAAAAACTTATGGAATTTTACGAAAGAGTATCTGGTGCTCGTATGCACGCAGCTTATTTTCGCCCAGGAGGTGTTAGTCAAGATATCCCTCTAGGTATGTTAGAAGATATTTATACTTTTGCAGAGCAGTTTGCCAACCGTTTAGACGAGGTGGAAGAACTATTAACAGATAACCGTATTTGGAAACAAAGACTTATTGATGTTGGTATAGTTTCTGCGAAAGATGCAATGGATTGGGGGTTTACAGGTGTTCTTCTAAGAGGTTCTGGTGTTCTTTGGGATCTAAGAAAGACACAACCTTATGAAGTTTACGACAGAATGAATTTTGATATTCCTGTAGGAACAAACGGAGATTGCTATGATCGTTACCTTGTACGTGTTGAAGAAATGCGTCAAAGTTTATCTATCGTTATGCAGTGTCTTAATGACATGCCTACAGGTGTTGTTAAAGTAGATGATGCTAAAATTACTCCTCCATCTAGAGCGGCAATGAAGCAATCTATGGAATCTTTAATTCACCATTTCAAATTATTCACTGAAGGTGTTGTTGTACCGGCTGGAGAAACATATTCTTCAATCGAAGCACCTAAAGGAGAGTTTGGAGTTTACCTCGTTTCTAACGGAACAAGTCGTCCTTATCGTTGTCATATCCGCGCACCCGGATTTGCACACCTTCAAGGTCTTGATTTTATGTCTCGAGGTCACTTAGTAGCTGATGTTGTTACCATTATTGGTACACAAGATATTGTTTTTGGTGAAGTGGATAGATAATGCTAGATTTCTTAAATAAATTTTGCTGCGGGGGGGTGCGACCGTCGAAAGCGGAGACTATAAAAACAAACTTGATTGAAACGAAAGATAGCTTTAATGAAATTGAAGGTCTTAAGGCTTCTATCGAGCAGCTTACATTAAAAGATAAGGCATATCAAAACATCTTGGCTAAACTGAGAGACCAATTAGACGGAGATAAAGCTGGAGAGACTATAAACCAACTAGAAGATAAAATAAGACAATTGAACGTTGAAAACCTTCGATTACAGGAAAATTCTGTTAATGTAGATGGGTTACAGTTAAACTATTTCCTCGAGAAAACAAATATCTTCGCTACAGGTTTTAAGGCCACGTTTCATAATTTAGTTAAAACTCAACAATTATTAAATCCAAAAACTATAACTTATTGGGAGAATGCTGAAGTATTGGAAGAATATAAATATATTTTCAGGTATATTCATCAAGAAAACATAAATGTCCATAACGAGAGTCTTAGTACGATGAAAGGGATTATGGGGGATGTAATCCAAGGTTTATTGCAAAACCCAGAATTTATAGAGTCAGCTTCTAAAGCGTCTCAGGGGTTTTAATGGATTTTTTTAGAAATATAATATTTAATGCGAAATATAGAACAAATACAATGGACAAAGGGGCGTTTGGAATCAAGCGCCTTCGTTCTGTTTATACAATATTTAGATTATAACACTTCAGAGTGGAAAACCATAAAAAAGGCTCTTTCAAAAGATAACCTTGAACTAAAAGTTATCAAAACAAGTAAAATTAAAAAAAGCTTGGAAGGAACTCCTTACGGGTCATTAAGTCAAGTACTTAGTGGTCCTATGGCTATTATCTTTGCAGACGACCATGTTCCATTTAGTTCATTAACAAATGCTGTTAAAATGTTAGAAAAAGAGGATAAAATCCAGATCATTAGTGGTATTTATAAAGATACTCCACTTTTTCCTTCACAAATCAACGCATTAACAAGTTTACCAAGTCAAGAAGAACTTCTCGTAGAAGGTATAGGTTATTTACAAGCTGCTGCTGGGTTAAACGTCGTTCAGTTATTAGATAACGCGTTAAACTCACCAGTGAATGTTCTTGATCAAACACCTCAACGTTTAGCTAGCTTACTAGGACAAATGGAGGTCTCTAAATAAAACAGAATTAACTTTATGTTAAGACCCAAACAAACAAAATTTAAGAAATATAGAAAAATTAGAATCAAGCGTATTGAACAAAGGCAAACAAGTCTTGAGTTCGGTTCTTTTGGCTTAAGGACTCTAGAAGGGGGTCAAATTTCTTCACGACAAATTGAAGCTGTACGCCGAGTAATTACACGTAAATTAAAAAGAACAGGTAAGTTATGGATTAGAATTTTTCCTAATATTCCGGTAACTAAAAAGCCTGTTGAAGTTCGTATGGGTAAAGGTAAAGGTGCTGTAGACCATTGGGTAGCAGTAGTTAAACCTGGAACCATTATTTATGAAATAGGAGAAGCAAGAGAAAACCTCGCTAAAGCAGCTTTATTATCGGGCGCTAAGAAATTATCTATGAAATGTAATTTCGTGAAGCGTTCTTAATTATAAATGGCTGGATAGCATAAAGGTAATGCACGGGATTGCAAATCCTTTGATGTCGGTTCAATTCCGGCTCTGGCTTTTCAACGGAATGTGGCGCAGCCCGGTAGCGCATCTGCTTTGGGAGTAGAGGGTCGCGTGTTCGAATCACGCCATTCCGAAAAACAAATTTACATTAATATTTGTGTCATAGTCCTTAATTATACGTTTAAAAATTTCAAATGGTTTTTGAATCAATCTTATTTTATTTATTCGGAGCAATTACTTTATTATCAGCTATTATGGTAATTAGTTCTAGAAACCCAGTACACTCTGTTTTATTTTTAATTTTATCTTTTTGTGGTTCATCTGGACTACTTATTTTACTTGAAGCTGAATTTATGGCAATGATCTTTATCGTAGTTTACGTTGGAGCTATTGCTGTTCTATTCCTTTTCGTTGTGATGATGTTAAATATTAAAATTTCAGAGGTTATTGATGAAATTTACCAATATCTTCCAGTAGGAGGTCTTATTGGTATTATTTTCCTTCTAGAAGTTTTTATTATTGTTGATAATGACTTTGTACCATTATTATCTGACGGAAATATGCCGTCTGCTTACGTAGACTGGTCAGGGCAAATAGATAATGTAACAAACCTAAGTAGCTTAGGTCAAGTCCTTTATACACATTATGCCCTAGCATTTCTTATGGCAGGAATTATTCTATTAGTAGCAATGATCGGAGCAATCGTTCTGACAATGCAAATTAGAACAACAGTGCGACGTCAGCATATCTTCCAACAGGTTTCTCGTGATGCAGATAATGCAATTTATCTAGTATCATCTAAATAGTTTTAATTATCTTGGTTATATCTTACTTTAAGCCCCTTTCGTCTAGTGGTTAGGACACTGCCTTTTCGAGGCGATGACACGGGTTCGAATCCCGTAAGGGGTAAGGTATGCCAAACAGAGCTTCGCTCTATTTTATGAAAACACAGAACAAAATGCTCGCTTGATGAAATTGGTAAACATGTTTGACTTAAAATCAAATGGACTTTGTCCTTGCCGGTTCAAGTCCGGCAGCGAGTACCACTGTATTCAGTACAGTAGTCATCTAACTATTTATTTATATATGGAAAATTCTAATAAAATAACAGTAACTGTAGATGGTATCGACGTTCTTGTGGAACAAGGATCAAGTGTTTTACAAGCTTGTGAAGTAGTAGGTATTGAAATACCTCGTTTTTGTTTCCATGAGCGTTTACTTATCGCAGGAAATTGCCGTATGTGTCTTGTCGAAATCGAGAAGTCACCGAAGCCTCAAGCTTCATGTGCTATACCCGTAATGCCAGGAATGAAAATATTTACAGATACACCGCTAGTTAAAAAAGCTCGTGAAGGTGTATTAGAATTCCTTTTATTAAACCATCCGTTAGATTGTCCTATTTGTGATCAAGGAGGAGAGTGTGACCTTCAAGACCAGGCTATGGTTTTTGGTAGTGACAGAAGTCGCTTCTTTGAACGTAAGCGTGGTGTAGAGGATAAGAACCTAGGACCCCTTGTGAAAACAATTATGACAAGATGTATTCATTGTACCCGTTGTGTCCGTTTTGCAACAGAAGTTGCTGGAGTAGAAGTTTTAGGTACTACTTCTCGTGGTATTGATACTGAAATCGGAACATACGTAGAAAAAATGTTTGATTCTGAACTTTCAGGTAATATTATTGACTTATGTCCAGTTGGAGCATTAACTTCAAAGCCTTATGCCTTCACTTCACGTCCATGGGAACTACGTCTTACAGAAAGTGTAGACGTTATGGATTCTGTGGGGAGTAACATTCGTGTAGATACTCGAGGAACTGAGATTATGCGTATTATTCCACGTCTTAATGAAGAGATTAACGAAGAATGGATTTCAGATAAAACACGTTTTTCTTACGATGGTCTAAAAAGACAGCGTCTTACTAAGCCTATGGTTAGAGATGAAAAGGGAAACCTTGTTGCTGTAGAATGGTTAGAAGCTTTTGATTACATTAAAAAGAATGTAAACGAAGCATCTATGGAATCTAATGAGGTAGCCGGTATTGTTGGAGGGTTAGTAGATGTAGAAACTATCTTTACTCTAAAGAAATTTATTTCACAGTACGATTCATCCACAGTTGTGTCAGAGTTTGGAGGAGGAAAGGATTTACAACAAGATTTCCTTACTAACCATACTTTTAACTCTTCTATTCAAGGGATTGAGGAATCAGACTTAATTTTACTTGTAGGTACAAACCCTAGAAAAGAAGCTGCTATTATTAATGCACGTATTAGAAAGCGTTCATTACAAGGAAACTTTAAAGTAGCTTATGTAGGGCCTACACTTGATAAGAGTACACAGTTTGGGTTAAACTATCCAGTAGAGCACTTAGGAAAGACAGCAGAAACTGTTTCTCAGATAGCTTCAGGTCAACATTCTTTCTGCTCAGAGTTAGTTCAAGCATCAAACCCGATAGTTATTGTAGGGTCAAATGTATTAAACAGGGACGACTCTGATGTAGTTTTAGGTATGTTAACACAAATAGACACAAATACAGCATTAGTTAGAGGGTCTTTAAGTTCAATTTTAAGTGTAATTCAACCAAATGCTTCTCAATACGGAGCAGCACAGTTAGGATTAGATTCTTTTAACCCTTCTTTTGAGGAAACACCGTTAAAGTTAGTCTACTGCGTTGGAGTAGAAGATTTAAATGGTTTATCTCTTGATGATGATAGCTTTGTTATTTATCAAGGACATCATGGAAACGAAGATGTAGCCCTTTACGCAGACGTGATTCTACCAGGAGCAGCTTACACAGAAAAAGATGCTTTATTCTTTAATACTGAAGGTAGACCACAAAGTACAAAGCGAGCGTTAACACCTCCAGGATATTCTCGTGAAGATTGGAAGATCGTAAGTGCATTATCAGAGTACTTACATGGAACCTCTCAACATGCATCAAGAATGGAATTATTAGACACAATGGGAGACAAGATTCCTGGGATTAAATCTTTAGGACATCTTCCTGCTATTAATTCATTACACGAAAGCCCACTAGACGGTAAAAGTGCATTTATTGGAGATGAGTCTTTATATTCTTCTGTATCTAACTTTTACTTTACTTGTTCTGTAACAAAAGCTTCAAGTACTATGGCTAAGTGTGTAGAGCTTTTCACGCAAGAACCTAACGGGGCGTTAAACCCGGCCAGCACAGGTAAATAAAAAATTATTAAAATGTTTATACTTATCACTGTAATTAAATCTTTATTAATAGCGCTGCCTCTTATTATTGCAGTAGCTTACTTTACCTTAGTGGAACGTAAAATCATGGCTGGTATTCAACGTCGTCGAGGTCCTGATGTTGTGGGAGCTTGGGGATTAATTCAGCCTTTTGCGGATGCCGCTAAGTTAATCTTAAAAGAAACAATTCTACCGAGTACAGCTAATACAGTTCTCTTCGTTATTGCCCCTATTTTATCTTTCATGTTAAGTTTAGTAGGATGGGCTGTAATCCCTTTTGGAGAGACCTTTGTTTTAGCTGATATTAACGTAGGTGTTCTTTATTTATTCGCCGTTTCCTCTTTAGGGGTTTACGGTATTATTATGTCAGGTTGGGCAAGTAACTCTAAGTATGCTTTTTTAGGGGGACTTCGTTCAGCAGCTCAGATGGTTTCTTATGAAGTTTCTATTGGGTTTATTTTAATTGCTGTTATCATTTGTGCAGGTTCATTAAACCTAACTACAATTGTTATGTCACAACAAACAGTATGGTATTGTCTACCATTATTCCCAATGTTCTTTATGTTCTTTATTTCTGCGTTAGCAGAAACAAACCGACACCCTTTTGATTTACCTGAAGCCGAAGCTGAGCTTGTTGCAGGTTATAACGTAGAGTATTCTGCTGCAGGGTTTGCTTTATTCTTCTTAGGTGAGTACGCTAACATGATTATGATGTCTAGTATCACAACCATTATGTTCTTAGGTGGTTGGTTACCTTTTGTTGATGTATTCCCTATTAACCTTGTTCCTGGTCCTATCTGGTTTGGTCTAAAAGTATGTTTCTTTGTAGCACTCTTCGTGTGGGCTCGAGCAGCATACCCTCGTTACCGTTACGACCAGCTTATGAGACTAGGATGGAAAGTATTCTTACCACTTTCTTTAGGTTGGGTATTATTCATTGCCGGAATCCTTCTAGGATTTAACTGGCTTCCTTTCAGCATTTAAATAAAAATTAATATGGCTCTCGGATTACTAAAATACCTTAACGTAGCAATTACCCTTTACCTTTTAGGTATCTGGGGTATTGTTTTAAACAGAAAGAATATCATTATTCTTTTAATGTCTATTGAGTTAATGTTACTTTCTATTAACTTAAATTTCGTTACTTTCTCCGTTTTCCTTGATGATCTTGTAGGGCAAGTATTTGCTTTATTCGTTCTAACAGTCGCAGCGGCAGAATCTGCTATTGGTTTAGCTATACTAGTAGCGTATTATCGAGTACGAAACACTATTGCTGTAGAAGATGTAAGTATGTTACGTTCTTAATTTATAATATATACAAAGGGGTCTTAGGGCCCCACTAAAGACAGTTTCTTTAAAATAATATGATTCAACCCGGTACTATCCTTAATGTAGCAGACAATTCAGGAGCAAAAAAGATTAATTGTATTACAGTATTAGGTGGTTATAAGAAAGCCACTGCGGGTATTGGTGATGTTATCGTAGCTTCTGTTAGAGAAGTTAAACGACAAGTAAAAGGACAAGTATCAAAAGTACAAAAAGGTCAGGTTGTGCATTGTGTTATTGTCCGTACACGAAAAGAAAAACAGGTTTCTTCAGGATTCTCACACGCATCAGCTGAAAATGCTGCTGTATTAATAGATTCTGTTAGTAAAAACCCCATTGGTACACGTGTTTTAGGACCCGTTACCGATGAGTTAAAGAAATCAGGTTTTGGTAAAATCGTGAATATGTCATCTCTTTCTGCATTCTAAGACAAAATGAGTCGTTTAGAACAACATTACAAAAATACTCTAATAAAGGAACTTGTGGAGTCTTTCGAGTACGAAAATACATCACAGTTACCTTCTGTGGATAAGATTATTGTTAATTGTGGACTTAAGTCTATTAATTTTAACGATAAGCTTGTTCATCCCGTTTTACTCGCAATGGAGGGTCTTACAGGTCAACGACCAAAGATCACCCGTTCTTCAAAAGATAATGCGAATTTAAAAATACGTTCAGGCATGATTTCAGGAGTAAAGGTAACTCTTAGAGGAAGTAAAATGTTTATGTTTTTAGATCAATTAATTCTAACCATTTTACCTAGAATAGATTATTTTAGTGGTTTTTCTATACGAAGTCTCTCTCAGGAGGGTCATTTTAGTCTTAGAATACAAAATCCTCAAGATTGCTTATTCGTGGAGTCAGAGTTTGAAAAATTTCAAACACTAGGCCCTATTGATATAACTATAGTTCTTAAAAACTCAAGTCATGAAGAAAGTTTATTTTTATTAACAGGTCTTCAAGTACCTATTGTATAAACTTGTGGTGGAGTAGCTCAGTTGGTAGAGCAACGGAATCATAATCCGTGGGTCAAGGGTTCGAATCCCTTCTCCGCTAATATCTATCAGTTTTAAAACATAAAGTAAACTTAGAATGGCTGAACAAAATCTACTATATATGTTATCTGCCTGTCTCGCTGGAATGGGAATGGTGATTACATTTAATTATTTTACTAAAACACCGAGCGATACTGGTCTAATCATAAAGCATATGGACCGTTTAAGCGAAAAAAACATAAACGCAATTAACGATGTTCGAGAAAAAATAGGTTTAGAGCTTATAATACCAGGAGAGAAAACGCAAGAAGGAGAACCTTGGGTAGCAGAGGTGAACACCCCCTTCTCCAACTACGTGAGTGACCCTGCTGTCACATTAACTAAACAAACATCACCAAGGTCTTTAGAAACCAACAATAACCTCTCTACCAACGGCATTGACTGGCCTAAATCTACTGAACATGCTGAATTTATGGAAAATGCAAAGTTGTTTAATGACACAAAACTCAAATTTGCAAAAATACTGAGAGATGACCTTAAAGATTTAAAACAGGAAGGTCATCGATTAGAAGTACCAAACGAATCAGAATGGCTTATGGACCGTCTTCTTGACCCTGGAGCAATTTTTGAGTTAACTGACCATTCAAATCAGATTGCTGACCTATTAGGCCGTATCGCTCTTAACTAAAATAACCCTAAAATGGAGTCTGCCGACAGATTGGTATTGACTCCGCCATAGGATTCTCCCTTAGTTGACCCAGGTGTTAATAGAGCATCCCTTAAAAGAGTCTCGAAAGAACAAAAAACTAAAAGATACAAGGTAATTTCAAATAACTTTATTGTAAAAAAAGTACATAAACAGAGGATAACCCATCCAGTAAACCGTTCCAATAGTACGTGCCCTTGTCTACCCCTTTACAAAAACAAATAACAAAAACTACCAAGATAAAACCGAAGAGAAACCTATGGAAGAGTACACGTCATCCATCAATGAAGATAGTTGACGCATTTGCATTAATAGTTTTTACTGTAAAATACAGAAAACTAAGACTACAGCAAAGAGGCAAAAGATGGAAACCCTTGAGTGATGGGGGATTCGAACCCCCGTCTCCTCATCGGAAGCTAATGAGTAGGCATCATAACGATGAATGCATCCATGATCTCGTTTAGTTTTGATCCATGATCCTGGTTCGCGTATCGAAGATCTTTTTCCATGAGTTTTTGAACGAGAAACCTGTCTCTAAGCATTCCCTCATAAGTTGCAGGTGAAGGGTCAAAATTCTGAATGAAAGAAAGATGCTTCTCTCTAAGATAATCGGCGCAATACTCCTGATAATCAAGCACCATTAGGCCTGTTCTGTCCCGGTCTGTACTAGGGTCCAATTTAGATAGAATACTTTTTTCCTCTTCTGCAAACTTTATGCTTGCATTTGGAGACAATCTTGAACGAGATAACCACTTGATGAAAATCTGTTTTTTTTCCCATGACATGGTATCATATCTTTTGGTTATGGCAAGAACCCAATGTCTATTAGGGTCATAAAGACCATCGAATTTCCGTTCTAAGTCTCCAGGAAGTGCGTAAGATTCTCTAATAGCACTTGCAACTTCAGGAGAGTCTTCTAATACTATTTTTTCGGTATTGGCTCTGTAATATAGGAAAGAAAAACCAATGAGCGGTGCGGCTAACGAGGCTAGGTATGTGATGGTGTCTAATTGAGGCATTTTTTATTATATTTAATGAAGGAATGATGGAACAATAGCATTATGGACGAGGGTAATCTGACTCCCGTCTGATAGGTGGAAACCGTTAGTTAGATTAATTCACTTTCGTGATGTTATCCACGTACTCTTCTTTAGTCAAGGTTAATATGCCTTTAGGAAACATAGGGCATATCACAAACTTACAATATTTCTGACAACATGACATTGACCAGAAAGCTAAAAAATAGCCCGTAAAACCAGTAATACAGTACATAATTACATAGAACAACCCAATTATATAGAGTATCACTTTCACTGCTTTTTGTTCATTTATAAGATAGCAAATAATACCTAAAAATAAATACAAACGGGCAGGATAATAAATACTATACAATTTTTTACCTGTGTAAAGAAAGTCGTGCCCTGACTGAAAACTATAATGTAATATTCCCAACAGATACGATGTTTTCTTATACATCGTAAGAAATAAGGCTAAAATTAATGTAAAAAGTAGTAAAACAATGACTCCAAATAGTCTCACTAGGGGATCCTCAATAACTTTATTAAATAGATCAAAGTTTTCTAAGAATATGTCCCGAAATACCAGACGATTAAAAGCGAAAAGTACGACAGTAACAAAGGAAAATGACCCTGTTTGTAAGCTATTAAGGAAGAACCTAATGTGAAATATCCTTTTTATTTTGTTATAACCCATAATTTATATATATACTAAAAGGATACACTTTTTGGTAGAAGTAGGTTTTTATTAAAAATAAATCATCGATTATAAGACCACCTCCTCCATCTTTTAGAACTAAATAATAAGGAATAGTTTTAAAGGACCTACTGCAAAAAAAAGGATGAAATAGATGATAACCTCTCCAGTAAACACTTCGAATAGAACCTTCCCTTATCTACCCCTTTACAAAGATAAATAACAAAAGACATCAGGACAAAACCAGAGAGGAGCCTATGGAGGGGCATACGTCGCCCATCAATAAAGATAGTTGACGCATCACATAATAAAAATTAGAATGTGAAAAGAATTAGGAATGCCATCATTAGAGCGAAAAGAGCCATTGCCTCTGTAAGTGCGAATCCAAGAATTGTTAGACGAAATAGTCTCTGCTCAAGTGATGGGTTACGTGATACTCCAACAACAAGGGCTCCGAAAACTGTCCCAATTCCTGCTCCTGCTCCTCCTACAGCAATTGTTGCTGCTCCTGCTCCGATTAGTTTACCTGCTTGTACAATCATAATTAAAATTTA